>OGWV01002379.1_pt1 | contig 11557 bp, 10 predicted proteins | sample 1576081 | NCBI WGS metagenome assembly OGWV01 (sample SAMEA3541541, study PRJEB24748) | human gut metagenome | biome: human gut; feature: human-associated habitat; material: faeces | place: China | collected 2012 | reverse complement strand
GCAGCAAGGGCTTGCTGAAAACCATCTTGCAGACACCCAAGTATATGATTCCCAAAGTATGGCTACTGGAATTTGTGACGTCCGACTTTTTCAACGAGATCAGCCGAAAATGTGGAAAACACTATGCCGCCATCAAGGAAATCAGTAATTCAAGCAAAGATAGATAATGTGTCTGAAAGCTCAGAAAATTTGTCAGGTTCGGGTAAGAAAAAGAGTATACATAGGGCGATTTCAACCTTCTGTCACGATATTGTTCCAATATCAAAAACATCCGAATCAAATTTTATGTTCTGATTTTGAATATTTTTTGCAAATATTGAAGTTAAAAATTGATTTTCTCCCTCAAATAGAGTATACTGAACGCAGAAAGCACTTGGGAGGATTTGCGATGCTTCTTCAATTTTCGGTCACAAACCACCGTTCCATCAAGGACACCGCCATCATCAGCATGAAAGCGTCCACGGATAAAAGTTTGTCGGACTGCCTGATTTCGTCAGATGGCAAAAAACAGCTTGTGCCTGTTCTTGCCCTGTATGGCGCAAATGCAGCCGGAAAGAGCAATGTTCTCCATGCACTCCTGCTCATGCGTGAGATGGTCTGCGGCCGGTATGCCAAGCTGTTGAAAGGAGAAACTCTGCCACAGGAGCCGTTTGCCTTAACTGATCAAGATTCAGAACCGACCAGTTTTGAGGTCATCTACTTTTACAACGGCATCAAGTATGCCTATGGTTTCTCCTTTAATAAGACCGGAATACTGAACGAATATCTCTATCATTGGCCCAAGGACAGGGAGGCACTGGTCTTTTCCAGGGAAGGCGATAGTTATCGGTTCCGCGAGAATACTCAGGAGCAGCTTACTCTTGCCGGACGCACAGCAGAAAACCGTCTTTACCTGTCCAGCTCCAATGAGTGGAACTGCCCTCAAACCGAGAAAGCATATCTGTGGTTCTTTGAAAAGCTGACTGGCTTCATGGGAACCGAAATGCGATTGGATGCAACCTTGTCAGCCATACGGCAGGGGGGCTCCGAAAAGAATCGCGTCCTGCATGAAATGCTACATGCAGACCTCGGCATCAAAGACATCCGTGTTACCGGCACCAAGGATGAGCCAATCATCTCGGCGCTGCACACGATAGATTCAGAAGATGGCGCTTCCAAGGGATTCTGGCTTCCTCTGGGGCTGGAATCGGTCGGCACACAGCGTTTCTTTTCCCGCATCGGGATGTGGTTGGCCGCTTTGGAATCCGGCGCAGTGCTGGTTGTGGATGAGATTGAGTCCAGTATGCATCCACTTCTGACCCGGCATCTGATTGAGATGGTACAGGATGCTGCCATCAACACCAACCACGCACAGCTTATCTTCACCACCCATGATACCGGGCTTTTGGATCTGACCCTGCTGCGCCGGGATCAGATCTGGTTTGCAGAGAAGAACGAAAAAACCATGCAGACCGACGTCTATGCCTTGACAGACTTCTCCCCGCGAAAAGGCGAAAACATCGCCAAAGGATACCTGCAAGGCCGGTATGGGGCGATTCCGTTCATTGGAGGGAATGCAACATGGGTCGAATAAAGGAAATCAGCCGCAGGCCTACCCGAAGCAGAAAGCGGAATCCGGTCGTATACCTTATCTGCGAAGGCAGTGAAACCGAGCTCCGGTATTTCAAGCGTTTCCGTAGTCGGGGCTGCAACATCGACATCATCCCGATTTCTTCCCAGTATAAGTCTGCTGACAGGCTTGTGCAGAAAGCCAAAGCTACCATGGGCAATAATCCTTACTATCCCGATGAAGGCGATTCTATCTGGTGCGTATTTGACCGTGACGATAATTCCAATGAGGTACTTCTGCGTGCCAAGCAATCCGCAACTAAAGAGGGCTACCGCTTGGCCTATTCCAATCCGTCCTTTGAGTTGTGGTTTCTGCTGCACTTTATAAATCAGCAAGTAGAGGTCGAAGATTGTCAGGCACTGATTCGCATGCTGAAACAGCCGAACAGAATCCCCGACTATGAGAAGAACAAGGATTACTTTGACGTTTTGAAGCCTTTGCAGGCCGTTGCAATTCAGAGAGCGAAAGCTCGTACCGAACAGGTTCGGAGCCAAGGCATTGAGCCGATTTCACGGCAGAGCAACCCGCTGACAACGGTTTGGGAACTTGTAAAGTATTTGAACTCCAAGATTTGAACTGCATCAATTTGAAAATATAGCAAAGTCCACAGGCCTGATTTTATATCCAGACTGTATGCCGATTGATTACCAACAGCAAATAAAAGAAATTTTTGGCACATCTGATTTGGATGAATTGCGAGAACTTGCAAAGATGCTGAAAATCAATAATCCAAATCCGCGCAATGCGGGTCGCAAGGCGCAGCTTACCCCCGACCAGATCGTAGAGGTTTTGGAACTGCATAGAAAAGGCATCGGCAACACCGAGATTGCGAAACAGTTCGGTGTGTCGCGCCAGACCATATACAAGTATATCTATAATGCTGAGCATTTCAGTAAGGATCCGGATTTCACCATGCGGATGAACTTTATGAATGGTCAGCAGCTATATACAGTCATCGACATTGATTTCAAGCACGAAGTTGTCCGCATGAAGAACTACACCGACCGAATCCCTTTGCGGGCGTTTGGCGTTGTAGAAAATCCGTCCTGGGCAGATTTTGAAGAATTTTTGAAAGAAAGATGCCTGCCCGCCAGCCGAGCCGGTTTGAAGGACACTCTCCGGGAGATGGACGTTCCCTTTTTTGACCCGTTACTGATTATCGAAAAGACCAATGGGCGCATGGCTGGGGATCACCAGTGGATTCAGATTATAAAAGCAAAATCCGTTTATGCAGCAGATAGATAGGTTATTCAGCCTTGCGTGTAAAACGGCATTTTGGATAGGCACTGCATCCCCAAAACTGACCGTATTTTCCATTGCGCAGAACCAATGGCTTACCACAGTATGGACACTTGGTCTGTAAATCCTCAATATGCTGTTGTTTTTCTTCTTGAGAAACCTCTGTGAACGGCTCCAGTAGCCCAACCACTTGTTCAATATCCTTGTGAGAATAAATAATCGGCGCGTCCTTCAAACGCCGCTTCAAAAAGTATAGCATATTCTGTCTTTGGAGAATGGTTACATCTCCATCAACGAATAGCGGAATCTTTTTCAGTTCGCATCGTTCCGAAAATACAATATAGGAAGAAAAGGCATCTTCTGGCATATTGAGGAAAGTCGCCAAAGCTTTGATATGTGTGCGATTCTGCTTTATAGGATTGTAAAAATGTTCGCGTTGACCGCTTTTGAAGCATTGCGTCCACTTTAGCTGGTCTTCACTGCCGAAAATCCAACCACTGTAATTTTTGCTTTCAAAAACGAAAATTCCCTTTTCGTGAATCATCAGCAAATCGATTTCAGTGGTTTTGCCCTTCATTGGCAGATACAAGTTTTTCAATACAACGTAATATCCTTCCATGCTGCGGCTAAGCAGGGCATACTCTGTAAGATACTCACCATACTGCCCTACGTTCTCATAGTGCAAAAGAGATTTTATTAAACCGGGCTGTTCACCCTTTAGAATCTCAAATAGACCCATTTAAGCACGTCCTATCTACTTATTTTATTGTTAATTTTAATTCATTCTTGTACTATTTTCAAGGTCGATTTTAACTAAGCTCTACATAAGCTGAACAGCCTTGTCCTCGGCTTGCTTTGCTAAACTTTCGCACACTCTTGCGAGGTGCGGCAAGGAATGGTATAATCATAATAAAGTATACGCAGGAGGGCGTCATGGCTGTTTCGTATAACCGTTTATGGAAACTATTAGTCGATAGAAAAATGAGCAAAGCCGATTTGCGGAAAGCCTCCGGCGTGGCACCAAACACAATGACCAAACTCCGCAGAGATGAAGAAGTCACACTTACAGTCCTTGGAAAAATATGTAGCACACTTAATGTCGATTACGGTGACATTATGGAGTATATAGACGAAAGGGATGACGAAGAACATGACCCCGGAAGAAAAGGCGCGTCTTGCGATTGATGAAAAACTGAATCAATCCGGCTGGGTGATTCAAGACATGAAACGGCTGAATCTCTCCGCTTCTCTTGGTGTGGCTGTTCGTGAGTTCCCCACCAGTACGGGTGAGGTTGATTATGCCCTTTTTGTGGACGGAACGCCCGTAGGTGTGGTCGAAGCCAAACGCGAAGAAGCCGGAGAGCATATCACGGACGTGGAAGTGCAGTCGGGTCGCTATGCCAACAGCACCTTCAAATGGATAAAAAACGAGTATGCCATTCGCTTTGCCTATGAAGCAACGGACAAAATAATTCGTTTTACAGATTATAAGGACATCAAGTATCGTTCCAGAACCGTGTTCTCGTTCCATCGCCCGGAAACGCTGCGGGATTTGCTAAGGCAGCCCGATACCATTCGGAACAATATGAAGCACTTCCCGCCGCTGGACACCAACGGCTTCCGTAAGTGCCAGATTAACGCCATCAACAACTTGGATCAGTCCTTCGCGGATAACCGCCCCAAGGCACTGGTACAGATGGCAACAGGTGCGGGCAAGACCTTTACCGCGATAACGGCTGCTTACCGTCTGCTGAAGTATGGCAAGATGAAGAGAATCCTCTTTCTTGTCGATACCAAAGGCTTGGGCGAACAGGCCGAGCGTGAATTCCTTGCCTATATGCCCAATGACGATCCGCGCTCGTTTTCGCAGATTTACGGTGTGCGCAGGCTGAAATCCTCGTACATTCCGAACGACATTCAAATTTGTATTTGCACCATTCAGCGAATGTACTCTATCCTAAAGGGTGAAACCTTGGATGAAAAAGCCGAGGAAACACCCTTTGCCGAGTATGTGACCGCAGAGAGCAAAGCGCCCAAAGAAGTCGTTTATAACGCGAAATATCCGCCGGAATTTTTCGATTGCATCATTGTCGATGAATGTCATCGTTCCATTTACAACGTATGGAGCCAAGTTCTGACCTATTTTGATGCCTTTATTGTTGGTCTGACAGCAACGCCGGACAACCGTACCTTTGCATTTTTCAATGAAAACATCGTCAGCGAGTATCCCCGCGAGCAGGCAATCGTGGACGGCGTCAACGTGGGCGAGGATATTTTCTTAATTGAAACGCAGGTCGGCAAGAACGGCGGCTTCTTGATGAAGCAGTTGATCGAATACCGTGACCGCCTATCCAGAGCCAAACGCTGGCGGCAGATGGACGAAGATGTAAACTATGCACCCTCGCAGCTTGACCGGGATATTGTCAATCCCAGCCAGATTCGAACAGTCATTCGCACTTTCAAAGAAAATCTATTCACTACGCTGTTCCCGCGCAGAAAAGAAGTTCCCAAGACGCTGATTTTTGCCAAGACAGACAGCCATGCAGACGATATTGTGCAAATCGTGCGTGAAGAATTTGGTGAGGGCAACGACTTCTGCCGTAAAATCACCTATTCTGCGGATAACCCGGAGTCTGTCCTCAGTTCGTTCCGTAATGACTACAATCCCCGCATTGCCGTCACCGTGGATATGATTGCAACAGGAACTGATGTGAAGCCCATCGAATGCCTGATTTTCATGCGCGACGTGCGGAGCAAGAACTACTTTGAGCAGATGAAAGGCCGCGGCACGCGCGTCCTCAGCAAAGAAGATCTTCAAAAAGTTACGCCGTCCGCAACCGAGAATAAAGACCATTTTGTTATCGTAGATGCCGTGGGCGTGACAAAATCCAAGAAGTCCGACACAAGGCCCTTGGAGCGCAAGCCGACTGTCAGTATGAAAGAACTGATGCTGAACGTGGCGTTGGGGGCAAAGGACGAAAACACGCTGACTTCCCTTGCAAACCGTGTTATTCGCTTGAACAGTCAGATGTCTCCCTCGGAGAGAAAGCAATTTGAAACCACAGTAGGTGAATCGGCGGGCAGCGTGGCGGAAAAGCTGCTGAACGCTTTTGATGAAGATGTGATTCTTGCGCAGGCGCAGAAAAACACGGGTGTGCCGACCCCAACCGAGGAACAGATAAAATCCGCGCAGAAAGAACTGGTACAAGCCGCCGTTGCGCCGTTCCACGACCCGGACATTCGGGATTACATCGAGAATGTGCGCCGCAGCCACGAGCAGATTATTGATAACGTCAATCTGGATTCGGTCATTTTTGCCGGATTTGATGCGCAGCAGGAAGAAAACGTAAATAAAGTCCTTTCCGGCTTCCGCGCATTTATTGAGGAAAACAAAAGCGAGATTGTTGCGCTGCGCATTATTTATGACGCAGCCTACAAAGACCGCCCGATGGTGGTCGAAAAATTAAAAGAGCTATACGAAAAGCTAAAGACGCACGGCATTACGGTGGAGCGCCTGTGGGATTGCTATGCCATCAAGCAGCCGAGTAAAGTCAAGCGCGGCACAATGGCACAGCTTACCGATCTGATTTCGATCATCCGCTTTGAGATGGGCTACACCGATACCCTCACCCCGTTTGCAGACAAGGTGAACTATAACTTCATGCAGTGGACATTCAAGAAGAACGCCGGACATATCCAGTTTACCGAGGAACAGATGGAATGGCTGCGTCTGATTAAAGACCATATTGCCGCTTCGCTTAGCATCTTGCCGGAGGATTTGGACTTGACGCCGTTTGACCGCAAGGGCGGCTTGCTGGGCTTCTACGATGCGTTTGGTGATGACTACGAGCAGATATTGCAGGAAATGAATGTCGCGTTGGTGGCATAAGGAGGAAAAAATGTGGAGTTACGTTCCACTTGAAAAGGTAGCCAATATATGTGATGGATTGAGAAAGCCTGTAAATAGCAAGGAACGTGCAAAAAGGATTGAGGGAAAGTTAAACGAGTCCCTTTTTCCTTACTATGGTGCAACGGGTCAAGTAGGGTATATAGATGACTATTTAACAGATGGCGAATATGTACTTCTTGGTGAAGACGGCGCACCTTTTCTAAATCCGTTTGCATCTAAAGCGTATATTATTTCAGGAAAAGCATGGGTAAACAATCACGCCCATATACTCCAATCAAAGTCAAACAATAAGTTTTTATGTTATTACTTGAACTATTTTGACTATAACAGCTATGTATCTGGAACAACACGTCTAAAGTTGACTCAAGCTCAACTAAAAAGAATTGAAATTCCAGACATCTCTAAAGATGAACAACAACGCATTGTTTCCTGCATCGAAGAACTATTCTCCGAACTGGACAAGGGTGTGGAAACGCTGCAAACCATTAAAGAGCAACTGGCAGTATACCGACAGGCTGTTTTGACTTCCCTTTACCCAGAAATGACAGAAGAAAACACTGTTAGCCTTGATGCGATTGCTGACATTACAAGTGGTATTACAAAAGGACGAAAACTGGACGGCCAAGATACATTAAGATTGCCCTATTTGCGTGTGGCAAATGTACAAAACGGTTATCTCAATTTGAGTGAAATGAAATCTATCGAACTTAAACCGTCCGAAAGAGAAAAGTACCTATTAAAGTATGGAGATGTACTTTATACTGAGGGTGGAGACCGTGACAAACTTGGGAGAGGTACTATCTGGCGAGATGAAATCAAAGAATGTGTTCACCAAAATCATGTATTCAAGGCAAGGGTGGATACTACTCGCGCATTGCCCAAATACGTTTCATACTGGTCAATGAGTACACCGGCAAGAAATTATTTCTACACAAAAGGCAAGCAAAGCGTGAATCTTGCATCGATTAACAAAACTATTCTCTCTGCGCTTCTATTGCCATTGCCAGATAAAGCGTGCCAAGAGAAAATTGTGAATTGCATAGAAGAACGCTTTTCGCTCTGCGACAACATTGAGCAAACCGTTGACAATGCGCTCACGCAGGCGGAATCCATGCGCAAGGGCATTCTAAAAAAAGCCTTTGAAGGAGAATTATGTAAATGAGTGAACAAACATCGAATATCGTTTCAAAGGTTTGGGGAATGTGCGGTCCGCTACGCGATGATGGCGTTTCCTACGGCGACTATTTGGAACAGATTACCTATCTGATTTTTCTAAAAATGGCGGACGAGTATTCCAAACCGCCTTACAAAAGAGATAGCGGTATCCCCAAAGGTTTCACATGGGCAAATATGAGCGACCTTAAAGGTGCGGAGCTGGAAGAGCAGTACAAAGCCACGTTGGAAAAGCTGGGCGAGCAAGGCGGTATTCTTGGCAAAATTTTCAAAGGTGCTACCAACAAAATCAACAATGCCGCCATTTTGTACCGTGTGGTGCAGATGATTGGCAAAGAAACATGGGTGGCAATGTCCTCTGACGTCAAGGGCGAAATCTATGAGGGTTTGCTGCAAAAGAACGCCGAGGACATCAAAAGCGGTGCAGGACAGTATTTCACCCCGCGCCCACTGATCCGCGCAATGGTGAAATGTCTGCGCCCCGAACCCATGAAAACTATTGCAGACCCCTGCTGTGGTTCTGGCGGCTTCTTCCTCGCCGCACAGGAGTTTATTGCCGACAGCGAAAATTATACGCTTGACCGGGAACAGAAAGAGTTTTTAAAAAGCGAAACTTTCTTCGGAAATGAGATTGTTCCGGCTACTTATAAGACGGCCTTGATGAACCTGTATCTGCACAATATTGGTGACATTTACGGCACTGTACCTGTTACGCTTGGCGATGCCCTTTTGACCGACCCCGGCTACCTTGTGGATTATGTTCTGACCAATCCGCCCTTTGGTAAAAAGTCCACCCTCACCTTTACCAACGAGGAGGGCGAGCAGGAGGAAGAGGATCTCGTTTATAACCGTCAAGATTTCTGGACAACCAGTTCCAACAAACAGTTGAACTTTGTGCAGCACATCAACACGATTCTGAAAGCTACCGGCAAAGCGGCGGTAGTTGTACCGGACAATGTGCTGTTTGAGGGCGGAGCTGGCGAGATTGTGCGCCGAAAGCTGTTGGAAACAACCGATTTGCACACCATTCTCCGCCTGCCGACTGGTATTTTTTACAGGCCGGGTGTCAAAGCAAACGTCATTTTCTTTGATAAGCGCCCTGCCAGCCCGGAAATGCAGACCAAGGAAATTTGGGTATATGACTTCCGCACCAATATCCACTTCACGCTGAAGCAGCACCCTATGACCGATGCTGACCTTGCGGATTTTGTAAAGTGCTATAATCCGCTGAACCGTCACGAGCGCACCGAAACATGGTCGGACACCAACCCGGACGGACGCTTCCGCAAGTTTGACGTGAAGGACATCTTGGAGCGCGACAAAACCAGCCTTGACCTGTTCTGGATTAAGGATAAATCCCTTGCCGATCTGGACAACCTGCCGGAGCCGGACGAGCTGGCCGCAGACATCATCGAAAACCTGCAAAGTGCCTTGGAGAGCTTCCAAGAACTGCAAGCGCAGTTGAAGAAGTAAGCAGACACAGGCTACAAAAATTTATGAAAGGGTGTGAGTAAGTGTACAGAAAAGGGTATAGCAAGGTGTTTTTTGAAAAGACAAGCACACAAAACTATTTTTCTGCTTTGCACCGTAAAATGGAAGAAGAAGTAGAAAACATGAGTAATGCCACAATATCCTCTTGTGACTTCCATGAATGGGCTGAATATCTTTCCAATAAATACTATATCCTTCCCATCTCAATTTTTGAAACGAATATTGAGAAAAAGATTGTAGAAACAAAAGTTAGAAAAAGAAACCCATTTCATAATGCCCCTTGGGAGCAGGAATATTACGAGCTTGACGGGGTATGTGTTACATTTACAATCCCGTTTGATGGAGACCCGAATCTGTTTGATTTGCAGCCCAATAGTGTTATTTTGATGCGCTTTGCCACACAATACTTCATCGAGCCATACGGTGAAAATTGTGGTAGTTTTACACTGGACTTCAAATATACTAATCAAGAGCTCCAAAACGAAGGAGCCTCGATGAAAGATTATGTGCAAAGGAAATTTGAACACGAATTTGAAAGTTATAAGTCAATGATTGACAGTGTCAATAATGATGTGGCAACATATAATAACCAGCTTGCCGATTGTGCGACACAGCTATTAAACAATAGGAAGAAAAAGGCCGATTCCTTTTCCGCTATTAGCAATGCTCTACAAATCCCATTAAAGGTTAGCGACAACGCACCTAATACTACACCGATTCAATTAAAAAGAATCGCTCGCAAGCCTTTAACAAAACCCGAAACGAAGGCGCAACCTTCTGAGCCGTACATTAAAGATAGTGACTACGAAAACATAAATAATATAATTTTTATGTGCGGAACAAGTATGGAGAAAACCGCCAGAACGTATTACAACAATCAAGAGGAAGAACTCCGTGACATCCTATTGGCTGCATTAAACACACATTATGAATCCGCTACTGGCGAGACATTCCGCAAAATTGGAAAGACGGACATTCAAATCGAATTTGAAAACAAGGCTGCTTTCATTGGCGAATGCAAAATTTGGGGTGGCGAACGGTTATTCGAGAGCGCAATTCAGCAAGTTATCAATTATTCCACATGGCATGACGCAAAGGTGTCCGTGATTATCTTCAATAAAAAGAATCAATCCTTTCCATCAATTCTGAAAAAGATTACTGAATGGGCTGATGCAAACGCCAAATCATATATTCAGCCGAAGCCAAATGTGTGGAAGTGCAAATACTATCGGCAGGACATGAATATGGACATTCAGCTGACGATATTAGCCTTTGACTTGTACGTTGATAGAACGCAGTTCAAAGATAGCCGCTATTAATTGCAATATTTCACTTACACCTCGTCCTCATAAATGTCAGGGCTGATCGCACCCATTTCTCCCAAGAAGATCAACATATTAAATCCCGAATAAAATACCCAGGTTGCTGTTACTGTCAGAAATGCATACTTGGAGTTTCCAAATAAATTTACTACCTGAGAGGTATTCAGTCCCAGTTTTTCATAAATCATTTTGACAATTCCAAAGGATGGGTTTAGCAGAAGTGAAAACATAACTGCTGTAGCAGCCGTCGGGATGATATTCGGAATCACATAGGCAACTCTTACAAATTTCCATCCTTTTGGTTTTCTCCGAAGAATCAGTGCCATCACAAAACCGAATGTCACATGGATTGTAGACTGTATCAAAACCCACTTTAATGTATTCACAATGGATACCACAAAGTCATAATCGGCAAAAATTATTTTAAAATTTTCCAACCCCTGAAAAGCCGGTGCCTGCGTTAATGTATAGTTACAAAACGATGTGGTGATTACCATGATAAATGGAATCGCATATACGAGACAAAACAATACCACACAGGGTAATACAAACGCTATGATCCATCCTTTTTTTCCTTTTGTACTCATCCTATGATTTCTCCTTTCAAAAAAGGTGCTGTACCATTGCAGCACAGCACCTTTCATCAGACTATAATATTATTAATTTTTCTGTGCAGATTCTGTGAGTTTCTCGCAAAATTCTGTTGCTGTAATATTTCCATAAGCTAATTCCGGTAACTGATTCGAGAATGTATCAATTAGCCCGTCACCGAAGCTGTCATCACCGTCCCCGCCTACTTCACCGACGCCCAGC
>OGWV01002367.1_pt1 | contig 11590 bp, 6 predicted proteins | sample 1576081 | NCBI WGS metagenome assembly OGWV01 (sample SAMEA3541541, study PRJEB24748) | human gut metagenome | biome: human gut; feature: human-associated habitat; material: faeces | place: China | collected 2012 | reverse complement strand
ATCTATGGAAAAATTAGATATTAACAAGCAAGTTCCTTATGGAGCCTCATTGCAAGAGGTATTGGATCACCCATCTCTCAATGAGTCCAAAATCAAATATTTTCTGAGATTTAAAGGAGTCTTCATCGAGAATAGTAAACCAAATGATACTTATCCAATTTTATTGTCGACGCTCATTTCTCCCAATGAATTTGAGTATATAAAAGAACACATAAGAACTAAAGAAGCAAACCAAAAGATACAGTCTCGTACTATCGAATGGCATGATAGAAGAGATTTGATAGAAATCGTTCCGGATAGCATTGACTTAAAAAAAATGGTTGAAGAGTCTGGTGCTCGTTATAAAGTCATCAAACAAACCAACTTTGCTACAGTCGATGGAGATCGCAATAAAGTTAAAATGACATTTAAATGTGAAACAAACAACTACAACTCGGGATGGTATAGAACGAAAAATGAATATGACGGAGAAATATTAGTTGAAAAAACTGGAGAAGGCGATGAAGCTTATCTTCGAATGATTTATACATCTCCGGAAACTATGAATATTGCAGATATTGGCGTCAAATATTTAGCAAAAGAATTCAAAGATAAAAAATACACTAAACCAGATAAGGATATAGAAAGAATCTTGTATGGTAATTTCACTAATGAAGAGAGAGTTTCTTTCTTTATGAGTCTTACAGGAGCAAATGACGTATTTACATTTCAACGATTTACCAATGTCGATATTGCTCCTGATAAAACAAAAGACCTCCCTGCAGAAGTTCATAAATTAATGACTGGAAATGTTAACAGTCTTAATATAGATGGCGAAAATCTTCATGAGAACTTTCTGCTTAGGGAAAGAGAAAATCATCAATTTGTTGAATTGGCTGATATTGAGGCACGATATGATTTCTCATATCACGTAGCAGAAGGAAGTTGTATTGTAAGATTCGGATTTAGTAAATACTTAAAAAAACGTCTACACAACATAGAGTTCTCCATAGACATATCGTCAATAAGCCTTAAAGATGAATATCAACATCTTAACAAGGAGAAAATAAGATCTTATCTTCTACAAGAGTTTGAGAAGTTTAAAACGGAAAAGTATAACCAGATAAAGAAACAAAGGGAATAAATATGTCCACATTCGATTTTACCGAAATAGAATTTCATAAAATAATTACTCACCATATAGGAAATAGATTGAGAGATGAAGGATACCTTTTATCCTCTGATATATCAGCCATTGATGGGGCAACTACAGAAATATTATTAAAATATTTCATTCTACCATTAAAACAGGAAGAATTATTTACATTTACCCATCCTGTAAACATTGAAATGAATGAAATATATGCATTAGCATCGGATTTATTTGCTCGGCATGAGCTAGCATTTATTGAAACATCACAAAGTATTGCAAAGTTGTTATATGAAAATTCTCAACATCCCAAGATTAAAGAGGGCGAATTTAATGTTGTGTATTTCAGGAACGTGTGTTATAATGGCACCTACACTGATGCAATAGGATTGTTTAAATCCGAGACTTCTGTTCCTTTTTTGAAGATGAACGGAAAAGATAGCCATTATTTTATAAACCATGATTATGGTTTTGATGTGAAAGGAATTGACAAAGGATGCCTAATTCTTAATGCAAACCAGGATAATGGTTATATAGTATTAATTCTAGATAATGCTAATAAGTTTGGAGAAACACGCTATTGGAAAGATGCTTTTTTAAATGTAAAGCCATTGAGCGATGACTATTTTCAAACAAATGAATTTTTAACTATTACTAAGCAATTTGTTTCTAAAGAGTTATTAAAGGATGAGTACAACATAGACAAAGCTGATCAAATTGATTTGTTGAACAGGTCGGTAGATTATTTCAAATCTCATGATACTTTTGATCGGCTTGATTTTGAGAATACAATTTTTCAAAACGACGAAGTTATTGAATCTTTCAGGCGATTTGATGATGTGTATCGTGAAAATAAGCAGATTGAATTAAATAATCAATTCGATATTTCAGCTAAAGCCGTGAAGAAACAGGCACGTGCTTTTAAAAGTGTTCTAAAACTGGATAAGAATTTTCATATATACATTCACGGCGATAGAAATATGATAGAACAAGGAATTGATAATGATGGTCGTAAGTTTTATAAAATATATTATCAAGAAGAAAACTAAGGAAATCATAATCTCTCTCCTCATTCTTTCTTATGGATACCCTTCATGAATTTGCGATACTTTTATTTTGTGAGTGCATTATAAAATAATTAAAGGAATGAAATTGATAATACTAAAAAAAGAAAACGGCCAAGAAACGCGCATGACTCCTGCTTCATTGAAGGAGGTTCGTGATATTATATCTGTATATGGTTCAGATATAAGGTATTTAATTCAAAAGGGGAAACAGCTTATTTACGTGTTTACTTGTCCGAATAACAGCTACCAAGTAGTTCATTATGATATGGATGAGGATATTTGTACTGAACTGACCGTGCCTGGTGAAAGTGCAGGAATGGTATGTTGCGAAGTGAGTTACGAAACAATGATTCACGAGGTATTGCATTTTTTAGAACACAATAACTATCGTTGGGGTTCGGAGTGGGAGCCTGTTGATACAGACGAATTTCAGCAAATATCGTCCGAGGATTTAGAAAACCTTTTGGAAACGGAAGATGCCAATTATAATAGACAAAAAGTATTTTCTAACCTGCACAATTAATTATACCTCTAGGCAAAATGGTAGCCGACGGGATTAAATTGGCTACATTATTTCTTTGATTTCCATAATATTCAACATGGAAAATTTGATGTCGTTTATAAATTCCGTGTTGGAGTTATGGAAATGTGCATAAACCCAATTCTGCAAAGGATGCCCATCATTGATTAATCGAGTGTAGATTTTGTCCATGGCTGCTCGTTCGAGGATAAGATCTGAATCTAGTTCCGGATCCTCCGACAGCCAATATTCAATGCTGCTCTTTGAAACAGGGGAACAAAAAGATGGACAGGTGTGGGAAATAACACAATCTATCTTTATTCCATTTTTTGAGATTTCATCCAAGGTCGTTTCGCTGAAAATTACAGATTCATTTTCCCAATAAAGAGGTCGAATAGTTCTGCCTTTCATTTTATCCAGCCACATTTTTCCTTGTCGGTATTTACGGTCAATCGAAATTGCTCCGCCAATACATAGCACATGTTTCTTCGAGAATCTCAGAATAGAATAATCCGGCAACGTTTTCATTAAAGGAAAGTCGATCTTCCCGTCGCTGAAATATTCGGGGTTATCGTGATTTCCCCGTATCAGGATCAAAAAATTATTCCTTTCTTTCAGTGTCCGCCCCGCCGCGACCCGCTGACGCTGGCCGTGGGCGACGGCAACCACTCGCTGGCTACCGCAAAAGCCTGCTGGGAGGAGCTGAAAAAGACTCTGACCCCGGAGCAGGCAGAGAACCACCCCGCCCGCTGGTGCTTGGCAGAGGTGTGCAATGTGCACTCCCCGGCTATTGAGATCGAGCCCATCCACCGGGTGCTGTTCAACGTGGACTGCGCCACCGTACTGCTGAGCCTTATTACATGGAGCGATTCCAACATGGCAGGCTGCTGCTTTGGCGGCAGCAAAAAGCAGCCTTTTACGCTGGCGGGCCCCCACATGGCCAATGTGCTCAGCTTTGAGGACCCCACCGAGCCGCTGACCGTGGGCACCATCGACGATTTTATTTCGGATTATATCGAGCGCCACCCGGAAGCAAAGGTGGACTATGTGCATGACGAACCGGCTGTGCGTGCGCTGTGCAAGCAGGGCGCAGTGGCGTTTTTGATGCCGCCTTTCGCCAAGAGCGACCTGTTCCGCGGCGTCGTGATGGGCGGCGTGCTGCCCCGCAAGACCTTCAGCATGGGACACGCGGAGGAAAAGCGCTACTACATCGAGTGCCGGAAGATCACAGAATAATAGGAGAACCATGACATTTAAAGAATTGAATCTGTCCGCCCCGCTGCTGCGCGCTGTGCAGGAAGCGGGCTACGAGACCCCCTCGCCCATTCAGGCAGCGGCCATCCCGCCGGTGCTGGCAGGCCGGGATCTGATGGGCTGCGCCCAGACCGGCACCGGCAAGACGGCGGCTTTTGCGCTGCCCATGCTGGACCGGCTCACCGCCAATGCGCCCCGCCGCAAGGGCGCTGTCCGTGCGCTGATCCTGACCCCCACCCGGGAGCTGGCCTTGCAGATCGGCGAAAGCTTTGAAGCCTACGGCAAGTACCTGAAATTGCGCAGCACCGTCATCTTTGGCGGCGTGGGGCAGGCTCCGCAGGTGGAAGCGCTGAAAAAGGGCGTGGACATCCTCATCGCCTGCCCGGGACGGCTGAACGATTTGATCGGGCAGGGCTTTATCGACCTGTCCGCACTGGAAATTTTTGTGCTGGACGAGGCCGACCGGATGCTGGACATGGGCTTTGTCCATGACGTGAAAAAGGTCATTGCAAAGCTGCCCGCCCAGCGCCAGAACCTGATGTTCAGTGCCACCATGCCCGCCGAGATCGAGCAGCTGGCTGCCGGCATCCTGCACGACCCCGCCTTTGTCAAGGTGGACCCGGTGTCCAGCACCGTGGACCGCATCCAACAGAGCCTGTACTATGTGGAAAAGGGCAACAAGAAGCTCTTGCTGCCGTGGCTCATCAAAAATCTGCAGCCGCCGGTGGTCAATGCGCTGGTGTTCAGCCGCACCAAGCACGGCGCGGATAAGATCGCAAAGGACCTGACAAAGCAGGGCATCCCCGCCGCCGCCATCCACGGCAACAAGAGCCAGACTGCCCGCGTCACCGCGCTGGAGGATTTCAAGTCCGGCAAGACCCGGGTGCTGGTGGCCACCGATATCGCTGCCCGCGGCATTGATATCAGCGAGCTTTCCCATGTGTTCAACTACGATCTGCCCGAGGTGCCGGAGACCTATGTGCACCGCATCGGGCGCACCGCCCGCGCCGGTGCGGACGGCACCGCCGTCAGCTTCTGCGCCCCGGAGGAGCAGGAGTATCTGGCAGGCATTGAAAAGCTGAACCGCCGCAAGATCCCGGTGGTATCCGGCCACCCGTGGGACGGCGTGCCCGCCCCGGTGCGCCCGGTGCTGCCCGTGCGCGGCAAAAAGCCCCGCCCCGAAGCGGAAAACTTGGCCGAAGCGCCGAAAAAACAGGCCGAAACTGCGCCCGCAAAGGCTGCAAAGGCAGCTGCGCCCGTGCCGAAGCAGGAGCCGAAGGCTGCAAAGAACGCGGTGCCTGCAAAACCGAAAAAAGAGGAAACACTGATGCAAGACAGCAACGCAAAGCGCGGGGTCCGCAACGACCGCCGCGCCAACAACCGGGGCGCAAACGCCCCCAAGGAAGCGGCAGCGCCCCGCGCCCGCCGCGAGAATGCCGCCCCCGCCCGGGGCAGCAACGCCCAGCCCAAGTTTGACCCCCATTTTGTCAGCGCCCCGGAGGCTACTCCGCTGCGCCCGGCACGCAAGACCCCTGCCGCTCCGGCAGCATCTGCCATCCGCAGCGCACAGGAGCTCCAGAATAACCAGAACGCAAACCGCAGCGGCAGCCGCCGCAACGACCGCAGCGACCGGGGTGAACAGCGCAATGCCCGCCCTGCGGCCCAGAGCAATAACGCCCGCCCTGCCCGCAGCGAGCGCGGCAATGCCGGTAGTCCACCAGCAATAAATCTGTGACTTCCATCAACTGCTGGAATTTAGAAAAGAAAGGTTCTTCTCTGGTAAATGGATTTCCACTAGTATCAATGGTTGTATGAATACCTAGTTTTTTCGCTCTGGTAAATAAATCAATCACAAAATCTATCTGAAGCAAAGGTTCTCCACCACTCACTGTGATGCCACCTTTTTCACCCCAGTAACTACGATATCGCAATGCTTTTTTCAACAATTCTTCACTGCTTGTATCAGCCGTTGTCATCTCCCATGTATCTGGATTATGGCAATATTTACAACGCATTGCACAGCCTTTTAAAAATATCACAAAACGTACACCTGGTCCATCCACAGAACCAAAGGTTTCAACTGAATGAATACTTCCTTTTACTGGTGACATAGTATAACCTCCTTAAATGAAAAGGCCTGCGTAAACAGACCTTTCTTTATTTCTATAGACTTTCGTGGCAAGTTCTAGAAATAACATCTAACTGTTGTTCACGAGTTAAGTCAATGAATTTTACAGCATATCCAGAAACACGAATTGTGAAGTTCGCATATTCTTCTTTTTCAGGGTGTTCCATTGCATCTTTTAATTTTTCGATACCGAAAACATTAACGTTCAAGTGGTGAGCGCCCTGATCAAAGTAGCCATCTAATACATGTACTAAATTATTTACTCGTTCTGCTTCGTCATGTCCAAGTGCACCTGGATTGATCGTCTGTGTATTAGAAATACCATCTAATGCCCATTCATATGGTAATTTAGCAACTGAGTTTAATGAAGCTAATAAACCATTTTGTTCTGCACCATAAGATGGGTTAGCACCTGGTGATAATGGTTCACCTGCTTTACGTCCATCAGGTAATGAACCTGTAGCTTTACCATAAACAACGTTTGAAGTGATTGTTAAGATAGAAGTTGTTGGTTCTGAATCTCTATAAGTATGATGTTTTTTGATTTTAGCTAAGAATTCACCTAATAACCATACAGCGATATCATCAGCACGATCATCATCGTTACCATATCTTGGGAAGTCACCTTCAACTTCATAATCTACTACGATACCATCTTCATCTCTGATTGTTTTAACTTTAGCATATTTGATTGCGCTTAATGAATCTACTACATGTGAGAATCCAGCGATACCAGTTGCGAAAGTACGTTTTAGATCAGTATCAATTAATGACATTTGTGCAGCTTCATAATAATATTTATCATGCATATATTGAATTAAGTTTAATGTATTAACATAAAGATCTGCTAACCATTCCATCATTTGGTCATAACGTTCCATAACTTCATCATAGTCTAAGTATTCAGAAGTAATTGGACGATATTTTGGAGCTACTTGATCTTTAGTTTTTTCATCAATACCACCATTGATAGCATAAGTTAAACATTTAGCTAAGTTAGCACGTGCCCCAAAGAATTGCATTTCTTTACCAGTTTGAGTAGCTGATACACAACAACAAATTGAGTAATCATCTCCCCATACAGGACGCATTACATCATCATTTTCATATTGGATTGAGCTAGTATCTACTGAGATTTTAGCAGCAAAACGTTTGAAGTTTTCTGGTAATGATTTTGTATATAAAACTGTTAAGTTTGGTTCTGGTGAAGGACCCATATTTTCTAATGTGTGTAAGAAACGGAAACAGTTTTTAGTAACCATTGAACGTCCATCAGTTCCTAAACCTGCAACTTCAAGTGTAGCCCATACTGGATCACCAGAGAATAATTGGTTGTAAGAAGGAATACGAGCAAATTTAACCATTCTACATTTCATAACGAAATGGTCAACTAATTCTTGTGCTTCTTCTTCTGTAATTGTTCCGTTAGCTAAATCTCTTTCTACATAGATATCTAAGAAAGTAGAAATACGTCCAACTGACATTGCAGCACCATTTTGAGTTTTGATTGCAGCTAAATATCCAAAGTATAACCATTGGAATGCTTCATGAGCATTTTTAGCTGGTTTAGAAATGTCATATCCGTAGATAGCAGCCATTTCTTTCATACCTTTTAATGCTTTTACTTGTTCAGCAATTTCTTCTCTTTTACGAATAATGTCTTCAGTCATTGATCCACTACCACAATGATTGAAATCATTTACTTTTTGTTCAATTAAGAAATCAATACCATATAAAGCAACACGACGATAGTCACCAACAATACGTCCACGGCCATATGTATCAGGCAAACCTGTTACGATTTTATTACGACGTGCTAAACGCATTTCTGGTGTATAACAGTCAAATACTGCATCATTGTGAGTTTTGTGGTAATCGTGGAAGATTTCATGTAGTTTTTCGCTTGGTTCATAACCATATGTAGTACAAGCTTCTTCACTCATTTTGATACCACCATAAGGCATGAAGGCACGTTTTAAAGGTTTATCTGTCTGAATACCAACAACCTTTTCTAAATCCTTCAATGCTTCATCAATATATCCAGGACCATATGAAGTTAATGAAGAAACAACTTCTGTTTCCATATCCAGAACGCCGCCTTTTGCACGTTCTTCTTTTTGAAGCTTCTGTAATGCATCCCATAATTTGTTTGTAGCTTCTGTAGGTTGCGCTAAAAAGCTTTCATCCCCATCATAAGGCTTGTAGTTGTTTTGAATAAAATCGCGGACATTTACTTCTTCTTTCCAGATTCTTCCGCTGAATCCTTCCCATTCTTTGCGTTCATTGCTCATAATCCTTACCTCCTGTTCACATGTTAAGTATAGCGAATGTTATCGTCCTGTGCAATTAAAACCATTTATAATCCATGTACGGATAAGCACAAGAAAAGAGCCTATACCAATCCAGACTCTATGCCCAGACGGTCGGCTCTTTTACATTATACTTCATGTGGTCAATTCCACTTCCGTCAGTCGTATAACTGCTTATACTTTATCATTTTTTAAATTCATCGTCAATCTTATTTAAAAGATTTTTTTACCAAAAGCAGGCAGAAGTCCCCCACTTCAACGACAATAAGTAAGTAGTGGCGTACATCATTTTTTATATTATGGATATGCCTGCTTTTTTAGTTTGTGATACCTTTCTATATATTATTACAAAAGCTGACACAGAAAAGGAATGCCAGATGACATTCCTGTTTCTTTGGGTATCCAAAATCTTTAGGGGTCTGAAATTTAGGGGGCACTTTAGGGGTTATTTCAAATGAGAAATAGGTGAATCTATCTGTTTCTTTTTTTATAATATTTCATGGTTATGCTCTCTGTTAAAAGGAGGTAACTCATGGATTATTCTTATATTTTTAAATTGCTGAGCCTACCTGATGATGGCTCTATCAGTATCGATAATGTTGAAGTTGCTGGCGATACGAAATATGTCTATATTTCAAGACCGCCTATACCCACTTACTGCCCTAACTGCTCATGCAGGATGCATTCTGAAGGCATCTATAAGAGAAAAATCAAGCACCCTATTTTACAGGATTCTACCTGCATTATCTTTATCGTTAGCCAGAGAAAGTGGAAATGCACTAACTGTAAGACTTATGTCAATGAATCTTACCCTTTCTTCAAGCCATATAAACAATCTACTGATATTACACCTATGCTCATCCTGGAAGCTATGAAGGATCTCAGCCGTTCCACTGCATCTATTGCCAGGCAGTTTCATCTTTCAGATACGAAGGTTCATGATATTTTCACTGCTTTCATTGACTTGCCACGATTGAAACTTCCTGAATTTCTTTCTGTTGACGAAGTTCATATTGATATCTCTGAAAACGAGAAATATGCCCTTGTACTTATGGATTTCGCTTCCGGGCAGATCATAGATATCCTTCATAACCGCTGGCAGTCAACCGCAGAGGATTATTTCCTTTCGATTCCTTACGATGAAAGAAAGAATGTAAAGTTCATTATCTCTGACGCTTATAAGTCCTATATGGAATATCCTCAGCAGTTCTTTCCCAATGCTGTATCTGTTCTGGATTCCTTTCATGTAATCAAGTTCCTGACCGGTAGGATTAACGACTATATCAATCTGGTGATGAAAAGCTATAAAAAGAAAGACCGTGAAGCTCTTGATCAGTCTAATTTTGAAACCAACCGTGATAATAAAACCATTAAGGAATCTCGGGAAGTTATATTGCTCAAAAAATATAGATGGGTTCTGCTTAAGAACCAGGATGATATTAATCATTCACACAGGAGATATTACCACAGATCTCTCGGTATCTATGCGGATACATATATGATCGAGAAGATGTTCCTTGAACTTGATCCCAGATTCCCTATGATCCTTGAAGCGAAAGAGAAATATATCAGTTTCAATAAAACATCTTTTGATTCTGAAGACGCTGCCATGTCTGAACTTAATAAATTGATAACTGAATTTAAGGCTTCCAGAAGCTATATCCCACGGGAATTTTCTGAATACCTTGATAAATACAAAAATGAAATTGTCCGCTCATTTACTGTTACAGAGGTATCACGGAGAAATGCCACAGACAGCGACCGTTATTACGCACGTCTATCCAATGGGCCAATGGAATCATTCAACCGGAAGCCGAAAGACTATAAGAGAAACTCTAGAGGCTTCTCTAATTTCGATTATACTAGAAACCGCATACTCTGGTCTACAAGAAATCATCCCGCAATAAGAAATATGCCAAAGCCTCAGGAAGAAATACACAGTTACAGAGGGAAAAAACGTGGCAACTATAAAGTAAAAAACAATTAATAGATTGATAAAAACAAATAGAGCATAACCTAAAAAAGAATCAGCACTGTTTTTTTGCTGATTCCTTTTCTTTTTAACTTTAGGGGTCTTAAATTCTTTGTTTGTTTCCTTCATCCCCCTAAAGTTGCCCCCTAAATTTCTGGCAAAAACCCCTAAAAAATTTGATTACCAAAAAAAGAAGGCATTCATTATAAACGCCTTCTCATTTATTAGTTTTCAGGTACAATGTGCAAATCAGAGCTGTCGTCAATAGACAATGCTGCTTCATCTGCCATGATTTTCTGAATATCTTCGCTAGTCAACTTCTCTGGACCAAGAACATAATTCATAAAGTCATCATCTTCATCACGATGATTTCTTTCTTCTCTTTGTTCTTTTAATTCCTGAGCTTTTATATCAATCAGTTTATTAGTTTCTCTATCAGCTTTACATCCTGTTCCAGCTGGAATCAATTTACCAATAATAACGTTTTCTTTCAATCCGATTAAGAAGTCTTTTTTACCCTTAATAGCAGCATCTGTCAGTACTTTTGTGGTTTCCTGGAATGATGCAGCAGATAAGAAGGAGTCTGTTTCTACTGACGCCTTAGAAATACCTAATAATACTGGTTTGAAAGTTGCTGGTACTTTACCAGACAATAATACATTACGGTTGATTTTTGTAATTTCTGTTAAAGAAATCTGTACACCTGGATTCAGATCTGTATCGTTGCCCTCTAATACTACAACTTTACGTAACATCTGACGAATCATAACTTCGATATGTTTATCGCTGATTTCAATACCCTGGCTAGCATAAACCTTCTTAACTTCTTTTAGAATGTAGTTTTGTACCTGACGTACACCAGCTACCTTCAATAATTCTTTTGGATCTACCTGACCTTCAGTAATCTTATCACCGGCTTCTACATGTGCACCGACTTTCATCCAAGGACGAATTGCCTGTACCAATGAAACCTTATGAGCGATACTTTCTTTATCGTTACTGATGACAACTTCAAATCCAGTACCATTTTCTAATGGTTCTACACTTGTAATTTCACCAGAAATCTGTGCTAAAACAGCAACACCTTTTGGACAACGTGCTTCGAAAAGTTCTTCGACACGAGGAAGACCCTGTGTGATATCTCCACCATCTGCACTCGCAACACCACCGGTATGGAATGTACGCATGGTCAGCTGTGTACCTGGTTCACC
>OGWV01002366.1_pt1 | contig 11592 bp, 9 predicted proteins | sample 1576081 | NCBI WGS metagenome assembly OGWV01 (sample SAMEA3541541, study PRJEB24748) | human gut metagenome | biome: human gut; feature: human-associated habitat; material: faeces | place: China | collected 2012 | reverse complement strand
CTTGATACTCCTGTTAGTATCGTTTTTTCTAAATATGGGTTGTCTTTAAATGTTATTCCGTAAAATGTTTTAAAAAATTTTATACATTCTTCATAATATCCTTCTACATACGCATTTTGCAATGGCACGTCATATTCGTCTAAAAATAGCATAACTGGTTTGTTGTGATAGTTTGACATTATTTTTGATAGCATTTTTATACCATTTATTATTTCTGTTTCATTTGCTTCTGCTAATAATATTTTATTAAATATATTTCTTTCCCCTGGTGCCATTTCTGCTTCTTCTAATAAATATCTATTTTCATAATATATATCCATTAGTAATGTTCTTAGTTGCATTATCATTAGTTCATAACTTTGTAATCCAGCATCTTTTAGTGTCAAATATATACATGGATAATATCCTAATTTTGATGTGTATTTTTCGTCTTGTTTCATTATTTCTAATCCTTCAAACAATTCTCTGCTATCTTTTTTTGTACAGTCAAAATAATATCTTAGCATACTCATATTTAAAGTTTTTCCAAATCTTCTTGGTCTTGTTATTAATACTACTGATGATTCATTATCTATAATATCTTTTATGTATTTTGTTTTGTCTATATAATAATTTTTTTTAATTCTTAATATTTTGAAGTCACTTTGACCTATTCCTATTCCATACATAACTTTCACTCTCCTTTTTCATCATTTTTATTTTACTATAGTAACTTTAAAATATCAATAGTTTCGCAAAAACACTACACATTTTTACCTAAAAAAGCATTGACATATCACATTGAAGTTTATATAATTATCAATATAAAAACATATTAAATATAAAAAACAATTAGGAGGTACAGCATAAAAAATGGACTACACAATAGCTGAAATGAAAATACAAGATTTGCAAGAAATAAAAAATTGTTTAGACACAGAATATGACAATTTTTGGTCTTATCAAACTTTAGAAAGCGAAATCAATTCAGAAAGTTCAATCTATATCATAATAAAAAATAACCAAAACCTCATATTGGGATTTACAGGAATAAAAGTCATTTTAGATGAAGCTGAATTAATGAATATTGTTGTAAAAAAAGATTTTAGAAATTGTGGTATTGGAGCCATTCTTTTAAAAAATATAATAAAAAAAGCTCGTGAATTAGAAATAAAAAAAATATATTTAGAAGTCAACGACACAAACCTCCCTGCAATAAATTTATATAAAAAATTCAATTTTAAACAAATAGGAATTAGAAAAAAATATTATGGCAATAACAACGGAATTTTAATGGATTTATCTTTAGAACAAAAGCGGACACTAATAACATCTGCATTATTTAAAACATTTTAAAGTCCGCGTAAGCAAAACTAGAAAGGAATGAAATTTATAATGAAAATTTTAAGTATAGACACTGCTAGCAATATATGTGGTGTTTCAATTTTAGAAGATTCAAAACCACTTTGTACTTTAGATTCTGACACAGGCAGAACACATTCAGAAAATTTAATGCCAATGATAGAAAAAGCATTTAAGCAAACAAATTTAACTTTAAACGATATTAATTTAATTATCTGTGACAAAGGACCTGGTTCATTCACAGGTATTAGAATCGGTATAGCAACTGCAAAGGCATTTCATGACAGTAAAAGTATCAACTACATCGGTATAGATTCTTTACAAAGCCTTGCATACAATGTAAAACAAGAATATGGAAGCAATTTTTCTGGTATTGTATGTAGTATAATTGACTGTAAAAACCAAAATTGTTACTTTGCACTATATCAATTCACAAATGGAATTTGTACTACATTAATATCACCTAGTGCTGACACAGTAGAACATTCACTAGAATTATTAAAAGATTACTCTAATATTTTATTTATTGGTGATGGTGCCACAATGTATTCAGATATTATAAAAAATAAATCAAGTAATTGCCAATTTATCAGTAATTCTTCTTTAAATAACCTTAACTCTATCTCTTTAGCTTTAGCTGGATATGACTTTTTTATAAATAATGGTACTGAAAAAGACTTATTGCCTCTATATCTTAGAAAACCACAAGCTCAAAGACAACTTGAAGAAAAAACTTTACTTAACAATATAAACAAAAAGGAAAATTAATAATCTACCACCAAAAGAGGACATTAACTATTTATTAATGTCCTCTTTTATTATTTTGTTAAAAAACTTCTATCAACTTCCATAATATATTTCATTCACAAAAATTAAACATATTTATCAATACTTACAACCATTCTGCCACTTCTTGTATTAGCCTTAATTTCTTTAACAACAAATCTTCCTTTTCCTCTAATAGTAATAACATCTCCCATTTTCACAGCCTTTGAAGGTTTTGTTTCACATTGACCATTAATAAAAACTCTTTCCTGTGCCATAACCTGAACAATCTTACTCCTAGAAGTTCTAGCCAAATCAGAAGCAATATTATCTAATCTAAGAGAAGGAACTATAATATCAATTTCTTCAACTTTAATTTCCGGTGTTCGCAAATCACTTAAATCAATAACATCAATTTTACTATTTTGAAAACGTGTAAGAGTTTCTAAATCCTTAGATAAAATTTTTGCTGTTTCTTCCTTTACAATAATATCTGCACCATCATCAGCAACTAAAATATCACCTACTTTTTCTCTTTTCATTCCTAGTTTAATTATTCCACCCAAATAATTACGATGTGTATATTTACCAATCTCATCTTTTCCCAATTGAACTCTTATAACTTTTAGCATTTTTTGATAATCTTTTTCTACTATTTCTTTATCATAATTATCCGAATAAAAAATTGCAATTTTTCTTTCAGCATCTTCAAAGCCACCATACAAAATATAATTTTGTAACTGATTTTTATTTAAAAATTTTTTTACAAGTGCTACTTGATACATATCTAAAAAATCTGTATATTGAATTTGATTTCTTTTCTCTGCTATTTCAATTTTATCTAATACTTGAGAAAGTAATATCCTATCTTCTGTTTTTCTATATTCCTTTAAAACTTCTTGCTTATCCATGTATACCTCCTAAATACATACTTTCTAGTTGTTCTACAGAACCATGTTGAATAAAATCGTCAGGATATGCTTGTGTTTTTATTTCTATATTCGCAAGATTTTCCTCTGCAATAATTTCTTTTATTGCTGTACCTAATCCATTTATTATGGTTCCATCTTCTATTGTTATAACTTCATTTGACTCTTTTAAAAGTTGTAATATCTTATTTCTATCTAATGGCTTTAAAAACCTGCTATTAACCACACATACATTATTTCCTTTTTTTTCTTCTTGTTCTGCAATTTTCATAGCTCTTGCAACCATTTTTCCTATAGCAATTATTAAAACATTTTTTTGTGCACATTCTTGTCCTTTATTCACTATTTGATTTTTTATATTTTGGTTATTTTTTTCATCAATACATTGTTCATTTTTATTTTTCTCATCAGAACTTATATCTTTGTTAAATTCCTTCAAAACTTCTGCTTTACCAAACTCAATTTTGTTATGTGTTTCAAAATTAATATCTTTATCTTCTCCACCACGTGGATATCTAATAACAACTGGCTTCTCTATTTTCACAGCAAATTCCAACATATCTTCTAATTCTTTAAAATCTTTTGGAGCCATAATTATTAAATTTGGAACTAATCTAAAAAATGCCATATCAAGTAAACCTTGATGTGTCTCACCATCTGCCCCTACAATTCCAGCTCTATCTACACACAATATTACATGCAAATTTTGTATAGCAATATCATGTATAACCTGATCATAAGCTCTTTGATAAAATGACGAATATATTGGTACAAATGGTATTAATCCTTGTGTTGCCATACCTGCTGCTAAAGTAACAGCATGTTGCTCTGCTATACCTATATCAAAAAATCTTTTTGGAAATTGTTTTTGAAATTTTGTTAGTCCTGTTCCGTCTTTCATTGATGCTGTAATTGCAACAATTTTATCATTTTTTTCCGCCATTTCCACTAATTTATTTCCAAAAACTTTTGAATAGTCCAAGCCCTTTGCTTTTTTTGGCTTACCTGTTTTCAAATCAAATGGACCTGTAGCATGAAATTTATCTGGATTTTCTTCCGCTATTTTATATCCTTTACCTTTTTTAGTAAGTACATGGATTAGTACTGGTGTATCAACTTGTTTACTTAATTTTAAAATATTCTCTAATTGCTCAATATTGTGCCCATCAACTGGACCTAAATATGTAAATCCTATATCTTCAAAAAACATTTTTGGTATTATTAATTGCTTAACACTTCTCTTTAATCTTTGAACTATTTTTACAATTGGCTTTCCAAATACAGGTATTTTCCCTATTATTTTTTTTCCTGATATATTTGATTTTGTATACAATTTTTTCGTTCTTAACTTACTTAAAAACATATTTAATCCCCCAATATTTGGAGATATACTCATCTCATTATCATTTAAAATAACTGTCATCTTACATTTACTAAATCCTACATCATTTAACGCTTCTATTGCCATTCCACCAGTTAATGCACCATCACCTATAACTGCAACAACACTATTATTTTCTCCTTTTAAATCTCTAGCTCTAGCCATTCCAAGAGCTGCTGAAATTGATGTACTACTATGTCCAGTATTAAAGCAATCATAAGCAGATTCCTTTGTTTTTGGGAAACCTGCTATACCACCTAATTTTCTTATATTTTTTAATTCTTCTTTTCTACCTGTTAAAATTTTATGTACATAAGTTTGATGACCCACATCCCATACAATTTTATCCACTGGTTCATTAAATACACTATGTAGAGCTATAGTTAGCTCTACAACTCCTAAATTTGAAGCTAAATGTCCACCATTTTGTGAAACTACTTCTAATATGTATTTCCTAATATCCTCAGCTAATTGTTTTTTCTCTTGTAAGTTTAAATTTTTTACATCCTCTGGGGTATTTATTTTTTCTAACATATTAACAACTCCAATTATTTCTATATCAACTTTACATCCTTAATACATATAATCCTGCATTTATTACACTTTTAATATGTATGATACTAAATTTCAATATCTATTATTTTACATTCTTGATATGTATAATCCTATAATAGCCAATCCTATTACAACTCTATATATCGCAAAAACTTTGAAGCTTCCTTTTTTTAAATAATTTAATAAAAATTTTATTACAAATAAGCCTGTTATAAAACTTGCAACAACTCCAACAACAAAAGGAATATTAAAAACAAATTCTTTTAACTTATATAAAGTTGCACCTAAAACTATAGGCGTTGATAATAAAAATGTATATTTAGCTGTTGATTCTCTATCAATTCCCATCAATCTTCCTGTAGTCATTGTTACTCCAGAGCGAGAAACTCCTGGTATAAATGCTAATGCTTGTGACAATCCTATTAAAAATGTTTGCTTAAAAGTCATATCTTCATATTTTGTTTTTGAAGGTGCTTTTTTATCCACAACATATAATATAATTCCCATTATTATTAATGCAGATGCTATTAATATCGGCATTTTTCCTAATGTATCTCCTAAAAAATGATCTAATAAAAATCCTATTGCACCACCTGGTATTGTAGCTGCTACAATATACCAAAACATTCTTCCTTCAGGTGTCTTTTCCTTTTTTACTACTTGTTTATATCCTCCTTTAATTAAACCTATCCAATCTTTAAAGAAAAATATTATTATTGCTAATAATGTTCCAAAATGTAATGCAACATCAAAGCTTGGTGATATTTCACTCCAATTAAATACCCATGGAATCAAATTCAAGTGTGCTGAACTTGATATTGGTAATAACTCTGTTAATCCTTGTACTATTCCTAAAATTAATGCTTGTAAAATTTCATTCATTTTATAAATCTTCCTCCCATAAAATAATATCTTTTGAAAAAACAAAACTAATGATTAAATATCGTGGCCTTGTTATGTTTCCACTTTCAAAATCATCAGTTCAGTCCACGAAAACATTACTTATAAATTTCTTTTAAAATATTATAAATTGTATCTTTAATAAATTCAGCAGTTGTTGTAGGTGCAACCTTTCCTGGTAATGCTAATGCCCAAATTAATTGTAACCCTTTTTCTTTAGCAACTTTTTTATCAATTCCACCTGGATTTGAAGCTAAATCTATCAACAAACATTCTTGTTTTACATATCCTAATTTTTCAGCTGTCAAAATCATTTGTGGAACAGTATTTATTATAACATCAAATTCACTTAAATTTTTATCTATTTGATTTATATTTATTCCTTTATGTCCATAAGCCTTTATCCATGCTAAATCCTCTTCTTTTCTTGCTGCACATGTAACTTTTGTAGATAATCCAGCAAGTTTTCTTGCTAAAACCTTACCTATTCTTCCAAATCCTAAAACAAGTACATTACTTCCATGTAATATTTTATTTGTATTCGCTATTGCTATTTCTATTGCTCCTTCTGCTGTCGCAATTGTATTTAAGACTGCTAATTCTTCCCTTTTCATAATATCAACAATTTCAATATATTCATCATTTGCTAATTCATATACATCTGGTGCTATTGTACCTGCTATTAAAATTTTCGCATTTAAGTTATGCATAAATTCCCTTATTGATAATTTTCCATCACTAAAAGGCATATTTATATTTATTCCATCACTTGAAAATGGTATTGGTCCTATAACCACTTGAACCATTTTTACTGCTTCTATTAATTTTTCACAAAATATAATATTTTTAATTTCTTTAAGTTCTTCTGCCTTTTCTAAGCCATAAGTATATACCATATTACCTTCTTTTGCAAGTATTTTTGCTAATTTTATTGTTCTTAAATCTCCACCTACAACTGCAAACTCTTTTACCATAACAATTCTCCTTTCCTACTTTTTTATTATATGCTTTTTTATAGGAAAAATACGTAAAAAAGATGATATTGTGTTTCACATAACTTTTAAAAGCTATATTTAACGCAATTCATCTTTCACTTATTCTCTTTCTATATCTCTATTATTTCTACTTTTAAATTCAATATCAGCATAACTAATATTTTTGGTAATTTCAAATGTTTCCTCTAAATGTTTTTTTGCTTTTAATTCTTTTTCAGAAAGTTTTTCTTGTTTATTACTATTTGTAATCTCACCATTTTCTCCTTCTATTTCTTCCTTTTTCATGCTAGCTATTTCCAAATTAAATGGCATTGTTATTCTTGCAATTATTGGAATAAATATCGGATCTTTCTTTACTTTTGGTACTATTTTTTTACTATTTAAGTCTATTGCTGTATTTGCATACTGTATAGCTGTTTCTTTATTTCCTTTTATTATTTCAATTTTTGCTAATTCATAATATGCATCTGGTGCTAACTCCTCACTCTCAGTTGCTTGTAAAAAATACTCTCTTGCTTCATCTATTTCTTTATATATCAAGGCTATTTCTGCTAAAGCATATTTTGCATTATATAACAAGCTATTTATTTCTGCTGCTCTTTCATAACAAATCTTTGCATTTTCAAAATCATTTAACATTGTATAAACCATTCCTAAATTATAGTTTAAATCATAACTAGTTGGGTTGTATCTTAAACCTTCATGATAAATATTTGCTGCTTCTTTATACATTTCTTTATTTATCAAAATATCTCCTAATAAAACTGTAGCTTGATAATAATCAGGCTTCTTTTTTAATAAATTATTTAACATCTGTGCTGCTTCATCTTGTTTATCCAAATTTGTTAACAATTCTGCTATTTTATAATAAGAATCATAATCTCTTTTGTGTATATCTATAGCCTGAACATATTCGTCTATAGCTTTTCTCATTCCACCTTCATCTTCATATATTTCTGCTAACATCTTATGCCCTTTATAATTTTCAGAATATTTTGTTACTAAATGTATTAATGCTTGTTTTGCTTTTTTATTATCTCCCATTCTTTTATATAAAAGTGCTTTTGATATATCTACAATTTCTATATAAGGAATTTTATTTTTTTCTAAAATTATTATGACAATTGGTAACAAAACAGCCAATAAATATTTTATAATTGATAAAACTAAATTTAATTGTACTTTTGATATTATTTCTATAAAATTTAATACTATTCCAAATGCTTGCATTATAATTAATATAACATAACTTGTTTCATTATCTTTTATCATTTTATAAAACATATATATAAATAATGCAAATGCTATTATTGCAAATATTAGTTGTTCTGCTTCCACCTTTTTCAATCCTTTCCATATAGCTTTTTATAAATTTTATAATCTCTTAAAATTTTTCTAACGTAATTATTTGTTTCTTTATATGGTATATTTTGTATATCTTCTCCATCTTTTTTTATAACACCTTTTTCTATCCAATTATCAACTGTACCTATCCCAGCATTATATGCAGTAAGTGCAATTGCAGTATTATTGTATTTTTCAAGTAATATAGATATATATTTTGTTCCCAATTCTATATTTACATCTGCTTGTAATAGTTTTTCTCCTATTTCATCTGGTTCTATTTTTAAATCTGTTTTTTTTGATACATCTTTTGCTGTTTCCTCCATCAGCTGCATAAGCCCTTTTGCTCCTTTACCTGATACAGCTGATGAATTAAAATTACTTTCTGCTTTTATTAATGCAAATATTAAATCCGAATCTACTTGGTATTTTTCACTATAAATTACTACTAAATTTTCATATTTTTTTGAATACATTATTTTCATCATTTTTTCACCAAATCCTATTGGTCCCAATAATACCACTATCAAAACTAAAAATAATGCAATAATAATAACCTTATTTTTTTTACCTTTTGTCTTTTCGTATTTACTATTTTTTATTCTAATCTCTCCTTTAAATTTGTTCAACAAATTAAAAATTACTATTTCCAATTATAACATTAAGAAACTTCATTTGCAAGCATTATTTACATTCATACCAATTTTTTGCTTCAGAAACTTCAGCAATCAAAGGAACATCTAGTTTAACAGCATTTTCCATTTCAAATTTGATTATTTTTTTAACCTCTTCTGCCTCATTCATCGGTGCCTCAATCATCATTTCATCATGTACTTGCAAAACAATTTTTGATTCCAAGTTTTCTTTTCTTAATCTATTATAAACATTTATCATCGCAATCTTCATAATATCTGCTGCTGTCCCTTGTATTGGTGTATTCATTGCTGCTCTCATACCAAATTGTCTAACCATATAATTTTTAGATTTTAATTCTGGAATATATCTTCTTCTATGAAATAATGTTTCTACATATCCTTTTTCTTTTGCCTCTTCTGTAACATTTTCCATATATTTATTTATTCCAGCATATTCCTCTAAATATTCTTCTATATATTTTTTAGCCTGTTTCCTTGAAATTCCTAGCTGTTCACCCAATCCAAAATCACTTATACCATAAACAATTCCAAAATTTACTGCTTTAGCACTAGAACGCTGTTCTTTTGTTACTTCATCTATTGGAGTTTTAAAAACTTTTGAAGCAGCTTGTCTATGAATATCTTCATTATTTTTAAATGCTTGCATCATGTGTACATCTTGTGACATATGTGCTAACACTCTCAACTCAATTTGAGAATAATCTGCATCAATATAAACCTTATTATCTTCAGGCTCAAAAATCTTTCTAACCTGTTTTCCTAATTCAAATCTTGTAGGAATATTTTGCAAATTTGGTTCTGTTGAGCTTATTCTACCTGTTGCAGTAATTGTCTGATGAAAAAATGAATGAATCCTATTAGTAACTGGATTTATATATGGTTTTAAACCTTCTACATAAGTTGAATTTAGTTTTTGCAACTGCCTATATTCCAAAATTTGCTCTATTATTGGATCTTCCACTTTCAATTTTTCTAAAACTTCCACATCTGTTGAATATCCACTTTTAGTCTTTTTAACTACTGGTAACTTCTTCTTTTCAAATAAAATTTCACCCAATTGTTTCGTTGAATTTATATTAAATTCTTCTCCTGCCATTTCATAAATAATTTTTGTCTTTAACTCTAATTGCTCTCTTAATTTTTCTCCAAAGTTTTCCAATTCTTTTTTATTTGCATACATACCATTCCATTGCATTTCTGAAAGCACTTCAATAGTTGGCATCTCTATATTTTCAAACAAATCCAAACTACCTATTTCTTTCAATTTTTTTATCATAACCTCTTCTAATCTTGATAAAAGATACGTTTGCATACATAATTTTTGTTTCAAAAATTCTTCTTCTTCATTATTTTCTTTTTGATTATCTAATGAATCAAATAAATTAATTTGATTTTGTACACTTTCTGGTTTTTTTATATATTCATCAATATTAATATCTAATTGCTGTTCTATTATATCATTTAAACTTAATCTATTATTTGTAGGATTTAGCAAATATGCCGCAATTTTAGCATCAAAACCTAAATTATTTATTTTTATCCCTTTTTGCTTTAAAATAATATAACTTTTACTAAAATCCATACTAACTTTCTTTATTGAAACATCCTCAAAAACTTCTTTCAATTCTTCTAAAGTATCCTCTTTTACAAGTATATAATATACTTTATCAATATATATACATATTGCAGTAATTTTTTCATTAATTATTTTTGGCAACATTTTCTCATTATCACTTTTTTCATCGCTTACATTTTCTTTTTCAATTTTATTATTAATGTTTTTTTGTTCTGCCATTAAAAACAACATTTTTTTATCTTTTTTTATTTCTTTGATAACATTTTTTAAATTTCTACATTCTTCTGTTGTGTACAATTCATTTATACTTGCTTTTCTTTCTGAATTTTCTACATCATCATCTTCTAAATTAAATCTTTCTATATATCTTTTAAAATTTAATTCTTTAAATATTTCTAAAACTCTTTCTTTGTCCCATTCTTCTACTTTAAAGTTTTCTAAAGTATCTGCTATAGGTACTTCTAAATTAATTGTTCCTAATGTTTTTGACATAAATGCTAATTCTTTATTATCTACTATTTTTTCTCTTTGCTTTCCTTTTAGTCCATCTTCATTTTTTTCTATTGCTTCATATAATTTTTCAATAGAACCAAATTTTTTTATTAATGTTAATGCTGTTTTTTCGCCCACTCCTGGTACTCCTGGAATATTATCAGAACTGTCTCCTTGTAATCCTTTTACATCTATTAGTTGTTTAGGTTCTATTCCATACTTTTCTATTATTTTTTCTTTATTAAATTCATCAGTTTCTGTTTTTCCTGCTTTTGTATGAGGTATTCTTATTGTTACTTTATCTGTAGCCAATTGAAAGGTATCTCTATCTCCTGAAAGAATTGTGACTTCTAATCCTTGTTTTTCTCCATATTTTGATAATGTACCGTAATACATCATCTGCTTCATATCCTTCCATTTCTACTATGTCTATATTCATAGCTGTTAATATTTCTTTTATTATTGGCATTTGTTCTGCTAGTTCTTCTGGCATACCTTTTCTGTTTGCTTTATAACCTTCATATAATTTATGTCTAGCAGTTGGAGCTTTTAAATCGAATGCTACTACAAGATATTTTGGGTCTATGTCTTCTAAAATTTTAAATAAAATTGCTAAAAATCCATATACAGCATTTGTATATTTTCCATCTTTTGTTGT
>OGWV01002362.1_pt1 | contig 11598 bp, 10 predicted proteins | sample 1576081 | NCBI WGS metagenome assembly OGWV01 (sample SAMEA3541541, study PRJEB24748) | human gut metagenome | biome: human gut; feature: human-associated habitat; material: faeces | place: China | collected 2012 | reverse complement strand
TTGTGCTGTCGCTTGATGGAGAAAAACAATGTGAAATACCGCTTACATCTGCTGCACCCGTTCGTAGGTACTTGCATCTAACGTATTAATTTTGATGATCTCATCAAAAATTTCTTCATACTGCTCTCCGATCTCCGGCACCGGATAAGCAATAATCGTAAAACTTCTCTCATCTCCCGGAATATAGGTATTAACCATCTGGCTTTGCCGACTGTCAAACGAAAGCATGATTTCATTCTGCTTCTTGGTAAGCTTCAAAGCCTCACCCTTTGATTCCGGCGCAAATGGTTCTTCCCCGAAGACCTCCATGCAGGCCGGTCCCGCCAACTGCGCCGCCTGATCTTTCAAATGTTCATAGGCCGTCTGCATCACCTGTAATTTGCGTTCCGCAAATCTGCGGTCTAAGAACAATGCCTGATCATCCTTATGATCGTACTCATACTGCTTGTTGGCAACTCCTCCATAATATCCTACTTTTAAATGCTGACGCTTGGTAAGCACACTGACCCCGGAACGATAAATCACCGGCTCAAGCCCCATCTTTCGGAAATTTTCGATTGCCCGGCGAATCACCCGTTCAAACCCAAGAACATAACGGATATTAACCACCGATTTTTTAGACAGGTCTTTTCCGGTGTTGACAAACCCAATCCGGTATCCTTCCGTGTAAACATCCGCCATCTTCTGAATGGTTTCCTCAGAGAGTGAAGCCAGATGCCTGGATGTGCCCAACTCATTTTCACTGATATATTCTCCGAACTGATAGAGATACCGGACATCCGTAAGATCACTTTGCAAAATCAGATCAACTGCGAAGGATTCCGAAGGATCCAACTGCTCCCGAATCCGATCTGCCGTAAACACATCACAGTAGTCGCTGGCATACCAGTACACCGTGTCTCTGACCGCACTTTCTTCCGGCACCTTTTCTCCTTCAAACTGATTATAAACCTCGATTAATAACTCAAACAGAATATCCAGATATTCCGTCTTTCCTTCAAATGTATAAACAATCGCTCCCCGAAGTTCTGTATAAAGAAAGCTCAATATCTGCCCATAGCCTTCGCCCAGCATACGAACAGCATACGCCGGATTTGCATAACTGGTTTCATAAGCTTCGCCCAAAATATCCCGGTAAAGTCTCTCATTCCACGCTGCCAGCTCCTTCTGATCTGCCTGTAGCGGTTCACACGTTCCCGGTACTCGCCGAAATCGTAGCCGGAATCCAGCGTTTTGCCCTCGGTCTGTTCCAGTACCGGGTCGGCAAGGGCCGTGTAGACAGGCTTTTGCCCTTCTACACCGTCCACCAGAAACTTGATAAGCTCCCGCAGTTCCTGCCGCATTTCCTCAAAGCGGAGAAGGTCATGCGAGGTCAAAAATTCGTCTGTCTGCACCTCCCGAATGAGGGACAGCTTTGCCTGCACCTGCGGGATGGTAGCCTTCCCTTCCAGCAATGCCGCTGTGCTACGCAGCTGTTTCTGGGCGCAGCCCAGCCCCGGCAGACCCTCCAGCTCACAGAGCAGCAAGCCATACACAAAGTTATCGAACCGCTTGGCGGCCTCGTCCTTATCGTCCAGCGAGATGAGCGGCGCAACCTCTTTTATCAGAGTACCCTTGTCCGTTTCGGTCAGGCTGACAAAGGCTTCCGGCTTCTGGTAGCGCTCCACAGCCTGTCGGTGCAGCCGCACGGATACCAGCTCCGGGTTCAACGCTCCCACTTCGGCACGGCAGGTTTCTGTTAAAATTTTGCGCCAGTTCTGGTATTTTTCGTCCCCATAGGCTCCATCCTGCAGCGCGGCGGCAATCCGCACCTGCTTGCAGAAAATGCTCTCGGACAGGCTCTTGGTGTCCGTGCCCTCATAGCCGTTGGGCTTCTGACGGAAAAACTCAAAGTTGCCGCAGTAGTCGAAGATCAGAAAACGCCGTTTGCCCGTATACTCGCCGTCGATGGCATCCACGCAGGCAAGGGATGGGCAGAGCCGCGTGCCACGGCCTATCATCTGCCAGAACTTCGTTTTGCTGCGCACTTTTTTGAAAAACACCAGATTCACGCACTCCGGCACATCAATGCCCGTGTCCATCATATCTACCGAGACCGCAATAAACGGCGGCTTGTCTGGCTGCTTGAAGTCGTCAATAATGGACTGCGCATAGGCGTCGTCGCAGACCACCCGCTGGATGAACCCCGGGTGCTGGGTCTCCAGCTGCGGGTAGAGCTTGCCGAAGCGTTCCCGGATAAACTCCGCGTGGCGCTTGTTCTGGGCAAAGATGACGGTCTTACCGATGCGGTCGCCGCCTGCCGTCTGGATGCCCCGTTCCATCAGGTCTTGCAGCACCGTGTCCACGGTGTTGGCGTTGAAGATGAACTTATTCAGCTTTTCGGACGGGATGAAGGTGGGCAGGGTGTCGTCCTCGGCAAAATCGTCCTCGTAGCGGGCCTTATCCTCCGGTGAAAGCTGATCGTAGTGGATGCCCTCTTCTGTGAATTTCGTCTTGACCTCGTAGTTGTAGTAAGGCACCAGCACATGGTCGGTGTAGACCGCCGTGTCGTAATCGTAGGCGTAGGTGGGGATGCCATGTTCCATCTCGAAAAAGTCGTAGGTGTTGCGGTCCACGTCGGTTTTCGGGGTGGCGGTCAGACCCACCAGAACCGCATCGAAATAATCAAAAATGGCGCGGTATTTCTTGAAAATGCTGCGGTGGCTCTCGTCCACGATGATAAGGTCAAAGTGGGCGGGCGAAAACAGCGGCACACCGTCCTTGGTCTTGGCGTTGTCGATGGCGTTGAGCATGGTGGGATAGGTGGAAAACACAATGCGCGCGGCCTTATCGTCCTTAGAGGAGCACAGGTTGCACAGCGACTGGTCCGGCAGATACTTTTTGAAGTCGTCCTTTGCCTGCTTGACCAGCGCGGTGCGGTCGGCCAGAAAAAGCACGTTGGTCACGTGACCGCCCCGGCTCAGCACATCGGTCAGGCTGGATGCGGTGCGGGTCTTGCCCGTGCCAGTAGCCATGACCAGCAGATTGCGCCGGAAGCCCTGCGCGATGTGGGCACAGACAGCCCGGATGGCGTTTTTCTGATAGTAGCGGTCGGTGATTTTATCGTCAATTTCAATGGTGTCCAGCGGCTTTTTCTCGGTGCGGCGGTTCATCAGTTTCTGTAAATCGTCCTTGCAGAACACCCCGCTCACGGCACGCTGCGGGCCGCTCTGTTCGTCCCAGAAATAGGTGGTGTAGCCGTTGGTGGTAAACAGCATCGGACGGCGGCCAAACTTCTGCTCCAGACAGTTTGCATAAAGCTGAGCCTGCTTGCGTCCGATGTTGGGCTCTTTGGTGCTGCGCTTGGCTTCAATGACCGCCAGCGGCAAGCCGTCTTTGCCCATCAGCACATAGTCCGCATAGCCCTTCTGCCCCAGCACGCCGTTCATGTTGTCCACTTCGTACTCGGTGCGCACATCGGCATCCGGCCCGGTGAATTTCCAGCCCATGGCCTTGAGGTCGATGTCGATGATCTTCTGCCGCGTCTCGGCCTCGGTCAGGTCGGCGGCGGTGAAACTGCGGCTCTGCTGGTTCTGCTGTTTGCTGGCCGTGTACGCCGCCGAAAGGCTCTCCACCTGCTTGCGCAACGCTTCCAGTTCGGCATCTTTCTGGGTCAGCAGGCTTTCCTGCTCCCGGATCTTCTTTTCGTCCAGCGCCACTTTCTCGCCGGGGATGGCTGTTTCATCGAAGGAGCGCTCCACATAGTCCGTGCCGTAGCAGTAATCCACCCACTGGATGAAATCGAACAGCCCCCGCAGGCTGAACACTGCATCCGCCGCCGACACGCTATGCCCTGTATGTACCGCCAGATTGCCCGCCTTCGCGATGCTGGGCAGCACGCTCCACACGTCCCGGTCCACCGCGAACCGGAAACTCGGCTCGTGTAACAAGGATTGCAGGTTGTCCTTGTAGGGCATCGTGATGGTTTTATCTGCCGCATATACCCACTTCACCGCCAGCTCCAACGCCTTCCGGCACCCCACCGCGCACATCGCCGGGGAGGTGGAGAACACTTTCTCGGCCTCGATGGCAGCAGATGCGAAGAGGGAGTATTCGGGGTGGGTGGAGAGATAGGAGAAGTTGGACATATAATCACCTTTCCTTTATTTTGCACTTTGAAGAAGCAAGGGAACCACAAACATTTTTACTTTTATTTGTGCGTACTCTTCATATGCAACAAAATTGTTCTTTTCGATGATTAGCGAAAAATCAAGTTTTTCCGGCATTGGATGATGAATTCGGTTAATTTCTGTTCTTAACCTCTTCTCATCTTTTTCAAGTTGTTTTTCCCACAAAGCAAAACTATTAAAAATAAATTGAATCGCACGTACTGCTGTTCCACTGTCGCCAGAAGACATCACTCCCATACTTGTCGGAAATAGCACTCCCCCATGAAATGGTATAAATGCCACACACCTTTTTGTCAATTCGTAAATTTGATTATCCGGTAAGTTCTCACACGGCCTTAGCCCATTCGGATATACTAACAGATTAGGCCAATTTTGATAAACAATCTCTAGTAAATCTCTATCAAACCAGTCGCTCCCCTGTGGGTGTTTTTTCACATCAATAAAATGAGCAACCTGCCCTTTTATTTGGAAAAACAACAAGTGCGGATTTGTACACTTTTTATTCTTTTGAACTTTCTCAAGATGAACATGGTAAATTTCCCAGTTTTTTAGCATGAAATCCGATTTTCTCATCGACGTCGTATTGATGTCCCTGCTCATATATTCTGTTATCGACTGACAATTTCGCAAACACCATTCAATCCTCTTAATTTCACGCCTATCTGACTCCGGTAAATAGGGAAGTTTCTGCAAAAGTTCTTTTGAATAAAGTACGTAATATGGAATATTCGAGTTTATATGGCGTTGCAATACCTGAAAGAGCTTTATGCAGATTTCATAATCATCCCATTCTTTTGGAACACTCATCCCAAGATTTCTAAACTCTTCTCTTGCCATTTCAGCAAAATCATGCCGGAAGTTCATTTTCACCGCCTCCTTTCAACATTCCGCACAGAACTATATCCTAATCTCAACTGCACAATTCCGAAATCTTATCCATAGAGAATTTATAGAACGAATTAAATTGTTCAATCGTCTGTGCTACAGAGACATTTTTCACACCAACATGCCAAATATCTTTATTATGATTCGAGTCAATACAATGAAAGCAAGGCTCATCTCTTCCAATAAGCATCCCCATCTGATTCGTTACTGCATGTTTTTGTGTGTTATCCATTTCATTAAGCACGGTCAAAAAATCGACATATTCGGAAAAACATCCCAAAGATTTTTTATTCTTCAAATACTTTCCAATGCCATCAATTTCCACTTTCGTGACAACGTCTTCCTGAGAAAGTGTCCATACAATGGAAATCATCATATCAGCAAAATGTTTCAAATCATGAACTATACTTTTCCCAAGATGGCTTTCTTTAAAGTTCAAATAGCTGTTTTCAATCAAAAAACGTCCACTTTTGGTTCGTATTTCTTTCCAAAGATCACAATATTCAACAATGTTTTCGTTTGTAATGTCAAGTTCAGCTACCAACTGTATCAGTAAAATCTGAAATCCGTAATCAACTGCTTTTTTTGATAATTTGGGTAATACCTTATCATTAAAATTTTCAATCGGTACTTTCCCTGTTTTTATCAGAGGATACTTTTCAATCCATCCTTTTTGCTGCTTCACCTTCTCGTCATGCTCAATCATTGCTTCCACTGCATCAGGCATAGCATAAATCGGGGGAAGCTCTCCTTTTGCTACTTTTTCTTGAAGCATTTTTATTATCTCATCATCAACCATTTTCATTCTATTACCTCCATCTATGAGTCTGATTCCAATTTTCCATCCATAGTTACCCAAAATATTCCTGCATCCGTGCTCTTTCACCAATTCCAGCACTTCCAGTCTCCACCACTCCCTCCGTCACGGCTTCGCCGTGCCACCTCCCTCTAAGAGGGAGGCTTTTACCTTACCTCTACGTTATAGGCTCCCTCCCAGAGGGAGCTGGCAAAGCCGCTAGGCTTTGACTGAGGGAGTATCTTCCAGTTCCTGAACCCGCTTTCTGACTTCCAAATCAATTGCACTACAAACTTCTTGAAAGCTCTGCTCTATTTCCAGATTAGAAAACCGAATCACCTTCACACCATATTCGGCAAAAATGGCGGAGCGTTCTTTGTCGTATGCCAGTCCCTGCTCATCATAATGCTGTGAACCGTCCACTTCCACGACCAGCCTTGCAACGTGACAATAGAAATCCGCAATAAAGCCATCAATCGTTTTCTGACGCTGAAACCGCACGGGATAGCTGCGCAGAAAATCGTACCAGAGATGATTTTCCTGTTTTGTTGCGTCCTTGCGCAATTCTTTTGCACGCGGGATCAATTTTCCTTGATATGGCAATGACATCTGGACGCGCTCCTTTCTGGAACTCCCTCCGTCACGGCTAACGCCGCGCCACCTCCCTCTAGGAGGGAGGCTTTTGCCTTACCACCACATAAAGGCTCCCTCCCAGAGGGAGCTGTCACCGAAGGTGACTGAGGGAGTTACCCAAAATATTCCTGCATCAGCGCCTTTTTCATCAGTTCCAGCTTTTCAAGGCTTTGCTGTACGGTCTGCTTTTGTCGGTCTACACATTCCACAAAGGTGGAAAAGCATTGCTGATGCTTCAAATCCGGCAGAATAATCTCTAGTTTTCTTATATCACCCAGTGCAATAAATTTCTGCGTTCCGCCCCTTATTTTATCAAGCGCAGCACGGTCAAAATAGTCTGACTCCAAAAGAGTTTTTATGTAAATATTTGTCACCAATGAATCCGGTGTGAATTTTATTAGCGCAACATTTTTTATTGCAAACATGGGTTCAGCATTTACAATGACTGGTTTTCCAACTGTACCAATCATTGGCATTATAATGTCTCCTCTATCTACTTTGGAACGCTCACATATTTTTTTATAGTCATCTTCCGAAATCAAATTGCATTCTGAAAGGTCTATTTTGCCACCTGTTACATTTTTAGAAGTAACCAACGGATAACCCACATCATAATATTCCGGTGAATCATGCGTACCGTCTCTTACATCACAAACTTTTCCGAGTTGGCTTTTAGGGTAGTTCATTGGATTATTTACAGGGTCCCCAAACATCTCCACAAACCGCGCCTTTACCAGCTCGTCCAGTTTGGCAAGCTGCTGCTTACGGAGAGAAATCAACTGCTCTAACTTCTTGAATTTTTCTGCAATTTCTTTCTGCTGGTTTACTTCAGGTAACGGGATTTCAATGCTTTCAACGATGGATTTAGAAATTTCTTTAAAAGTCGCACCACGTCCCAACGAATTGAGATAGTCTGTTTTTGATTTCAAGAAAAAATAGAGGTATTCATTATAAATCGCATCTGAGCAAATAAGGTTCTTGAATCCCTGATTGCAACACATTTCACAACCGGCAATTGCGGTTTTGCCAATCGGCGCGCGAGACGATAAAATGACTGTTCCTGTCGGCAGATAAGACAATCCTGTTTTTTCTTTTCCCTCTTCAGTAATGTGCCGAACTGAATCCATAATGTAAAAAGTATCTTCGTTCAATTCAGCGGGTGTTATCCATTTGATGTTGCCATCCCAGTAGGACGTAACAGATGTTTTTGGTGTCGAACCAGATACAATAGTACAAACCTCTCCCAACTTCGCCATCACACCATCTCCTCCCACACCTGCATGTTATTCCGATTTTTCGTCATCTTTTTCCTCTGCCACGCTCTCAATCATTCCGGCAACTGTCTGGCCCAACAACATGGTACTTGCACTCTCGGCAGTGACCACCGGCCGGCCATCGCCAGCCACATCTTGAACGGTTCCGCCTTTTTGGACGGCACCGACTGAATGATGCGCAGGAGCTGTTCCGTGTTGGCAACATCGGTCAAACGGCGTTTTCCGTCTGCCGCTTTCATTTTCAACTGGTGACAATTTGTCACCAGTTCACTGCCCTCAGCTTTCAAGCGCTGCTTCAACTTATTCCAATATTTTCGCCCGGTGTTGTAATCTCCGCTTTCTGTTAAAACCGTCACAACATCAACAATGGAAAAGTACCATTCTTCCTGCGCTTCATCCCATGCAGTACGAATCGGTCGGTCCTCAAACATTTGCAGTTTATCGTTTTCTGTCATCGCATTTTCCTCCGTCATACCATTTCTTCCAGTTCTGCCAAACCTTTGGTGATCTCCATTTCCAGCTCATGCAAGTCGGCAAGAATCTCCTGCGTGGAGGGATATTCCACCGGCACATACTCGGTTTCCTTGTACTTGTTGATGGACAGATCATAGCCGTTAGCGGCAATTTCTTCTTTGGGCACAAAGAAGCTCTGCTCGGTGCGCTTGCGGTCAGTTTCAGCGTCGAGGTTCTGAAACCGGGCGATGATGTCCGGGATGTCGTTTTCCTTCACCTCGGTGCGCTTGTCGTCCAGCGAGAAGCCGTCGGCTTTCATATCGTAGAACCACACCCTGTCGGTGCCGCCCGCGCCGGTCTTGGTGAACACCAGCACCGCCGTAGATACGCCTGCGTAGGGCTTGAACACGCCGGAGGGCATGGAAATGACCGCCCGCAGCTGATGATTTTCAATCAGTTCTTTTCGGATGCTCTGGTGCGCTTTGCTGGAACCGAACAGCACGCCGTCCGGCACGATGCAGGCGCAGCGTCCGCCCGTTTTGAGCATCCGCAGGAAGAGCGCAAGGAACAGAAGCTCCGTCTTTTTGGTGTTGGTGACGGCTTTCAGGTCGTCGTTGATGCTCTCGGCATCCACAGTGCCCTTGAACGGCGGGTTCGCAAGGCAAACAGTGTACTTACTGCAAATGGAGTTTTGCTTCGACACGCTGTCCTTGTAGTCGATCTCCGGGTTCGTGATGGAGTGGAGCATCAGGTTCATGGCCGAAATGCGCAGCATGGTGCGGTCCATGTCAAAGCCGGTGAACATCGGGCCAGCAAAATGCTGCCACTGCTCCGGGGTCATGCTGTCCTCGTAGTGGGCGCGGAGGTACTGCGCACTGGACACCAGAAAGCCCGCCGTGCCGCAGGCGGGGTCGCAGATAAAGTCGTCCGGCGTGGGCTGCACCAACTCCACCATCATGTCGCGGATGTGCTTGGGCGTGCGGAACTGGCCATTCTGCCCTGCGGTTGCCAGCTTGCCCAGCATATACTCATACAGGTCACCCTGCATATCAAGGTCGGCAATGTCGTGGGTGTAAAGATCTTCCAGCCCGGTGATGATCTTTTGCAGCACCTGTGGCGTGGGAATCAGGAACATGGCATCGTCCATGTACCGCGCAAAGGCGGTGTTGCCCTCGTCCGGGCGGGCGGGGTCGTCCTCGATTTCCACCAGCTCGCCGTTTGCGTCAAAGTCCGGCAGACGGCCATACTTCATCTTTTTGATGGCCGGGAACACCCGCTGCTGCATGGTCAGGAAAATTTCGCGGGAATCTTTATCCTTGAAGCGGCTCCACCGCATAGACTGTCCTGCCGCGCTGGCCGGGAAGATGTGCTCCATCTTTTCGCCCGCCATGTTCTCAAAATCTTCGGTGGCAAGCTCTTTCTCGTCCAGTGATCGGATGAACATGAGATAGGTCAGCTGTTCAATGACGGTCAGCGGATTGGTGATGCCTCCTGCCCAGATGTCCGTCCAGATTTTGTCTACCTTATTTTTAATGGCTCCTGTTACCATGCGTTCCTCCTGAATGTTTGCCAATCGCAAACGCTTTGCATCTTGAATTTTTGGTGATAATACCACAATTTTATTATAGCAGTGTACGATTGTATTTTCAATGTAGAGTGTTTAGCAGAAGTGCTTTCTTTATCGCAAGGCAAGAAAGCAGTGAAACGTTAAAACAGCAATTTGCGATATGCAATTCAACGCTGTTGCTGTTGCATGAAGAAGTTGAATTGCTATAAAACGGTAAAGTGGATCTGCATTTCACAACTGTTGCTTCTCGTGCTACTGTTCCCAAAATAAAGTTGATGATAGCCCAACTACGTCAGATAACAAAGCTGTCCTCACGTTTCGGCGGCTGAATCAGTGCACAAAGTTCTTCCTGCGTGTAAACGTTCTTGATGGTTTCTTGTGCCTTTACCATCTTGATTTTGAACGGTGCTATTTCGTCCTGCTCCATGCACCAGTAAAGGAACACTTTCACCGAACGGATATAGTGGTTGATGCTGTTTGCGGTCATTCCGCTATCCGTCAAGTGGATAACATACCGTTTGAATCCTGCTTCATTCACGGCTAACTGCTCATCTGAAAGGAACTTCAAGAACCGTGTAATATCATACCGATAGCCGTTCAACGTGGCTTCTGCTGTACCAGAATACTTCTTATCATCCAAAAAATCTTGTTTTAGATTATCAAACCGGACTGCATTTTTCTGAATCTTCTTCATTTTTGTACCTCTGACCTCTAAAATTTTTGAAAAAATCATAGGTACAAGCTCAAAAAGCCCGTATAAAACAAAAAAGACGACAAACCGTTTCTTTCAACGATTTATCGTCCTTTTGGTGCGCTCGAGGGAACTCGAATCCCTGGCCCTCTGATTAAAAGAATCCAAGGTGCATCATTCGTCAAATCCAAAAAGCACGAAGAAGCGCAAATTCATTCGCATTATCGCAAGATTCATATTTGCGCACACCGCATTATTTGCATACAGTGCAATCATTTGCAACCGTTGTCCAGCCATTTAGGCGTGCAAAAAGTGTGCAAAAGTGTGCAGACGGACAAAACAAAGGTTTTGCAAAAGTTAAAAAAATAAAATAATAAAGGAAAGTAAAAAGAGACCTCTAATTATTAAATATAGTAAATAATTGGAGGTTTTATTATGTCTAAAACAGTTATAATCTACAAAACAAAATATAATAACACAAAAAAATACGCAGGCTGGCTTGCAATAAAAATAAATGCTGATTTATATGAAATTTCCGATATAAAAAGCTCAGATTTAAAAAATTACGACACTATAATATTTGGAGCCTCTATTGAAAATGGATATATAAGGGGAGTTGAATTTATAAAAGATAATTTAGAAAAGTTAAAGAATAAAAAAGTTATAGTTTTTTATGTAGGACTTGGACTTTATTCACTAGATGAGATTATGATGTTCAATTTCTTGCCTACATATTTATATAAAAATATAAAGTTTTTTGAACTTAAGGGAGATTTTAATTACAGTAAACTTAGTTTTATAGATAAGCTAAGAGTATCTTATGGTTCTGGGAAAATACCTTCTAATATAGCGAATTATAAAGATGAGATTAAAAATACAAATAAGAGTAATTTAGAGCCTATTTTAGAATTTTTGAGATAAGGTTTTGTATTAATTGTTAGAAAGAGTATAGATTATTAATGGAAATATTGAAATGGATTATCATTTTTATCCAATAATGCTTATTATCAAAATGATAATTTTTACTATCAAAATGATAAAATTTGGTTGACATATCAAAATGATAATAATATAATATAATTATCAAATTGATAAATGGTAAAAAGTGGGAGGAAGACTTATGATATATA
>OGWV01002356.1_pt1 | contig 11617 bp, 7 predicted proteins | sample 1576081 | NCBI WGS metagenome assembly OGWV01 (sample SAMEA3541541, study PRJEB24748) | human gut metagenome | biome: human gut; feature: human-associated habitat; material: faeces | place: China | collected 2012 | reverse complement strand
TTGACATTATCAGCAACAAGTGCACGCTGAACAACTGCGCCGGTATAAATGACAGCCACCAGCAACATAATTCCTAATGCCATCCCGGCAATCTTCCCTGTTGTTCCAGAAAGAAAAATGACTAACGCAATCCACAGTAACAGACAGACAATCCCGCTAATTCGATTCATCCATAATCTTTTTCGGGTCATCTTCTTCCTCCTGCCGCTCTTCGATCTGGCACATGTACAGTGGCACAAATTTCATCCATAATCTTATCCACATCTTTCCTCGATAACCTTGCTCTTGACTTTAATACCAGACGATGACGGAAAACATCTTTTACAACATCCTGAACATCTTCCGGCACAACATAATCTCTGCCAGCCAAAAATGCACTCGCTTTTGCCATTCTGCACAAGGCCAGAGATCCTCTTGGGCTGACACCCAGCTGAATCATATCATGTCTTCGTGTCGCATCAGAAAGCATTGCAATATACTGATAGATTAAAGAAGAAACCTTAATCTCATTCACTTCCTTTTGCATAGAAAGTAATTCTTCTTTTGAGATAACCTCATTCACATCATCTAATGGATCACTCACCTTTCTCTGACTCATCAGAATCATTTCTTCCTTTATTGTTGGGTATCCCATAGATAAAAGAACCATAAAACGATCCATCTGCGACTCCGGAAGCATCTGCGTACCCGCAGAACCAAGCGGATTTTGCGTTGCAATAACAAAAAATGGTTCCTGTATATTTCTTGTCACACCATCTACCGTTACCTGTCCTTCTTCCATAACCTCCAAAAGTGCTGACTGCGTTCTACTTGAAGTACGGTTAATTTCATCTGCCAGCAGAAGGTTCGTCATAACTGCTCCCTGACGGTATTCAAACTTTCCATTTTCCTTATTATAATAGTAGAAACCGACCACATCCGATGGCATGACGTCCGGTGTAAACTGTATTCTTCGATAAGAAAGTCCCAAAGCCTTTGAAAAAGCCAGCGCCATCGTTGTCTTTCCCACACCAGGTACATCCTCAAGCAAAACATGTCCACCAGAGAGAATCGTCATCCACACCTTACGGATGACCTTTTCTTTACCAATAATTACTTTATTCACTTCTTCTATAATCAAATTCGCTTTATTCAAAAAATACTCCTTTCTTATGAGGGTAGCAATATACAGCAATTACCGTTCATTATAACACGAAAAAGGATTTTTGATATAATAATTTATCCGACAGACAAAATCAGGAAAGTTCTTTAATACAATATTCTAAATATCACGAATAATATCACAGCCTTTCCTACAAGCATTGGTAACCATAGCTTTCCCAAAAAACCATTATGTGTGTTTTGCTTTGGACATTTTCCGATACATTTTCCACAGGAGAAACATTCTCCGGATGCCGCATTATCCCCTTCTTTATCCGATGGTATCTCAAGACTTGCCGGACATACTAAATTACACGCTTTACAGTTTGGAATACAGTTTTCTCTGTTTCGTTTGATTACAGAAAACGGCAGAACCGGCATCAGGGAAAATACTGCTCCCATTGGGCATAAGAAACGGCAGAAAAATCTTGGTTCCAATGCCATTCCTGCTGTAACCAATAAAAAGAGGCCTGTTCCGATAAGACTGTCTGCCATCTTTAACTGATGAAAACGGGAAAATGCACTGAACGGACTATGTATAGCAACTGCACTACTGTAACCTTTTATGCAAAGAAGCAGGACAACAATCAGTACAACATATTTTAAATACCGGAGTATCTTTCCCGCTTTTGAAAAACATTTCAACGGTTTCTTTTTTCTTTTTTTGCGAATCATAGATGAAATAAAATAAACGAAATCACCCCATGTTCCAAATGCACAGGCAAATCCACAGAAAAATCGTCCAAACACAATGGTAAAGACCAGTAATACCACAAGTGTCTGTACAAAGGAATTCCACTGCAGACTTGCACGCTGTGTAATTTGTTCTACAATTAATTTTATTCCGGTAAATGCAGTGGAAAATAAGGCTGGATAGATGATAAAAAATACTGCCCGTATCATCACTTCTATGATTGTCTGCACCGATATTTTTTTCTTTTTCTTCATTATTTAGCTGCTCCTTCTAATGCCTGTCCTACTGCATTCTTTATTCCTGTAGATGAATAGGTTGCTCCGCTTATTGTATCAACCTCTGTCGTCTGCTTATCAAGTATTGTCTTCACAATATCTTTTGCCATTGATAAATAAGCCTCATCTTCCCCACTTGCTTCTATAATATCTATAGCACTGATCTTCTTCCCGGATACCGTTACTTTTACTTTAATTTCTCCGCCAAATCCCTGCGAACTTCCAGTATATGTTCCATCTTTATACGTTCCTGCCTGACCGGCAGATGCACCATCGGTCCCTAGCTTTCCAGAATTTTTTGCTGCTTCAAGAATGTCCTCTTTTTCTCCTTGGAGCTGATTTACCTGGCTTTTTAATTCTGCAATTGTGGCTTCTTTATCACGACTGTAAATCACAGCCTGATATCCTGCTAAAAGCCCCAGAACGAGAATAAGATCAAATAAACGGATTAAAAAGTTTTTATATTTCATTCGTTGTCCCTTCTAAAATGCTTTCTATTATCTTCTATAAATTTTCTTACTATTTTTTTTAATATTCAAATGACTTTTTCTTAAATAAACGCAAAAGCCTCTCTTTTCAAAATTACTTCTTTGCCGCATTAAATGCCTTCTGGCATGCATCTTTAATTGCTTTAGAAGAACAGGTGGCTCCTGATACAGTATTTACACCATCTGCATTTCCATTTGCTACAATTTTAGAAACCATTCCTTTCTTTGCATCGTTTGTATATGCTTTATTCGTTGAATTTGTATTCGCGGTAATATTAGAAATTTCTGTAATTTTATCTTTTTTAATTGTGATATCCATGGAAATCGTATACGGATCAAAATCCTCATCTTCATCCGGCTCGCAGCTTACGCTTACTTTATATGTTCCATTTTTGTAGTTTTTCCCTTCGTCTGGATTTTCTGTTGTTTCTTCTTTTTTCTCTGTAGTCGTTTCCTCTTTCTTTTCTGTCGTTGTCTCTTCCTTTTTTTCTGTGGTCGTTTCCTCTTTCTTTTCTGTTGTCGTCTCTTCCTTCTTCTCCGTTGTTGTCTCTTCTTTCTTTTCCGTAGAAGAACTGTTTTTCTTCGCCTTTGATAAAGCATCATTTACCGCATTAAAAATAGCATGAGAACTGTACGTTGCTCCACTGACAGCATCTACTCCGCTTGTTCCGTTTTTAGAGACAATAAGTGATGGAAGATTCTTAATCTCATCTCTGCTCATAAACTGTTTCAGGTTGGTTCCTTTTGCTGTAGAAGAAATCTCCACCGCAGAAATCTTTCCATTTTTAATCGTTACATTTGCCGTTACACTATATTCCTTAAACTGCTCTCCCGAACAGGCCGCACTTCCAGTATAAGTGCCATCTTCATACCCTTCTGCCGGTGCTGCAATATTATTATTACTGTCAGAACCACTGTTCTTTTTCTTATTTTTTTTGTTTTTCTTCTTTTTCTTTTTCGTACTGCTTTTCCCTGTTTCCGCCTTTGAAAGAGCATTTCTTACTGCGGTAATAATTCCATTGGAACTATAGGTTGCTCCAGATGCCGCATCCACATTTGTAGTCTGTCCGCTGATCATCTTTGGGATAATTCCTTTTGCCTTACTAAAATAGGAAGCAGTTTCTCCTGATGCGCTTGTTACATCAATCGCGCTGATTTTTCCATCTTTTACTGTTACTTTTACAGAAATAGTTCCACCAAATCCTTTACCGGAGCCAGTGTAAGTTCCATCTTTCCATGTTCCAGACTCACTCACTTTAGAAACACTCGGAGCCGAACCAGCTGCATTACCTGCGTTCGCTGCTGTCGCATTATTAGACTCCGTTCCAAAAAGTGCATTTTTCACCGCACCGATAATTCCATTTGAACTGTATGTTGCTCCAGACACGACATCTACATCTGTACTCTGTGCCGTAAGCATCTCATCAATAACCCCTTTTGCACGCTGAAAGAAAGAATCCGTCTCACCTGGAGCACTGACAATATCAATCGCCGTCATTGTCTTTTTACTTACAGTAACATTTACTGTAACTTTTCCGCCATATCCGTTTGCAGAACCTTTATACGTTCCATCTTTTACATCAATAGCCCCCTTCTTTCCCTTCTTTGTTGTATTCTTTTTCGTTGTTTCTGCCATTGCTGCTGTACTTTCCTTCGCAAGCGCTTCCTTAATCTGACTGATGTCTTCTGTCTCTGAAGCTTCATACTTTTTTGCCTGTGGGGTTTTGTATCCGGTAAGTACTGTCACCATAAGAACCGCCAGGCAAACCGCCGGAATTACCGCTGTAATTCCTTTCACACCTGAAACCTTATCACCAAGACTTTTAAATTTTTCAACATATTTTTTCCACTTTTCCCTCATCATATCTCCCTTTCTTTTTGAATGTATTCTTGTATTCCTGTACTCTTGCATTCTTATATTCTCGAAATCTTTTTGTACTTGATTTTATGAGAAATTTTTTGTATCATTATTTTTTTATTATCGTAAAATCAGACTCACTGGTAAAATACTCTGCGAGTCCCTCTGAAACTAGAATGCTTCCGTCATCTTTTACAAGAATCGTGTCAAACTCATCACTGTGTTCTTTCCAGTATTTCTGTGCTTTTTCCGGTCCCATAATGAATAATGATGTGGACAAACCGTCTGCAAGTGTTCCGTCATCTGATACGATCGTAACAGAAGTCAGACCATTATTTGCCGGATATCCATTAGCCGGATCAATAATATGATGATATGTTTTTCCATCCTGCTTAAAATAACGCTCATATCCCCCAGAAGTAATCACTGCCTTATCCTTTATAGAAAGCACTCCAATATAACTTCCCGTATCTGCCGGATTCTCAACTGCCACTCTCCAGTCAGAACCATCTGGCTTTCCGTTTAGTGTCTGCACATTACCGCCAAGACTGATCACTGCACTAGAAATCCCATTTTCTTTAAAAATATCCATTACTTTTGAAGAAGTATATCCTTTCGCAATTCCACCAAGGTCAATCTTCATTCCTTCCTTATTTAAAGTGACCTCCTGTTTTTTCTCATCATATAAAACGTGATCTGCTCCCATCAGTCCCCTTAACTTCTTCAGCTCTTTCTTTCCGGGAACACGATAGTTCTCCGTCGGGAACCCCCACGCCTGCATAATCGGGTAAATCGTAATGTCAAACACTCCATTCGTGCTGTCATAAATCTCTTTTGAGCGCTTAATCAGATATCCTGTTGTTTCTGATACCGAACCTTTTCCATTCTTATTAATCTGCGAAACTTCACTGCTGTCAATCCCCGTAGAAACAAGCTGTTCAATATCGTTAATCTCATCAACCGCCTCGTCCAACGCTTTCTTAGCATTCTTTCCGTAAGCCGTTAAAGTCATATACGTATCCATCGCAAAAATATCTCTTGATTCTGATTTGTCCTCTTCATTTTGAGTCTTACTATTTGTATCCGCTTCTGCCTGTGTTGTCTGCTCCACAGCCTTTCTACTATCATTCTTACTTTTCTCTGTATCTACTGATGTTCCACATCCGGAAAGCATTCCTGCAGTGAACACAGTGGCCAGTAACATCGCAACTGCTTTTTTTCTAAAATTTATCACAACAATCCTCCATTATCTTGAAACTTACTTTCATTAGTTCTTTCTAACTTCATACATTATATAGAAAATATTCTGACAATGCAATTTTTTTATAAGAAAATGAGAACTTTTTTCATTAATATATATACAGTTTGACGCAGCTAATAATAGTATATTATTATATTTTTCGTTAGAATAAGCTAACTTAAATACCAATTATAATATAAGGAGGAACTTATGAGAAACAAATTACTTGTAGCAGGTACTCTTGCTCTTGCAATGACTTGTACTACTGTATTTTCCAGTATTACTCCAGCAGTTGTAAAAGCAGCAAGTGTATCTACAGTACAGACACAGACAGCAGAAAATAGTGATGACTACGTTTACTGCTATGCAGGCCTGACATGGGCTGAATATTGGAAGGCTGAAGGAGTTATGGCAGCAGGTGATACCACGTCTTCTGATACAGCTGATTCACACGATGAAAAAGATAAAGGTGCCTTTGATGCAGTAACAAGAGCTACCACTAATCACGGACTTCACCGCGGAAGTTATCAGTGTACTGCAGTTATTAAAACTGCTGAAGGAGAATATAGTGTTTCCCATTGGAGCAGTGATGGAAAAACTGTCTACTTTACAGATGGTACCAGTGCCGGATGGAACAGAGGTACTCTCACCTTAACCGATGGCACTACACAGACTATGACAGAATATGATGTTCTTGGATTAAAATATGTTCCTGTCAAAGTAAAATCTTCTGACTATGCCAGCTTTAAAGAAAAGTATTCCGTTGTAGAAAATAACGGTACCTTAATTGGTGGCTATGGAGAAAAGAATCTGCAGGATTATAATGTTACTGCATCTGTTGATAAGGATACCAATGGCCTAAAGACTGCCGAAAAGCAGAGTGATGGTTCCTTCACATTTACCCAAAGAAGTAACGGCTCTTCTTCTGGTATTAAAGATAAGACTCTTAAAACTGCTGATTTAAACAATATGGGAGCAACTGTAAAGGATGCAAGCGGTAGCTACGGTGAATTTCTTCGTGTAGATTTCACAAAAAATTACGGCGATCTTGGCGCTAATATGCAGGCTGTAAAATGGACCTACTATGGAAATGACAGCACACGTTCTAAGGCACTTGCCACTTACGGAACAAAGTTTGCTGCTGATAACTGGATGCATAAAAGTATGGGAATCCAGTTAGGTCTTACAAATTCTATTCGCTGCCAGCTTCCAAAAGGATATGACGGAACTGGCTACTGGAGTTTAACCATTTATGCTCTTGGATACGCTGATTCTACATATAACTTTGAAGCTACTGATGCAAACATTGTAAAACCTGACACAAATGCTGGCGATACAACTGAGTTAAACAAACTTGTTTCTTCTGTTGAAGGATTAAACCCATCGGATTATACAGAAAAGAGCTGGAATAGCTTCGAAACAGAATTAAAAGAAGCAAAAGACATTTTAGCAAAAGAGGCTCCTAATCAGGCAGAGGTTGATGAGGCAATCAAACATCTTACAGACGCTAAAAATGCTCTTGATAAATATGTATACGGAACAGCGAATCTTTCTTATGCAGATTTCTATTACGGAGAATTAAAAGATGTAAAAGAGGATACTACTTTAGACCTCACTTCTGATAAAGCAGCTTCTTATCGCGAAAGTGGTATGTATGATGCAGTAAGTAGTGCTACAACTAATAAATACAAAAATTACTTCTCCAGTACGTATTCAGAAGATAATACAAGCGAACAGGGTGGCTCTATTATCGGTATAAAAGACGTAAATATTGCTGTTCCAACTTCATTATATGAAAATGCGAAAAAGGCTATTTCCGATAATAAAGAATGCAGCAATAAATTATTAGAAATTATTAGTTCTATGAAGTTATCTGATACGACACCATCTGAATATAAAATCTTAAATGGTGATGGTACTTTGACAGCTATGAAATCTGAGGTTATCGAAGATACTTCTGATACACTTACTATCAAAACACAGTCTTCCTACGGACAATATGAAGTAGATCCTGTAACTTCTGAAAACAGCCCTCTTTCTAATTTAGATGCTAAAAAGTCCTTACTTGGTATCATTGTTGAAGACGAAGATGGTACTAAATATGGTATGGAACATCTGGAAAACATCTATGGCGGAGGAAAATTCTCCTTTGCTGTAACAGATGGATTTAAAGAAAAACACGGAAACACAATTGATTATAAGCGTCATGAAGATTTACAGGGTAAAACAATTAAAAAAGTTACTTATCTTGTAAAAAACGGTGCTGATATTGTTATTAATACTAACTTAAAATGTAAAACTTTAGCTGGTTCTGACAGCATTAAAGCTACCGCCAACGATAACTTTAAAGATGGTGCAACCGTTTCTGTTGATACTGCTGCTGTTCCTTCTGGTTCTAATTATACTTTAAGCAGCGTAAGTATGGGAAAAACTGTCCTGACAGAAGGTACAGATTATACATACGCAAACAATACTCTGACGATAAAAGCTACAGATAATACTGGTGTGGGTTCCTATTCTATGGTATTTACAGATGATACTTACTCTGATATTGTAGCCTCCTTCACATTAGAATCTGGCTACAAGACTGGAGATATCTCCATTAATAAAAATAATCAGGTTACTCTTCCTTCCGGTGTCAACTTTAAAAAATATGTAAATAATATTACATCTATTAAAATTAATGGGGTAGAAAAAACAGGAAAAGGCGGAATTAAAGCTACTGATTTATTTGATGCAGACGGAAACATTAACTTCAATGCAGCAATTAAAGGTAAAGATGGTTCTTCCACACCTGTATTTGCAGACAAATCTGCTTCTTACACAATAGAGCTTACATCAACCGGTTACCCATCTGTATCTGGAACTGTACAGCTGAATACTTCTATCCTTGAAGCTTCCATCAAAAAAGCAGAAGCACTTGATAGCAGCAAATATACTGCTGAAACCTGGAAAGCACTTCAGACTGCTTTAACAGAAGCAAAAGAAGCAAAATCCGCTAACACACAGGCAATTGTTGATGCTGCAAACACAAAACTTACAGAAGCTCTTTCAGGCTTAAAAGAAAAAGCTGTTACTCCTTCTAAACCTGCAACGCCTTCTAACCCAGACACAACAACAACTAAAAAACCTGCTACTAAACCAGCATTAAAGAAATCAAACGTAAAACTTTCCAAACCTGTTCTTAAAGTTGGAAAAACAACAAAGAACAAAGCAAAAGTTACATGGAAAAAAGTTAAGAAGGCTACCGGTTATGAAATCCAGTACACAACAAAAGGATTCGGTAACAAAAAAGATACAAAAACAATTAAAGTTTCCAAGGCTAAGATCACATCTGCTCAGCTTAAGAAACTGAAAAAGAAAACAAGATATAAAGTCCGCATCCGCGCCGTATATACAAAAGCCGGATATCAGTCAGCTACATCAAAATGGTCTGCAATAAAAACTGTGAAGACAAAATAATAATTGTAGATTTCGTGTAGACGAAAAAAGAAACGAAAATTAGTATTTAAGCATTCCCTTTTTTGAGAACTTTTTTCATTTGGTATTTTTTGTTTGACACAACTAATTTTATATAGTATTCTCTAATTGCGAGATATATTTTCTATCTCAGACTTACAAGATTTGAATTGAATTTTCGGTGCTTAATATCTTTTTATTAGATATTCATGCATGAAAACCTGGTAGGGGACCCTCCACTAACGCACTCCGTATGCGCGCTAGGGAGAGTTCTCTAATTTTTTGCCTTAAAAATCAGTGCACAGATTTTTATATATTTATTTTCTTATCAAATATGTCCTTTTGGAACTTTTTATGTTTGATTTCATAATCAGTTTCTAAAAGTATACAAGAAAAGAAGGGAGACTACAAATTTAATGAGAAAACAAAAATTATTAACTAAGGCTCTGGCAGCTTCTATGGCAGTATTTATGTCTGTCAGCCAGCTTTCTGTTCCTGCATTTGCAGCAGAAGGAACAAAATCCGTTTCTATCGCAGGCAGCACTTACACATATTCTGCAGAAGCTTTAGAAGGCTATACTCAGATTGGAAACAGTGGATTATATTATAAATTAACTAACGGTACAGGTTTTTCCGGAACGATATATGGAACATCTAATTTAACTTACAAAGAATTTTATTCTGGTGACGTAAGCAGCACAGACAGCTTTGATGTCGTTACTACTGCCAGCACTTCTAAGTATTCTGTTTTATCTAATGCCTGGACAGATTATAAGAAGGAAAGTGCAGAAGCTGCAGGGGGATATCATGTAAAAGGTGTTGCGAATGTAAATGTTGCTGTTGATTCTGACCTTTATGTTGAATCCACTATTTTAAAAGATGCAAACAAAGAATTAAGCAAAGCATATGAGGAAGCTTCTGATATTACATTAAATGAAAATCCTACACAGGTTCCTTCTCAGTATAAAATACTTCAGGAAAACGGTTCTTATGTTTCTAATAACAAGACAGTCGCTACTGTAACTGATGCCGTACCAACATTAACAACAGGATCCACCTGGGGTGAATACGAGATTGATGTGGTGGAAACAAGCACAAAATACTTAAGAAATTCCCGACAAGATGAGGGATTCCCTGTCAATTCTACTATTCAGGGAATCATTCTTGAAACAACAGAAGGATATAAAGTAGGTCTGGAACATCTTTCAAATATCTGGGTACAACCTTATAAATTATCTTTTAATGTTGCCAATGAAGCAGCTACTATGGGAATTGCAAAATCAGATAATACGGCTGAATTTGCAAAGCTTGTCAATAAAACAATTAATAAGATTACTTATGTAACACCAGAAGGTAACTATGTTTATACTTTCGCTGATGGAATCTTTATAAAACCAGCTTACTCTGAAGAAATCAGCGGTACTTTCAGTGACGATATGAAATCATTTACTTTAAATCAGCTTCCTACTGTAAAAAACGGAACATTAACTGTAACATATACTGTTGGAGCAGGTCATATGAAGACTCCTTATACTCTGTATTCCGGAGCTATTGCAAAAAGCGTTTCTCTTGACTTAAATGCTATCCCATCTGATGCAGAAGGTGGAACTTACAGCGTTGCTATTTCTTGTGATAACTACGCTGATATCCACGTTGCAATCCCTGTAACAGAAGCTCAAAAAGCACAGTTACAGGAACTTATCAAACAGGCTGAAACTGCATTAAAAGGTGCCGGTGCTGATGATAGTGTATTATTAGCACATAAAAATGAGGCAGCAGAACTCTTAGCAAACGAAAGTTCTACCAGTGCCGATGCTGCTGATTTAATCAATGAACTTACTGAATTATTAAAACCATATCAATCCACAGAAGCTCCAACACCATCCATACCGGACAGTACAACAGCTTCTAAACCAAATACAACAACTGCTGCTAAACCAGCTACAAAACCTGCTACTACAGCAAAGAAGCCAAACACAACAGCCACAAAAGTAAAACTTGCAAAACAGACTACAAAAGTAAAAGCAAATGGAAAGAAAAAAATCAAAGTATCCTGGAAAAAAGATAAAAAAGCTTCCGGTTACGAAATCACATATTCCACAAAGAAATCTTTCAAAGGAAAGAAAACAATTGTAGTAAAGAGTAACAAGACAACAAGCAAAGTAGTAAAGAAATTAACATCTAAAAAGAAATACTTTGTAAAAGTACGCTCCTACAAGCAGGTTGGAAAGACTAAGACTTATGGGGCATACAGCAAAGTGAAAACTGTGAAAGTAAAATAAGTTTCTCTTAAACATTTTATATAATTGGTATTTTTATAAATAGTATTTTGCCTCAGGCAGGGAGAGACGCTCCCGGAGAAAGTAGAATAATAGTTGCCTCTGCAAATGTGAGAAGTAATAACCATATCTTCTGGTTTATACATTCTATTATTTCTTACTATTCAAACTCTATTTAGTAAAA
>OGWV01002353.1_pt1 | contig 11621 bp, 6 predicted proteins | sample 1576081 | NCBI WGS metagenome assembly OGWV01 (sample SAMEA3541541, study PRJEB24748) | human gut metagenome | biome: human gut; feature: human-associated habitat; material: faeces | place: China | collected 2012 | reverse complement strand
CAAGGAGGAAAGGCGTTATGCACCTGATTATCCCCAAGAATTACAATCCCGTGCTGAACCTACGGGATACGGAAATCGCCATCAAACTGGTCAAGGATTTTTTCGAGACGGAGTTAGCCCGCGCGCTGAACCTGACCCGTGTGTCCGCGCCGATTATGGTCACGCCCGGCAGCGGTCTGAACGACAACCTGAACGGCGTCGAACGACCGGTATCCTTTGACGTTCTTGAAACCGGTGAAACGGCGGAAATTGTCCATTCGCTGGCGAAATGGAAGCGTCAGGCGCTCAAAACGTACGGCTTCCAGCCCGGTGAAGGGCTGTACACGGACATGAACGCCATCCGCCGCGACGAAACGACCGACAACATCCACTCGATTTTCGTCGACCAGTGGGACTGGGAGAAAATCATCACCCCTAAGCAGCGCACGATGGAGACGCTGCAAGCGACCGTCCGCGCGATTTACCTCACCCTGCGCAAGACGGAGGGCTTCGTCTGCGCGCATTATCCGCACATCAAGCCCGAACTGCCCGACGACATCACGTTCGTCTCGTCGCAGGAATTGGAGGATTTGTATCCCGACCTGCCGCCGAAGGAACGCGAATACCGGGCGGTACGCGAATACGGTGCGGTGTTCCTGACGGGCATCGGCGGCGCGCTGCGTTCCGGACAGATGCACGACGGCCGCGCCCCGGACTACGACGACTGGTCACTCAACGGTGACATTCTGCTCTACGACCCGCTGCTGGACATTGCGCTGGAAGTGTCGAGCATGGGCATCCGCGTTGACCCGGACGCGCTGCGCCGTCAGCTTGCCATTCGTGGCTGCGAGGAGCGCGCGGAGCTGCCATTCCAAAAGGCGCTGCTCAACGGCGAGCTGCCCCAGACGATGGGCGGCGGCATCGGGCAGAGCCGCATGTGCGTCTACCTGCTGCGCAAGGCGCATGTGGGCGAGGTGCAGGCGAGCCTGTGGCCGCTGGACGTGCAGGAGGCGTGCAGGAAGGCAAATATTCAGCTGCTGTAAGCAAAGCAATGAGGGCAAGCCTGAAATGCGGCTTGTCCCCCTGTTTTATTATCCCGTATGAAATTGCCCCATCATGCAGAGACTCTCGCCGCTGCCCCATCTGCTTCATACTGCACGATCCACCGCCGAAATGCTTCCTGACTTACGCCTGCCTCTGCTGCTGCGTCACGCATGCTTTTCTTTCCGAATTTGCCTTTTGCTGATATCCCATAAAATGCTCCCTCCATGATTGACAGTTTGGTTTTTTACTGTCTCACATAGAGGGAGCATATCACATTCCCCAGCAGTGTCTTCATATCCGCGCAGGGAAGCGTTCACTCCCCTGCGCGGACGTTTTTTGACTGGCTTATACTATTCCCAAATGAGAATTCGCGGCGCAGGTGAATTCGGAAATAGTATTACTTCTTTTCCGCCCCCATCGCGCCCGTCATCAGGATAGCACCCGAAATCGCGGCGAGCAGCATCAGGATGAAGGAGAGGATGAACGGAACGCCCAGCGCGCCGATGGTGGACGTGCCGCCGAAAATCAGCACGAGGTCATCCATGCGGAAGTTGATTTCCGTCACCAGATAACGGAACCACGCAACCAGTGTGCACGCCAGACCAGCCGCCGCCAGCAGACCAATCTTCTTCACGCCCGCGACGAAGTAGCACACTGCCGACACGAGGAGCAGCACCAGCACAACCGCGTCGAAGTTCATCTTCGTGGTCGCAGCCGTGTCAATGATGATGTAGAAGATAGCCGCCAGCACCGCAATCACCGCTGCGACAATCGAAAGCGTCTTGCGGTCAGCGGACGCCGCCTTTTTCTTGACGTCCATGAAGTAGGACACCAGCATCGCGAGACCGAAGAGCGCTGTCAGCACAATCAGCACGATGCGCGCAATCAGCATGTCCGTCTCGACCCAAGACGTCGTGTGGACGACGTGGCTGGTTTCGTTCATGCCGTTCATGGCGGCAGAGTTCGCGTAGGCATAGAGGAAGTTCTTCGCCGAAGTGCGGAGGTTGTTCAGCAGCTTGCCGTCTTCCGCCGCCCAGCCTTCAATCTTCGACACCAGCCAGTCGCCGGAGGACAGCCAAGTGTCATTGCCCGCTTCCAGACCGATGGAAACGTCCATCCAGTTGCGGTTCGCCATGACAGCGTCCGTCAGCGTCACGCCGACGAAGCCCCATTCCTTGCGCAGAACTTCGTTGCAAAGTCCGCTGTGCGCACCTGCCCAGCGCGTGCCGATACGGTTGAAGGAGGTCATAGCGGCGTTCGCACCGCCCTCTTCCACCGCGTACTGGAAACCCTTCAGGTAGATTTCACGAATCGCCTGTTCCGTCGCGAAGGTTGCAACCGACTGGCGGTACGTCTCAAAGTCATTGAGCGCGAAGTGCTTGATGTAGACGACCAGACCCTTCGAGCGAGCCGCTGCCACTTCCTGCGCCGCCATCTTGCCGGACAGGAAGCCGTCCTCAGAGTAATACTCGAAGTTGCGGCCGGAGTAAGGCGTGCGGTGGATGTTCATCGCCGGGCCATACCAGCCAACCACGCGGTTGTCGGAGCGCAGCGCGTCTTCGCCCATCGACAGACCGACATTGTAGAGGATTTCCGTGTTGAACGTCGCCGCCATGACCGGTTCGGAGGTATACGCCACCGTGGAGTTGTTGCCGGCATACGTCGCCTTGATGCCCTGCGGGCCGTCCGCTGCCACCGTCGCGGGCAGACCGATGGAGTCGATTGCCCGCGTGCCGTAGCCGGAGTGGCCAACCAGTTCCGCCAAATCCGTCAGCGTCAGCTGATTGAGCAGATCCACCCACATCGGGTCGTCGTAGTCCTTGCCAATCAGGTTCGCCAAGGTGTAGTTCGTCGCGGTTGAACCCGTAATGGCCGTCTCGTCGGGTGCTTCCGCCGTGTAGTTGAATTGCAGACCGTTGATAATAGCGTCGTTCGCCGTCAGGCTGTCATAAGAAACCGGCCAAGTGCCCTGCCAGTCGCTGCGGGACAGGTACGTCACGAGGTTCTCGCCGTAGCTGTTCAGATCCGCATCACCGAACTGGTTGGTAATCTTGTAGCCCGTGCCGGACACGCTGTACGTCGCATTGTCGTCGCTGTCGACCGTGAACTTATAGACCTTTGCCGCGTCGCCAGGGGCATCCATCGCCGCCGCGCCGTTCGCGGTCAGCGTTGCGGTTTCCGCCTCTTCTGCGCCTTCCGCAGCCGGCGTTTCCTGTGCGATGGGGGCATAGCCCTTCGCCGCGAGGATGTTGTTCACCGCGTCGTGTGCATCCAGACCAACGCTCAGGTAGTAGTCACCCGCTTCGAGAATGTAGGTTTTGTTGACATGTTCGTCGTAAACCGTCAATTCCTTGCGGTCAACCGTCACGGAGACGGTCTCGGATTCACCGGGCTGGAGGATGTTCGTCTTGCCGAAGCCGACAAGCTGCACAGACGCCTTCTCAATCGCGTTCGCGCGGTCGAATTCGGTGTACGGCTGCTGACCGTAGACCTGCACGACTTCCTTGCCTGCGACGTTGCCCGTGTTCGTCACCTTCACCAGCACGGTGAAGCTGTCGGTTGCCGCGTCGTAGGTCACGCTTTCCAGCGCCTGTTCAAACGTGGTGTAAGACATGCCATAGCCGAAGGGATACGCGACTTCCTCGCCGTACACCCAGCTGTCGCCCTTGGACGCGAAGATGCCCGCATTGCCGGACGCGTTGCCCTGCTCCATGACCGCATCTTCATAGCGCGTTTCGTAGTACTTGTAGCCGACATAGATGCCTTCGGATTCCACCAGATAGTGAATCGCATAGCGCACCTTCGTCTTGTCGCCCGGCACGCCGTCAATCGTCACGCCGCCGACCGTGCCCGTCTCTTCATCCGCATTGGTGTAGACGTAGGAGCCGAAGTTCTGAATCGCCGCGGAGGACAGGGAGGACACGGAGTAGGTGTCCACCAGTCGGCCAGAGGGGTTCACGTCGCCTACCAGAATCTGCGCCACCGCGTTCAGGCCGTACTGACCGGGGCCGCCGATCCACAGGCAGGCATCCACGCCGTATTCCGGATTGTTCACCCAGTCCATCGCCATGGCGTTGGAGGAGTTAATCAGCACAATCGTCTTGCTGAAGCCCTGCGAAGCCACATACTTGAGCAGCTCGCGCTCGGAATCCTGCAATTCAAAGTACGACGTACCGTCGGTGAATTCACCGGTGTACAGGTCAGCGCCTTCGCCGCCGGAGCGTCCGATAACGACAATCGCCGCATCCTTGTAGCCGTCCAGATTCACGCCGGAAGATGCCACCGCGTCCGCCGAAACCTCGGCAATGCGGGTCGCCGCCGGGACGGCCGCATATTCGGTGAACATGCCGGGCGTGGAGCGGTTGGTCTTGTCTTCCTTCATCTGCGCAATCTGCGCGCTGTACCATTCCATCATCGCAGTGTTGACGTTCAGACCCGCCGCCGTGAGCGCGCTGGTCATTGTCGCTGCCTTGCTGGTATCAACCTGACCAGAACCCGTGCCGCCATAGATGGTATCAACTGCGCCGCGGCCGAAAACGGTCACGCCCAGCCCTTTTTCCATCGGCAGCGCGCCGTTGTTCGTCAGCAGCACAGAACCTTCGCCCTGAATCTGCTCACACAGCGCCTTCTGCCACGCGGTCAGCGCATCATCGTCACGCGTGCCGTCTTCCTTCAGGAAACTGGAGGCATAATAGGTAGCGTTCTTGCTGGGGTCATCCGTCACCACGCTCGTGGTCACGATGCCCAGTTCCTTGTTGATCATCATGGCGTAAGCAGCCGTGAAGTAACTGCCCACCAGAACAATCGTCAGGAGAATACAGGAGATGGATGTCAAGAGTGCCAAGAGTTTTGTGCGTTTCATGGACACCTTTCCCTTTCTATGAGGGCGCAGCGCCCCCTTTGATGTGCTGATTCTATCATAAAAAAACGACACGAAACGCATTCGTGTCGAAACTGGTTTCTTTTTGTGCGTAAATCGTCATGCGGACTGCTGCGGACGCGGCAGCAGAAGCGAGAGGATGAACATCTGGTCTTTCGTGTCGATGCTCATATGCCCGTCGTACTTCTCGATGATATAGCGGATGGAGCGCAGTCCGAAGCCGTGGTACTGTGTGTCCTTCTCCGTCTTCGGCAGTCCCTCGTGCATTTCCGGCGGCTTGCTGCAAAAATTCTCGAAGACAATCTGCGTCATACCCACCACGTCGCTGACGCGGATATTGACGCTGCGGTTTTCGGGCGCTTCCGCCATCACCGCCTGGATCGCGTTGTCCAGCGCATTGCCGAAGATGGAATAGATATCGGACTTTTCAATAGGCGCGAGCAGCGATACATCCAGCATCGTCGTCAGCAGAATGTGATTTGCGCTGCAATACAGGCTCTTTTCAGACAGCACCGAATCCAGCGCCGCATTGCCCGTGTGGAACGTGTACTCATAGCGCTGAATCTCCTGCTCCACCTCGTCAAAAAACGCCGCGTGTTCATCCAGCTGCTGCGTCCGGCGGTAGGTATCAATGTGATAGCGCAGGTCGTGGCACTTCATGTTGATGCTGTCTATCGTCTTGCCCAGCAGCTGATGCCTGGATTCCTCCCGCGCCAACAGGCTCTCGATGATTTCCTTCTCGCGGCGCATCTCGTCGGCGTACATGCACTGATAAATCAGCACCATCACCATAATGACCGAGAGAATCGAGAACAGGCGGTCAATCAGCGAAATATCCGTCGGGAGCGACACGGAACGTACAAACACCGTCAGCAGCGTCACCAGCGTCAGGAACAGCACCTTCCAGTTGCCGAGCTTCAAATCGCCGTTCTCCGGGAAACGCCGCACGAACATCAAGTAGCACATGGCATACACCACCACGAACGATACGCCGGAGAGCAGATAGAACAGCGGATCGCGCGGCTTGGACATCCAGCATGTCGCCAGTCCGCCGACCTTGAACGCCAGATTCTGAATCGCATAGGAGGAGATGCCAATGCAAAGCGCATTCGTCGTCGGAAGGTCCATCGTCAGGCACAGCACCAGCAGCGATTCGGCAAAAATCGCCCCCACGCGCGCAAAACGATGCCCCAGCAGCGGATGAAACCATGCCAGCACCAAGTAGCACAGCACCACCGGCAGCACAATTTTCAGCGGGCGCAGCCGCGACTTCATCCGCACAACGAACAGCCCCTCCGCCAGCAGAATCTGCACCGCGAAGAACATATGGAATGGAAAATCATTGTTCAGATAATTCGCCAAGTTCGTCAGCATCTTCGTCACCTCACGCCGTAATAGCGGTTGACCGCATTCAGAAAGTCCCTGCGCATCGCGCGCGACAGCGGAATCGCCTCGCCGTGAACCGTCACATCGTTCTTTCCGACCATCGTCACGAAGCCCAGATTGGCGATATAGGAATGCGAGCTTCGGCTGAATTCCGCGCCCAACTGTTCCTCCGCCTCCTGCAAGGACGAGCGGACGGGGAATTCGCCCTGCGCCGTATGATAAATGACATGGTGATTGCTGCCCTCGGCATAGTAAATCTCGTTTTTCTCCAAGAACAGGATGCTGTCTTTCGTTTTTAGGCAGATTTTCGGCTGCCGGTACTCCACCCGTTTGAACGCCTTGTTCAGCTTCACGGTCAGCCCCGGCAGCGTCACCGGCTTGACCAGAAAGCCGATGGCGTCCACCTCATAGCCGCGGATGGCGCACTGGCTGAGGCGCGTGGTGAAAATCAGGATAGCATCCGGGTGACTCCGCCGCAGCTGCTCCGCCGTCGAAAGGCCGTCCATGCCCGGCATGTCGATATCCATCAGCACAATGTCCGGATGCTCGCACCCGACGAGAAACGACGCCCCGTCCGCATAGAACACCAGCTGCGCCATGCGCCCCGTTTCCGCCAGATACTGCGCCACCAAGCCCTGCATATACTGGCGCGTCTCCAATTCATCATCCACAATGGCGATGGTCATAGGCTGCCCTCCGATTGTTTGGTTATTCTATTATAACAAACTGCACGGCGGATGTAAAGCCGCCTAAAGCCGCCCTGCTGAATAAAGAACTGCCGCTGACGTGAAATTCGTCAGCGGCAAAAGTGCTGCACCAAGCGGAACGACCAGACGCCCGTGCGGAAGCGGTGCAGGCAGATGGCGCAGGAGAACCAAAACAGCTTTATTTTTCCTGCTGCAGCCCGTACTTCTTCATCCGCCGATACAGCGTCGCACGGCTGATGCCCAGCTGCTTCAGCACCGCGTCCCGGTCGTTCGGATGCTCACTGAGGGCACAGCGCAGTTCCCGCTCCTCGTCGCTGCTGATGACCAATACTTGCTGCTGCGGTGCGCTGCCCGTGCGCTCCGGGTACAGCAGCTGCTGCACAAAATCCGCGTCCATGCGGTTGGTGCGCGTCAGCAGAAACGCCTTCTCGAAGAAAATTGACATTTCCCGCTGATTGCCCGGCCACGAGTAGCTCATCAGCAGCTTCAGCGCATCGGGCGTGAAGGTCGCCTGTTTCCGCGTGTGCACACGCGCAAAGGCAATGTTTTCCTCCACCAGCTGGGCAAAATCCTGCTGACATTCGCGCAGGGGCGGCAAATCAATGCGGTAGTCGTTCAGTTTGTCCGCCAGCGGCAGCAGAAATTCGCCTGCCTTCGCCATGGCCAGCAAATCCCGGTTCGTTGAGCAAATCACACGAATAGACGCCCAAATCGGCTTGGACTGCCCCGGCGCGTAGTACTGCTCATAGCGAATAACGTTCAGCAGCTGATGCTGGCTTTCGGGCGTGAGCAAATCCACATGCCGCAGGTACAGCGTTCCCTTGTGCGCATTGTATACAAGCCCGTTGCTCGTCGCGCGCCCAAAGAGCAGTTCAGTTTGATTCGCAATTGGCAGGGTGCTCACATCCGCCTGAATGAACTGCTTGTCGCGCCGCAGACTCTCGTTGTGGATACACTCTGCCAGACGCGTCTTTTCCGTGCCGGGTTCGCCGCAAATCAGCAGCGGCAGTTCGTACTGCGCGTACATTGCGGCATTCTCCAGCGCAAGGCGCATTTTGGGCGCGTGGGAGATGAACTTGCCGAATTTTCGCGTTGCGGCGTCGCCCTGCTGCACATGGTCTTTGCGGATGCTCTCCTGCATGTCATCCACCGAGCCGAACGCATACAGCGACAGAATTGTGCCGAAGTTCTGCCCGCTGACATCAATGCAGGCGATATTGAGCAGATACCGCTCCTTCTGTATCATTACGACGTGCGAATACAGGTTTTTCCGCTCCTTGAGCGACTCGAACACAGCACTGGTCAGCGTCAGGCCCGGCAGTTCCGTGAAGCGCTTGCCGACCAGCTGTGCCTGTGTGCAGTGGAACGCGTTTTCCGCCACCGTGTTTGCAATTTCAATCACGCCGTCGGGATTCAGCTTCAAAATGGCATCAAAGGAGTAGTTCAGCAGGGAGGAGAACTCCGCCGTCCTGCGCTGCTCCACTTTGATGGCATCCATTGCCAGCCGTGCCCGGCGGAGCGCATCGCGGATGCACTCGTCCGAGCTGTCGACGAACACCGTCGTAATCCCCTGCGCCGCGGCATAGTTGCAGGCGTTTTCGCTGCCGATGATGGCTTCCGCGCCGTCCTGGATGGCATTCCGCGTCACCTGCGCGACCATGTCCGAGCTGCCCGCATAATACACCCTCACATCCGCGTTCGCCAGCGCACCGATGTTCTCCACATCGGAATACATATGTCGGAAGCCGACGAAGGCGATTTTCGGATGCTTATGCGGTATCAAATCGCACGCCTGTTTGACAAAGCCCGCCATTTCCTGCCCGGAAAAGGTGATCTCCGACACGGGGTACTCCACATGCTTTTTGAGCAGCTGCGCCTGATTGCCGCGCGCAACGACAATGCCTGTGCAGCCCTCCATGGCTTTGGATACGTCCTCCACCACCTGCCGCGACGTTGTCTGGATGACCTCGGCATCGAACTTCGTCGTCTGCACAATGCGGACGGTTGCGTCATACACCGTAGGGTTCGGCGTGACAACCAGCAGCTTCAACATGGCGTTTTCTCCCCTTGATCGAGCTTGATGCTGTTATTGTATCACGCGCGTCGATACCTGTCAAACGTGCAGCTTCTGCCCGATGCGTACAGCGCGGAAAAGGCGCTTGGCGGCATCCAGATACAGCGTCCGCGCGTTTTCAATCGCTTCTGACAGCGCCATGGGTTTTGATACCGTCGTCTGAATCGTGCTTTCGCAAACGGCGAACAGCCCTTCCGCGCCCGCGCCGATACCGCCGCAAATGCACAGCACCGGCACATTCGCCTTCGCGCACCGCCGTGCCACGCCAATCGGCACTTTGCCGAACTGCACGCTCTGTCCGTCTATTCTGCCCTCTCCCGTCACAACCAAATCCGCCTGTGCCAGCTGCTCGTCAAAGCGAACCGTTTCCAGCACCGCGTCTATGCCGCTTTTCAGCGTCGCCTTCAGCACGCCGCCCAGCGCCGCGCCCAATCCACCCGCCGCACCTGCGCCGGGGAAATCCGCGATACCGCGTCCAATGGTGTTTTCGACGACCTGCGCATAGTGTTTCATGCCCGCTTCCAGTTCCGCGCAGATTTCCGGCGTTGCGCCCTTCTGCGGGCCGTAGGTGTATGTCGCGCCCGTCGCACCCAGCAGCGGGTTCGTCACGTCGCACAGCACGGTGATGCGGCAATCCGCAAGTTCCGGCATCAGCCCGGAAAAATCCGCATGGCAGACATCCGCCAGCGCCCCGCCTGTTGGGGAAACCGGCTTTCCCTGCCAATCTGTGAACACCGCGCCCAAGGCGCTTAGCATCCCCAGCCCGCCGTCATTCGTGGCGCTTCCGCCAATGCCAATCAGCAGTGATTTCGCGCCGCACCGAATGGCTTGCGCCATCAGCTCGCCCGTGCCGAAGCTGGTCGTTTTACGCGGGTCGCGCTGCGCCGCCGGCACATACGGCAAGCCGCTCGCCTGTGCCATTTCAAGCACCGCCGTCTGTCCGTCGCCCAGCAAGCCCCACTGCGCATCCACAGGCGCAAAGAGCGGGCCGGTCACACGCGTCGTCATCCGTTTTCCGCCCATTGCGCAAAGCAGCGCATCCACCGTGCCTTCGCCGCCGTCGGCAATGGGCAGCGACACCGTTTCCGCATCCGGGAAAATGTCAGCCGCGGCTTCCTGAAGCAAATCGCAGATTTCCACCGCCGTCAGCGACCCCTTGAATGAATCGGACGCAAAGAGCATTTTCATCAGCGGATTCTCCTTTCTTTCATCGGGTTCATCATACCACAAACGGCAGGCAGGAGCAATCTTTCCTGCCTGCCGAGAATGACTCTATCAGCGAATTAGTGATGCAGCACTTCGCCGGTCAGCTTCTGGTAATACTTCAGCAGCGCGCTATGGTCGCAGGCGCCGCAGCCGTCCTTGTGCAGCACCTTCATCATCTCCAGCACCGCCTGCGTCAGCGGAATCGGGGCATCCACCGCGCTCGCAGCATCAACGACGTTCTTCAAGTCCTTGATGTGCAGGTCAATGCGGAAGCCGGGCTCGAAATTCTGATCCATCATCATCGGCGCTTTCGCATTCATGACGGTAGAACCTGCCAGACCGCCGCGAATCGCTTCAAAAATCTTCTGAGGCTCAACGCCGCACATCTGACCCATCTGCATTGCTTCCGCCAGCACTGCGATGTTGACCGCCACGATGGTCTGGTTGCACAGCTTGGTCACATTGCCCGCACCGATACCGCCGCACAGCACCACAGACGAGCCCATGCTCGCCAGAACGGGCTTGAAGCGGTTGAACACCTCTTCCTTGCCGCCGACCATGAAGGACAGCGTGCCGTCAATCGCCTTGGGCTGACCGCCGGACACAGGCGCATCCAGCATGTCAATGCCGCGCTTTTCCAGCTCCGCCGCGATTTCGCGGGAGGCAGCAGTCTTTCTTTAACGTATTATCTTACTAAACACAATAATAACAAGCATGTAATTGCTGCCATATTCGGTATGTTCTATGGTATGTCCGGATTCATTGCGGCATACAGCTGGAATATTATGTGGCTTGACTGTGTTATTCTGATTCCACTTATCATGCTTGGACTTGAACGACTTGTTAATGAGAACCGCTGCATATTCTATTGCATAACTCTAGGATTATGTATATTTACTAATTATTATATTGCAATCATGGTATGCCTTTCAGTAGTAATTTACTATGTTGTTCTTATGATTGCTTATAACGGTATTAAAAGCCCTATGCAGTATGTGAAGAAATTTATTAATTTCTGTGTATATTCACTGCTTGCCGGTGGACTGGGAGCGTGTCTTCTTCTGCCTGAATTCTATACATTTTCACTTTCAGCCTCAAGCGACACAACATTCCCTGATAAGCTTATTTCTTATTTCAGCATATTATCAATGCTCACAAGACAGCTTATCAACATTCCGGTTCATTTAGGACTGGACCATCTGCCTAATATATACTGCGGCGTTGCTGTTTTTGTACTGCTACCGCTTTATATTATGTGCAGCAAAGTCAATGCACGCGAGAAGATTGGCAAATGTGTCATCCTGCTTATCTTCCTGACAGCATTTAACTTAAATATACCTAACTA
>OGWV01002351.1_pt1 | contig 11627 bp, 5 predicted proteins | sample 1576081 | NCBI WGS metagenome assembly OGWV01 (sample SAMEA3541541, study PRJEB24748) | human gut metagenome | biome: human gut; feature: human-associated habitat; material: faeces | place: China | collected 2012 | reverse complement strand
GGACAGTCAGCTCTCGTCCTCCTGCCTCTGCCGAATCATCCGGTAACCCACCCCCACGTGGGTCTGGATGTATTGGGGATGGCTGGGGTCCAGCTCCAGCTTCTTGCGCAGGGTGGCCATAAACACCCGCAGAGAGGGAATCTCCGCCACGGCCTCCCCGGCGGAGACCCCCCAAATCTCACTGATGATATAGTTGTGGGTCAGCACCTTGCCGGTGTTCTTGGCCAGCAGGCACAGCAGCTTATACTCCATGGGGGTGAGTTTCATCTCCGCCCCCCGGCAGCAGGCCCGGCCGCCGGCATAGTCAATTTTCAAGTCCCCATTCTCATAGAGGGCGGCCTCGGCGCTGGTTTTCTGGCTGTCATAGCGCACCCGGCGCAGCGCCACGCGGATGCGGGCCAGCAGCTCCTCCACGGAAAAGGGCTTGGTCAAGTAGTCGTCAGCCCCCGCGTCCAGGGCCACCACCTTGTCCGCGTCCTCCCCCCGGGCAGAGACCACAATGATGGGGAGATTGCTCCAGGAGCGGATTTTTTTGATGATCTCAATGCCGTCCATGTCCGGCAGTCCCAGGTCCAGCAGCATCACATCCGGCCGGTAGGACAGGGCGTCCATCAGCGCCCCCGCCCCGGTCTTGGCCCGGTGAAACTGATAGTTCTGGGTCTCCAGCGTTGTGGCGATGAGGTTGCCCACCGCCGTGTCATCCTCCACAAAAAGAATCTGCGGTTTATTCATGGTTTGTCTCCTCCACTGCGCCCAGGGTGAAGCGGAAAATGGTCCCCTGGGGATGGTTGTCCACGGCCTGACATACTTTCCTTTTTCATTTTTCGTATCCTGCCATTTCACCCTTTTGCGCGTCCTGCCATTTCATCCTTTTTCGGCGTTCCGGCATTTTCAGACTTCTTTTTTCCGCAATCGCGCAATAAAAAATCCGTCGCTTTTATGAACTCCCGGAAGAAGCTGGATACAGCCGTTCTCTGTCACGCTTTCCCTCAATTCAAGGCAAAGATCTTCCCTTATATCGTCTGCGTAAAATTCAGGAAATTCTTTCAAAAACCAATGTACGTTTTCGATATTTTCTTTCGGGTTCACATAAAGACGGAGTACGGCAATAAGGAAGCCCTCGAGGCGCTTCCCGGTGTGGATCATGTCTACGTCGCCCCGACGTTCTCGCTTCCCGAGGAGGAGTCCGCCCTGACGTCTGACGGTGAGCTGCAGCCCATGACCAGCAATGCCACCACCATGATCGGCGCCGATCAGCTCAATGCAACGGGCTTCACCGGCAAGGGCATGAAGGTCGCCATTCTGGACACCGGCATCGTGGTCGATCATCCGAACTTCGGCGCTCTGTCCGAGGATAAGCTCACCGAGAGCTCCCTGACGAAGGAAGGCGTCGATGCCATCTGGAACACGCTGAATGCGGGCCAGATGACGAGCCTGCGCAATCGCTCCTATTATAATAGCAAGCTTCCGTTCATCTTCAACTACTACACGCATGATTTCGATGTATCGCACGCAACGGCACAGCATGACCACGGCACGCATGTCGCTGGTATCACGGCTGCTAATAAGATCGAAGGCAGCAGTGTCATCGGTGTTGCGCCGGATGCCCAGATCATCGTCATGCAGGTCTTCTCCGCGGGCGGCGGCGCCGGCTGGGACACCATCATGGCCGGCCTTGAAGATTGCGTCCGTCTGGATGTCGATGCCTGCAACCTCTCCCTTGGTGCAGCCGGCGGCTTTACGACCGGCGACATGAGCAAAACGCTTGAGCTGTTCGAGAGCACCGATATCGAGGTCCTGATCGCTGCGGGCAACGAAACGAACGCTGCATATCAGAACCGCACCGGATGGAATCTCTCCCGTTCCGGCAACCCCGATGACGGCGTCGTCGGTACCCCGAGTACGCTTTCTGCCGCTCTGTCCGTTGCCTCCATCGACAACGACGGCGCAGAATCCCTGTACTTCACCGTGAACGGCCGCACCATCGGCTACAACGACACCGCAACGACGAACGCCACGAAGTTCCTGAGCAACTTCAAGGGCCAGTCTGTGGAATTCGTTCCGATCGGCGGCTACGGCGAGGCGAGCGACTATGAGAATGTGGATGTCAGCGGTAAGATCGCCCTGGTTTCCCGCGGCTCCAGCTCCTTCCCCGACAAGCAGGCCGCTGCACAGGCTGCAGGTGCGATCGGCATCGTGGTCTACAACAATGCCTCCGGCATGCTCAACATGCAGATCAATGACGGCGGCGATAACATCCCCGCAGTCTTTATCTCCAAGGCAGACGGCGAGTACATGAAGGCGCAGTTCGCCGAGGGCGTCAAGACCCTGACATGCTGCAACGGCGACCTCGTGCAGGTCAAGCGCGACCGCACTCTCAGCGACTTCTCCTCCTGGGGCGTCACCCCGGACCTGAAGCTGAAGCCGGAGATCGCCGGTGTCGGCGGCAACATCTATTCCACCCGTGATCCGAGCATCGCAGGCTCCAACTACGGCCTTATGAGCGGTACGTCCATGGCGACCCCGCAGATCGCCGGTGCGATGGCTGTTCTCATGCAGTATCTGCGCCAGAACTATCCGCAGTATCAGGAAGCAGAGCTCCGTCAGGTTGCTGCGAACCTCATGATGAGCACGGCGGATCCCATCCTCGATTCCAACGGCCTCGAGGTCTCCCCGAGAGGCCAGGGCGCCGGTCTTGCCAACCTTGTCAAGGCAACAAGCTCCCTTGCCTATCTGTCCAACGCGCAGGCTTATGAGAACCGCGCCAAGGCGGAGCTGGGCGACGACGACGCCAAAAACGGTGTCTACACGTTCCCGTTCACTATCAACAACATGTCCGGTGAGAAGGATCTGACCTATACGTTCAATGCCTCCATTCTCACCGAAACCGTCGTGACCTACACCAACGGCACGTTCATCGGCCACGCTCCCTATGCGCTGGGCGCTTCCCTGACCGTGGCCGGTGCGACCGAGTCGAACATCATGAAGTATGACTTCAATGACGACGGCGAGATCACGACGGCCGACGCCCGCGTCCTGCTGCTGCACGTCACCGACGATGCTCCCATCGCTGAGGACAATGTGCATTATGCCTATCTGGACGTCAATGGCGACGGCACCGTCAACAAGGATGATGTCGATGTCATCACGGCCTACTGCGCAGAGCTTGAGGTCAGCACCGATCTGACGGAGAATGCCGTCATTTCCGGCACGGAAGCGCTCGAGAGCGTCACCGTTCCGGCTGGCGAGTCCGTCACCCTGACAGCCACCATCACGCTGACCGCGGAAGACAAGGCCTATCTCGACGCATCCTTCGAGAACGGCATGTATGTCGAAGGCTTCCTTTATGTGAAGTCCGCCACGGATGACACGACCGACCTCGAGATGCCGTTCCTCGGCTTCTACGGCGACTGGTCTCAGGCTCCTGCGTTCGACTCTGCTGACGAAGACGAAGCCAGCCTGTATCCGCTCAGCATTTTCACGAACAATGCCGCCATCGGCACGAACCCGTACATCCGTACCGGCGCTTCCGGCGACGAGTACAATGCCTTCTCCTATGCCAACCCGCTTGCCGAGATCGACGTCGGCCTGCTCCGCAACCTGAAGAAGATCAACTTCCAGGTTAAGGATAAGGTCACGAACGAGGTCTACTTCGACCTGACCGGCGAGTATATGGCAAAGTCCTACTATAACTCCGGCTACGGCCAGATCATCCCGCTGTATGTTCTGGCAGAGGAAGGCGAGGTCTGGAACGGCCTTGACAAGAACGACAACAAGCTGCCCGACGGCACGACCGTCACCTACACTGCCAGTGCATGGCTTGATGACGGCGACGACGTGATGGACGATTCCTTCTCCTTTGATGTCACGCTGGACGACAAGGCTCCCGTTGTGGAGAATGAGGCGACCCTCCAGCAGGATCTCAAGATCGAGAACGGCAAGGTCCTTCTTCCGCTGAAGCTCAACGACAACCAGCACATCGCGGCCCTGATCTTCGTCAACAACGACGGCATCATTATGGGCAAGTACGAAGTCAAGAATGAGCCGGGCAAGACCTTTACCCAGGACTACGACATCACCGGCTTCGGCCCCGACTTCACCATCGTTGTGGCGGACTACGCCTGCAATGAGACGGAAATCGATGTCTCCCTCGACCTCGGCGCAATGGCCGATCAGAAGCCTGCCATGCAGAAGCTGAGCTCCGACCGCCTGTATGGCTGCGAGACGTTTGACCGCGCTGCCGTTGAAGGCGGCTGGTTCAGCGCCAACAAGGCAGACATGAGCGACTACCGCAACGAGACGTTCGACAGCTCGAACCGCTATTATTCTGCAGAGTACGTCAACGGCTACCTCGTGGCCCAGCGCGCAACGGACGGCGCGGTCGTGCTTGTTACCCCGTACAACACCTACTGGGGTTCTCAGACCCTCGTCACTCAGTCCGGCAAGGTCGGCGACAGCGGCTTCAAGGTCCTGTACGACATGGCACTCGACTATTCTGACAAGGGCAAGAGCGATTCGGATACGGTCAGCAACCACCTCTACGCTGTCGGCTGGAACTATGAAGGCGACCGCGACGGCGACGGCAAGGATGACGGAAGCAACGCTCTCTTCCAGATCAGCTTCTACTCCAACGGCTCCATCTCCCTTGAGAAGATCGCCGACATCACCGGCTCCGACGGTGAGATCCTGACCCTCGGCTGCACGACGGAAGGCCAGCTTTACGGCATTTCTACCGCCGGTAAGCTCTACAGCCTCGAGCGCGACGGCGTGTGCACCTACATCGGCACGACCGATTTCGTAAACTACGCCAACTACTCCGGCTGCAATGTCATCCAGTCCATGGGCTATGATCACAACACCGACACGATGTACTGGTATGCACACAGCCAGACGGCTGCAGGCAACACCTACATCAATGTCTGCATGACCTACAAGGTCGACCTTGCCACCGGCAAGTGCACAGAGGTCGGCACCTACGGCCCCGGCGGCCAGACGTCCCTGTTCGTTCCGACCGACAAGACGTCCGATCTGTTCACCATCGGCGTGGATCCGCAAGAGCGCTTCCAGCTTTCCCCGTATCAGCTTACCATGACGCAGGGCCAGCGCAAGCGCTTTGAGGTCGAGTGGAATCCGTGGAACGCAAAGGCAAGCGAACTGACCTGGGCCTCCGCGGACGAGACCATCGCCACCGTCACACAGCAGGGCTTCGTCACCGCCGTAGGCGAGGGCGAGACCGAGATCACCGCGACTGGCAAGGTCTGGGATCCTTGGCACTGGGATGAAGAAACCAGCTCCACCGTCCCGCAGTGGGTCGATTACACCGCGACCGCTACGGTCCGCGTCGTTGGCTCCGCAGAGGCCATCTACACCTATATTGTGGCGGACTACAAGAACGCCGCCAATGGCTTTACCTGGGTTACGTTCTCCGACAAAACGCCCACGCAGCTCACGCAGATCGCAAAGCAGAAGCTTACGGTCGTCGGCATCGACGGCGAGGAGAGCACGACCGATGCCATGTGGCAGGGTGCTGCCTACTACAACGGCTATGTCTACGCTGTCGTGAAGGAAGCCCGCGCTATGGATGACAGCACGTTCGGCGTCGGCACGTCCCTCTACCGCTTCAAGGTCAACAAGGGCGAAACCCCGGATAAGACCACGTTCGGCGATATCGAGTTCATCGGCTTCACCGCAGGCGTCGAGCTCGGCAACATAGGCTTCGATTACAACACCGGTCGTATGTATGCGGTCGATCTTACGAACCGCGGCCTCGCCATTGTCGACCTCGACACCGGCGCGATCGACCTGCTCGGCACCTACTCCGGCGAGATCGGCGGCCCGGCGATCACCCCCGCCATGACCGTCACTGCAGAAGGCTACATCATCGTCTCGGATATGTCCGGCAACCTCTACATGGTCGATGCCGACACCCTGAGCACGACGAAGCTCGGCTCCCTCGGTCAGGATACCTGGTACTATGCTTCTATGATGTATGACTACAACACTGGAAACATCTACTGGAACCCCTGCATGAATGCCGGTTCTTCTCCGCTGTGCCTCGTCCGCATCGACCCGCAGGAATGGGAACCCGACAAGCTCGAAGCGACGATCGTGAAGATCGGCAACGTCTCCACGAAGTCTGGCGTTGAGTCCACCGCAATGTTCACCATTCCGGAGAATGAGCCGGAGACGAAGCACATCCCCGTTGAGGGCATCGAGATTACGAACGGCGACAGTGTCACCGGCCTTGTCGGCGGCACGCTGCAGCTCGATACCGTCACGACCCCGGTCCGCCCGACTGTCCGTACTCGCACCTGGACCAGCAGCAACCCCGATGTCGTCACCGTTGACCGCTTTGGTGTTGCCACGTTCCACGGCGTCGGCACGGCGACCGTCACGGTCTCCATCACGAACAAGAATCCCGAGGTCGAGGGCGGCCCGTTCACGGACAGCATCGACGTCACGGTCTACGCCTCCGCAGGCACGTTCCTCTCGTTCCTGAACGACGACCAGAACGGCGGCAGCGGCTACTATGACTTCTGGCTGCAGGTCCCGGACAACAACCTGAGAACCTGCCCGGTGACGACCTCTGCCATCGGTGCTTACTCCCTGCGCACCGGCGCTTACTACGACGGCTGTGTCTACGCCTACAACTCCAAGGGCGACTTCTACCGCTTCGATGCTTCGGACGTTTCGTCCTACACGAACCTTGGCAGCGTCAACCTCGACGCGGAGACCGATCAGGTCACCGGCATGGCCATGGACTACACGACCGGCACCATGTACGGCCTGACGCTCAGCGGCAAGCTTGTGACGATCGACCTTGATAACGGCGCCGTCACCGAGATCGCGGCGACCTCCGAGAAGGTCACGGCTCTTGCAATCGACAAGAGAGGCGTCCTCTACGCAGCCGGAAGCACTGCCATCGGCGTGGAGGCGAAGCTCTACACCGTCGATCCGAAGACAGCTGCCTGCACCTTCGTCATGGATATCCCGGGCGCTCAGGTTGGCACCGGCAGCACCTACTACGGCAGCATGTCCTACAACGCACAGATGACCTATGACTTTGGCACGGATCGTCTGTACCTGCATGCAACGTATCACACGAAGCAGCTGGCCATGAGCAGCGGCATGTACATGTTCATGCTGGGCGAGGGCACGCCTGAGCTCGTGAACCTCGGCAAGATCTCCGTCCAGACCGCTCCCGGCCGCACGACGAAGCAGGGCGATGCCTATCTCGGCCTCCTGTGCTCCATCCCCACGGCGGAGCAGACGCCTGTCGGCAAGGTCAACGGCATCCTGCTGAATAAGACCGTCGGCCGTCTGGCCCTTGGCGAGTCCTTCCAGCTTACCGGCAAGGTCCGTCCGTCCAACGCGGCGAACCAGGCCATCACCTGGAGCTCCTCCGATGAGAACGTCGCGAAGGTCGATGCAAACGGTCTGGTCACGTCCGTTGCCGCAGGCAACGTCGTCATCACCGCCACGAGCGTTGAGACCGGCGTTACTGCCACCTGCACGCTGACTGTGGTCGACATGACCGGCAAGCCTGTTTCCACGGCTTACACGGTCTCCGCCAAGCACGATGCTCTCTACAGCTTCAACCCCGAGCTGCCGGACTCCACGGCGACTGAGGTCGCGACCTTCAGCGGCGGCACGAACATCACGGGTCTTGCCTATGACTACGAAGGCGGCCTGTACTATGTCGTCAACGAAGGCGGCCTGCCCTACATCTACTACTACGACCTCACGTCGAAGCAGACCACGCTGAAGGGCCAGGTCTACACCTTCTCCGATGCCAACGATATCGCGTATGACCCGGTAAATAAGGTGCTGTATGTTGTCGCGGGCTTCTACCTGTTCCAGTTCAATCCGTCCCGTATGGATCCCACGCAGCTGAACTACTGGACGGCCTACCGCGATATGTCTGGCATGACGAACATCCCGTCTCCGCGTACCGTTGCCTGCAAGGACGGCAATGTCTATGTCCTCGCCAGAGGCTATGGCAATACCGAGCTCATCCGCGCGGATGTGGATCTCACCACATTCACGAAGCTTGCAGAGGTCGACCTCATGGTCGAAAACCGCCTCAACGAAATGGACTACGATCCGACGACCGGCCTGTTCTATGTGACCGACTCGGCGCATCGCCTCTACTCCTTCGATGAGACCGGCGCGATCACGCTGATCGACACCGTCGGCGGCGGTCTGGACCTCAACGGTCTGACTATCGCCCCCGCTGGAAAATAAGCAAATACCGGCCGCCCTGTCCCCCGGGACAGGGCGGCAAGACTATCAGAAAAGCCGAAAGGCTTTTCTGATAAAAGATTGCAGTCCATTGCGCGCACGAATCGCCCGCCTTTGACGGGCGATTCGCACACTTACGGACTGAGCTGTATTTTCTCCGACGTGCACGCCGCCGGAGAAAATGATCCCATTTTATTCGCCGCCTGCGGGCGGCGAACTCTGCGAGGCTATTTGATATGCTGCTGCCCGGTTGTCCCAATTTGCTCCCTTGCATTTTCACCTCCGGCGCGATAAAATGAAAGAAAAAACGGAGGCTAAATCGATGGAACCTGTTTCGCTGTTTTATGAAAAGCGCGCGCAGCTCCTGCTGAAGAATCTTCGCGCCCGGCATTTTGATGCATGCTACTGCCCGGATCGGGCTTCTGCGCTGGCTGCTGCACTGCGGATGATTCCGCACGATGCCCTCGTCGGCTGGGGCGGCGCGCGCTCTGCTGACCAGATCGGCCTGCAGCAGGCCCTGCGGGACGGCCCGTGGCGTGTCATTGACCGCGAGAGCATGCAGACGGATGCCGAGCGGGAGCAGGCGGCCCACGACTGCCTCTCTGCCGATTTCTTCCTGACGGGCGCGAATGCTGTCAGCCTTACGGGAGAACTGGTGAATATCGACGGCAAGGGAAACCGCGTTGCTGCCATCGTGTTCGGTCCGCGCGAGATCATCGTGATCGCCGGGATGAACAAGGTCGTCGATACGCTCGACGAGGCCGTGCACCGTGCCCGAACGATCGCCGCGCCGAAAAATGAGCAGCGCTTCCTCGGCAAAACGCCGTGCGCGCAGACCGGCTGCTGCGCCGACTGCCACGGTGAGGAATGCATCTGCAATCAGATCCTCATCACGCGAAATTGCCGCCCCGCCGGGCGCATCCATGTCATCCTCGTCGGCGAGGAGCTTGGCTTCTGAACAAAATTGGCGCAAAAAATCGGAGCCTCCGCTTTCAGAGCGGGGGCTCCGTGTTTTCGGTCAGGGTCAGCCGTTTGCCACGTTGAACAGGGAATAGAACTGCTCACGGCGGGCCATCAGGGCGTCAAAGCTGCCGCGTTCGCAGATCTCACCGTTTTTCAGAACGAGAATTTCATCATATTTCCGCAGCAGCGGCTCCTCGAGCCGGTGTGTAACGACAATACGCGTCAGACCCTCAATGGCCAGAATGGCGGCACTGACGGAATAGGCCGTGGCGGCGTCCAGCGCTGCCGTGGCCTCGTCGATGAGCAGGACGGGCGTCTGCCGCAGCAGGCAGCGCGCGATGGAGATGCGCTGCCGCTCGCCGCCGGAGAGGCCGGAGCCGTTCTCACCGCAGATATAGTCCTCGCCGCGCTCGGCCAAAAGGGGAGTCAGACCGGCCTTCTCCGTGGCCTGCTGCACGAGCTTCTCGTCAAAGTGGCGGAACATCGTGATGTTGTTGCGGATGGTATCGTCGAAGATAAACACGTTCTGCTGCACGACGGAAACAAGGCCGTAGAGCGATTCCGCTGCGATGGTGCGCAGCTCGCGCTGATCGAAGCGGATGCTGCCCTGATAGTCGTTGCTGCTGCCCATGAGCAGGTTCACGAGCGTGGACTTGCCGCTGCCGGATGTGCCGACGATGGCATAGCTTTTTCCGGCCTCAAAGCGGACGGAAACATCGTTCAGGACGGGCGCACTCTCGTGATAGCCGTAGGTCAGGTGATCGATGGTGATGCCGTCGCGCAGGACCGGGTCCATCTGCTCGCCGCTCTCGCGGACGTTTTTGCCCACGGCATCGGCCAGCTTGTCGATGAGGGCAACGGCGGCACGGCGGTTGGCCAGAATGGGCGGCACAGAGCCGATGGGATCGACCACGAAGCTCATGAGCGGCAGAAATACGATGACAACGCCGGGCGTAACGCCCTGTTTCGTTACGGCAAGATATGCGCCGAACAGGAATACGCCGAGTTGGGCTACGATCCCTGCGCCGGTGCCGAGCATGGTGATGACCTCCTCCATGCGGCGGCGACGGCCCTTCGTCTCCTCCAGTTCCTCGTTACGGCGGCAGAAGCGGGCAACGACCTCTGCCTCTGCCTTGAAGCTCTTGACAACGGAGAAGCCGGACAGGAGGTCCTTCGTCATGGCGACGAACGACTCGTTCTGCCGCGAGACCTCCGTCTCCATCCGCGCCAGCCTGTTGCCGCACAGGACGGAAACAGCCAGCGGCACGAGCGACAGCAGCAGGGCAAAGCCGGTGAGCAGGGGACTGTAGAGCAGCATCATGACCAGGCCGCCCACAAAGGAGACGCTCTTTGTCAGAAGTGTAAAGATCTTCGCAAGGTAATTTGTCTCGATGCAGACGGCATCATTCGTCAGGGCGGAGATATAGCGGCTCGTATTCTCGTCCGAGAACGTGCTGATGCTTTTCTTCGTCAGCTCCGTGAAGGCGTATTCTTTATACTGCTTCATGGCGCGCCGCAGAAAGGCGGGGTAGGTATAGCATTGCACCACATAGATCGTCGTCACGCTTACCAGAACACCGAGACACAGCCAGCACATGCGAACGAGCGGGGCAACGCTGTCGCCGGAGGCAATGTCGATGATCTGCTGCAGGATCCAGGCAACGGCCAGCAGCGCGCCGCCGAGCAGGAGCATTGCTCCTGCTGTGACAAAGAATGTGGCTTTATTTTTTCGATAGAACGTCGCGGTCAGCTGCCTGCGCAGCGCCCGGACGCGGGGCGGATCAGATTTCATAACAGCGGTTCCTCCATGACAGGTTCGCATGCACGATAACGGTATGCACGCGGGCCGGCGGGGCAAAAGGGGGAAAATGCAAAATGCCCGCTGCAGGGATGCAGCGAGCGAATTTGGTTTTGCGCGGCTAGGGGTTCTGGAACAGATATTCGTGGTTGCGCCGCATCACCCGCTGGCGCAGGAACAGGAACCGTTAAATCGTCGCACTATTCGCCGTTTTCGCGCCATTGTGGTGGGCGACAATGCGCAGCATGCCAACGTCTCAGGTTCTCAGGTGCTTGACGATCAGGAAGCCATTACCGTTTTTGACTTCAAAACCAAGCTGGAACTACAAATCAGCGGCCTGGGATGTGGCTATATTCCGCGCTATCTGGCGCAGCGATTTCTGGAGAGCGGCGCACTGATTGAGAAAAAAGTGGTTGCGCAAATTGTCCTTGAACCCGTGTGGATAGGCTGGAATGAACAGACCGCCGGGTTGGCCAGTGCCTGGTGGCGAGATGAAATTTTAGCAAATAGTGCTATTGCGGGGGTGTATGTTAAAACGGCTGCTGACAAATCAATCAGTTAAGAAAAAATATTCTTTTGTGGCCACTTCAATCTCTTGTTATTTCTCCCCAATTTAGTGCAAAAT
>OGWV01002350.1_pt1 | contig 11629 bp, 8 predicted proteins | sample 1576081 | NCBI WGS metagenome assembly OGWV01 (sample SAMEA3541541, study PRJEB24748) | human gut metagenome | biome: human gut; feature: human-associated habitat; material: faeces | place: China | collected 2012 | reverse complement strand
GACTGGACCAAGGCTCCCATCATCGATTCCACCGACTACTGGCAGACGCTGGACGGCACCGAGAGCAAGGCACAGGCCTACATGAACACCGCCTTCACCACCTCTGCCGAGGGCCAGATCGACACCTATCTGGGCGACAACAACTACGCCAATGTGCCCTATTTTGCCGATCACAACGCCATTTCCCCCGACAACAGCAATGACATGATGGACAGCCTCACCGGCATCTACACCGGCCTGCTGCGCAATACCAAGACGCTGAAGTACACCATCACCGATCAGAAAACCGGCGAGGTGTATCTGGAAAAAACCTGCGACTACGTCAATAAGTCCATCTACAGCTACGACTACTACCGCATCGTGCCCGCCGGTGTGAATGCCGATTATACCGGTATCGACGCATGGTACGGCACCGCCAAGAACAACTCCAAGCTGCCCAACAACACCAAGGCTACCGTGACCATTGAGGCTACCCTGCCCTATGGCGACGGCGGCACCAAGAACCTGAAGAACAGCTGGTCCTTCCCCATTACCATCGATAATGAGGATCCCCATGCCAGCAACCTGAAGGTCACCGAGGCCGAGGGCCGCTACTATCTGAGTCTGGATGTCAGCGACAACCAGTATGTCTCGGCCATCGTGTTCTATAATCTCCGCAACAGCGATCTGCTGTACGGGATCCAGGGCTTCTCCGAGACCACGCCGGGCCTCACCACCCACGTCAAGGAGTATGACGTCACCGGTATGGGCGAGACCTTCGGCATGATCGTTCACGACTACGCCGGCAACTCCAAGAGCTACACCGTGAAGGTGCCCGGCAACAGCGACGATTATGGCATCGTGAAGCCCACCAACGTGCTGTGGACCGAGACCTTCGACAACGATTGGCTGCCTGCCGATTGGAGCATGGAGTCCAAGGGCGCTTCCGTCAAAACGTGGTATCGTGACGTGGACTACACCGCCACCGTGGATGCCGACGATGACTTCCAGCAGAACGAGTGGCTGTATTCCCGTGCCACCGATATCAGCGGTGTGGAGACGGATGTCCACATGATCTTCAACTTCTACACCACCCCTGTCTATACCGTGGACTACAAGCGCTGCAACCTGCAGGTCATGGCTTCTGCCGACGGTCAGACCTGGGAGGAGGTCTGGAACCTGCAGAAGGATGCCGGGGCCTTTACCGCTTGGGCTGCCACGCAGGCCAAGGTCACCATCCCTGAAAAGTTCCAGAATTGCGACGACCTGCGCTTCGCCTTTGTCTACACCGGTAAGGGCGGCGCCCAGATCTCCGTGGATAATGTCCAGCTGTACGCCGATGTCCGTGAGGACTATATCGCCGTGACGGCTACCTCCGGTGAGGGCGGCGCCATCGACCCCGCCGGTACCACTCTGGTGAAGAAGGGAACCAGCAAGACCTTTAACGTGGTACCTGCCACGGGCTACGAGGTGGCCAATGTGGTGGTGGACGGCACCGATCTGGGCCCCATCTCCTACTACACCTTCGAGCGTGTGGGTACGGATCACACCATCTCCGCCACCTTCCAGAAGGCACAGGCCGGTGGGGAGATCGCCATCTTCAGCGTGCTGACCACCGTGGCCGGCGAGGGCGGTGCGGTCCAGCCTGTGGGTCAGACCAAGGTCGCCACCGGCGAGACCGTGAACGTGACCTTCGTGCCGGATGAGGGCTATCAGCTGGCTTCCGTCAAGGTCAATGGCCGCAAGGTGGAGGTCACCGACAACGCCTACGCCCTGACCATGGATCAGAACTACGCCGTGACGGCGGACTTCGAGGTTATCCCCGACGTGCCGCAGGTGATGTTCGAGAACGATTTCGAGAGCGTCAGCGGCGACAAGTTCCCCTTCCACGGCTGGACGCTGAAGGGGCAGAATACCAACAGCACATGGAAGCAGTATACCTACTACAACTGGAAGTACGAGGGCAATGATTCCAAGCACGCTTACATCACCAACGACGAGGCTGCACAGGATGAGTACCTGATCTCCCCTGTTGTGGACCTCTCCGCCACCCGTGACGGCGTTCTGACCTTCGACTTCGCCTACGGCGAGTACGGCATCAAGAACAAGACCTTCACTGCTACGGTGGAAGTTTCTACCGACGGCGGAAAGACGTGGAATGCGATCTGGAACTTCCAAGACAGCTATACCGGCCAGCAGGCCAGCAACTACATCATTTCCGGCAGCGCAGAGGTTCCCGTGCCCGCCGAGTACAATGTGGCCGGTGTCCAGTTTGCCTTCCGCTATGTCCATCCCAATGAGGACACTATCGGCCAGCTGGCCATCGACAATGTGAAGCTGATGGCTGTGGAGACCGGCGAGGCTGCCCAGAAGTACACCATCACCGCAACTGCCGGTGAGGGCGGCTCTATCACCCCCAATGGCGACGTCTCCGTGAAGGAGGGTGCCTCCCAGACCTTCGCCATCACCGCCAACAACGGCTATGAGATCGCCGACGTGCTGGTGGACGGCAGCAGCGTAGGCGCTGTGGAGAGCTACACCTTCTCCGACGTCAAGGCCAACCACACCATCTCCGCTTCCTTCAGCAAAACGACCTCTGCCGCAGAGTTTGACAACGACTTTGAGCAGGACGAGTTCCCCGGCCACGGCTGGACGGTGAAGTCGGAGAACACCGGCTGCACATGGTATGCCGGTACCAACCGGAATCTGAACACCACCCATCAGGCCCGTATCGACTTCGACTACTATGAGTATGAGGGTTACGGCATCGGCGAGGTGCAGCCCATGGCTGCCGGCAGCGGCAAGAAGCAGAATGAGTATCTGATCTCCCCGGTGGTGGATCTCACCGGCAAGACGCCTACTCTGTCCTTCGATTATCTGCTGTTCAAGTACATGATTCAGAACGACATTGCCAAGTTCACGGTGGAGGCCACCATCGACGGCGGCCAGACTTGGACCACCATCTGGAATGCTGCCGATCTGGATGCTGTCAGCGGCTACTGGTTTAAGGGTACGGCGGAAATCGAAGTACCCGCCGCCTATCTCACCAGCAACGTACAGTTTGCCTTCCATTTCTACAAGACCTATGCCCAGTACACCGAGAGCGACGGTATGTTCGCCGTGGATAACGTGAAGCTGGTCACCGGTGATGAGGACCCCTGTGCCAAGGGCCACCAGCTGACCGCCGTGGCAGAGGTGCCTGCCACCTGCGAGACCGCCGGTGTGAAGGCCCACTGGGTCTGCTCCGTCTGCGGCAAGCTGTTCAGCGATGTCGAGGGAAAGACCGAGACGACGCTGGAGAAGCTGACCATCCCCGCCACCGGCCATGCCTACGGCGAGCCGGTGTGGAAGTGGAACGATGATTTCACAGCTTCTGCCACCTTCACCTGCGCCAATGATGATTCCCATGTGGAGACGGTGAACGCCACCGTTACCAACGCTGTGACCACCGAGGCCACCTGTGAAACGACCGGCGTTCGCACCTACACCGCCAAGGCCACCTTCGAGGGCAAGGAGTACACCGACACCAAGACGGAGACCCTGCCCGCTACGGGTCACGACACGGAGCTGGTGGGTGCCAAGGATGCTACCTGCACCGAGGACGGCTACACCGGCGACGAGGTCTGCAAGGTCTGCCAGACTGTCGTGAAGCAGGGCGAGGTGATTCCCGCTCTGGGCCACGACTACAAGGATGGCAAGTGCAGCCGCTGCGGCGCTGAGGAGCCTACCACTCCCGTGGAGCCCGGCAAGCCCCAGCAGCCGGAGAAGCCCACCACACCCGATACCCCCGCCACCGGCGATGAGAGTCAGCTGATGCTGTGGGTGAGCGGTATGCTGGTGTGCGCTCTGGGTGCCGGTCTGATGCTGCGGCGCAAGAAGGAAAACTGATATCCCGCTTTTCCCGATATCTCTCGATATCTTTCCTGTAAGCAAGAGGGACGGTCCGTAAGGACCGTCCCTCTTGTGCGTGGCTGTGTAGATAAGAAAAGGCCCCCGGCATGACCGGGGGCCAAATACATCCGGAAAAGCTCGGAAAATTTCCGGAACGATGCAGCCGATTTATCCAATGTTTTCCAGAGGTCAGCAGGGCGGACACGGCTTTGCACGCAGGGCGGCAGCCGGGTCAGATGAGCGGCCCGGCCGGAGCTTTTCGTTGACAGAAAAGCCGGAATGAGGGTATAATGCAGGCAAGTACTGCGATCACTTCTGGCAGATGGTCTCGATTTCCACCAGCCCCCCGGCGGGCAGTGCGCTCACCTGATAGGCGCAGCGTGCGGGGTAGGTAGTTCCCTCAAAGAAGGAGGCGTAGACCTCGTTAACGGCGGCGAAATCAGCGATATTCGTGAGGAGAACGGTGGTTTTGACCACGTTATCCAGAGTCAGTCCGGCTGCGGTCAGAACCGCCTGAATATTTTTCATAGCCTGCGTGGCCTGAGCCTGTACGCCGCCGTCTGCAAGTTTACCGGTGGCGGGGTCCAGACCGAGCTGGCCACTGGTGAATACAAATTCACCGCAGTCGATGGCTTGAGAATAGGGGCCGATGGCGGCAGGAGCGCCGTTGGTGGAAATAGCTTTTTTCATGGGAGGATCTCCTTTCTGGTATACAGCAGTGATGACTGCCAAATGTCGGGGACGATTATAGCATAGGCCATTTGTTTTGGCAAGTCCCCTTTTGGAAAGCGCTTCCGGGTAGGGTCTGGGAGCCGATGATGGAGGAGGGAGCAAAATGGCGGTAACAGGCCATGCGCTGAATCAGTTATTACAGCAGATGGACCGCACATTTTCCAATGTGACGGGGCAGAGCGTGTCCTTTATCGATCAGGAGGGACACTATCAGGGGCCGCTGCGGCTGGACGTGTTTACCGGCTTCTGCCGCAGGGTCATCAGCAGCGAAAAGGGCGCTCAGCACTGTCTGGCCTGCAACCACAGCTTCGGGCTGGACGCCGAGCAGCGGTGTACGGTGTCCCAGTGTCACATGGGCATCAGCGTGATCTCCGTGCCGGTGCCGCTGCCGGAGGCCAGAGGGCTCAGCCTGACATACGGGCAGTTCCTCACACGGGATACCGAGGAGGCGTTTTACAGCACACTGCGCCGGCACTGTCAGGAGCTGGAGCTGGATTACGACGAAATGGTGGCCCTGGCGGGGACGCTGCGGGTGCTCTCTGCGGAAGAGCTGGATGCCAGAATGCAGATGCTGCAGGTCTTTGCCGGGTATGTAGCCACCTCCGAGGCGGAGCTGGAGACCCGGCGGGAATACGCCCGTCAGGTGGAGAAGAAGCTGGCACTGGAGCGGACGCTGCACGCCAGTGAATTTAAGTTTTTGCAGTCCCAGATCAGTCCGCACTTTCTGTTTAACACCCTGAACCTGCTGATGCGGACAGCCTATCGGGAGGGAGCGCCCCAGACGGCGGATCTCATCTGCGATCTGGCGGATCTGCTGCGGCGGGCGTACTACTACAAGGACTCCATCTGCACGCTGGCGGAGGAGATGCAGTGCGCCCGGCAGTATCTGACCCTGCAGAGCCAGCGGTTGGGTCCCGGCTTTTCCTTCGAGGTGGGGGACGTTTCCGCCTGCGGGCAGCTGATGATCCCGGTGCTGACCATCCAGCCGCTGGTGGAAAACGCCATCCTGCACGGGGCCGGGGAGGATGAACACCCGCTGCACGTGAAGGTGTCGGCCACCGCAGAGGACGGAAAGCTGGTGATCTCCGTCAGCGATAACGGCGCCGGTATCCCGGAGGAGGTGCTGGAGAAGCTCCGGGATCATCAGGCCGGAGGCTCCGGCGTACAGAACGTGACGGAACGGCTGAAGCTGTTTTTCGGGCCGGAGGCGGAGGTGGACATACAGAGCGCATTGGGCAGCGGTACCCGGATCGTTCTGACGTGTCCCCTGAAAAAACAGGAGGAAGCATAAATGGCCATCGACATTCTTGTGGTAGAGGATGAATATACCGAGCGGCAGGAGCTGACGCAGCTGCTGGAGACGGTGACGCCGCCGGAGCATATTCGCAGCGCCGCCACGTGCAGCGCCGCCATTGCGGCCATCAGCCAGCTGTGTCCGGATCTGATCCTGCTGGATATCATGCTGCGGGGCAGCTCCGGCTTTGAAGTGGCGGAATTTGTACGCAGCAACCGACTGGACTGCAAGATCATCATCCTCACCGCCTATCACGAATTTGACTTTGCCAGCAAGGCACTGTCCATGGATCTGCAGGATTACCTGCTCAAGCCAGTGCGGCCATCGGTACTGCTGCAGCGGGTGCGGGATGTGCTGCATCTGTCGTCCCCGGCCAGAGCCGCCACAGGACTGTCGGTATGGCCCTATCTGGCCTGCGGCATCTCGTCGCCGCTGCCGCCGATCCCCAACCTGCTGCCCAACATGACGGTGGTGGGTATATTGCGGGAAGAAGTCGACCGGGAGGTCGTATCGCAGACCAATCTGGCCCTCCACGGCACCGGCTGGACGGAGCAGGACGGCCGGCGGGTCATCGGCTATTGCCGCACGGCGCCGCAGCAGTCGCCGGAGGAGGCGGCGGAGCCGCTGGTGGCGGCATGGCGGCAGCGACTGGAGGGTCTCGCCGCCGTGGGGATCGGCGGTCCGTCGGAGCAGGGACTGGCGGAGAGTTACCGCACGGCCTGCCGGGCAGCGGACTGCCGCATTTTCCATCCGGAGGGAACGCTGGTGTGCCGGGATACGGCCTCTGATGTGCCGGAGCCTTACCCCCTGAAGGCGGAGGGACAGCTGCTCCATGCGCTGCGAAGCGAGGAGGGCGGGCTGGAGGCGGCCTGCCGCCACATGGGGCGTTGCATGACAGCGGCCTGCAACGGAGACGCCGGAGCCCTGCGGGAGCAGCTGACGCTGCTGTGGGCCGGAATCGCAAGGTTGTGCGCCGAGTCGGCCCTCCCACCGCCGGAGCGGCTGACCACGGAGGGGATTTTCACGGTGGAGCAGCTGTGCCGGAGGATACAGACCGTCTGCGAGGATGTGCGCTGCCAGCTGGTTCTGGTGCGGGATTCGGAGCATCCTCTGGTGCAGGCGGCACTGACGGCCATCCAGCTGCGGTTCCGGGAGCCGCTGAAGCTGGAGACTGTGGCAAAGGAGCAGTACGTCAATGCGGCGTATCTGGGGCGTATTTTCCGGGCGCAGACGGGCCAGAGCTTCCGGGATGCTCTGACGGAGGAGCGGATGCGGCGGGCCGAGCGCCTTCTGCGCCAGCAGGTCTCCGTATCGGACACGGCGGTGGCTGTGGGGTACAGCGACTCCAACTACTTCAGCCGTGCGTATAAAAAGTACTTTGGTCACTCCCCCAGTGAAAGCGGTCCGCTTCGTACCCATTGAAGGAAGCAGGGACTCCGCAGCGGTATGCGGAGCCCCTGCTTTTTTGCAGTACGGTAGGTGCAGAAAAGTAAGATAGTGCAAAAAGTCCTGATTGGTCGGGGAGGTGGTCGGTGCGATTGCTGCAATTATTACAAAAAAGGGGTGCAAAGAGGCATTCTCATTGGACACTGTATCTGTTATGATGTAGAAAAATTACACGGAACGCCAAGAGAAGGCAGAAAACGACAAGGCAGGAGGCCCCGATGATGATTGACAAGCAGAAGCTTTTGGATATATTGACCTCTGAGATAGAGTCCTCCACCGGCTGTACCGATCCGGGCAGCGTGTGCCTGGCGGTGGCCGTGGCGGCTCATACCCTGGGGCGCAGGCCGGAAAAAATCGATGTGCTGGTGAGCCCCAACATCTACAAAAACGGTGTCAGCGTGGGCATCCCCGGCACGAACCGCATCGGACTGGAGCTGGCGGCGGCGCTGGGTGCGCTGCTGGATGAACCGGAACGGGGTCTGGCCATTCTGGCCGATGTCACCGGTGATATCGTGCGGCAGGCGGCGGCCATCGTATCCGACGGGCGGGTACACGTCGCCTACGGCCAGACGCCGGAGCCGCTGTATGTGCGGGCCATCGTCTCCGGCGGCGGCGAGGAGGCGCAGGCGGTGATCCGGGGGGACTACTCCTGCGTGACGGAGATCCTGCGAAACGGAGCGCCTGTGATGCAGGCAGAGGGGCGGACCCATGGAGCGGCGGTCTATCCGTTGGTGGGATACAGCGTACAGGAGCTGTACGAGACCATCCTCTCCATGGAGCCGGAAAGCTTCCGGTTCTTGCTGGAGGATGCCCGGCGGAATCAGGAGGCGGTCAGAAGAGATCTGGAGGATCCGGAGCTGCCGCTGGGCAGGCTGCTGAAGCAGCGGATTTCCGGTCAGATGACCGGCCCGCTGGCAGTTTCTGCCGAGGCGCAGGCCTACACCGCCGCCGCCGGGGAGGCCCGGATGAGCGGCCTGAATGTGACCATCATGGCCATTGCCGGAAGCGGCAACCACGGCATTACGAACTTTGTGGGCGTCCTCTCCGCAGCGGAGGCGCTGGGAGCCTCTGAGGAGCAGACCGCCACGGCGCTGGCCATCAGTTCCATGCTCACCATCTACATCAAGGCCCATATCAAGCGGATGACCGCCTTTTGCGGCTGCGGCGTTGCAGCGGCCACCGGCATGACCGCCGCCGTCAGCTATCTGCTGGGCGGCAGCTACGACACGGCGGTCCACGCCATGCAGACGGTGCTGGGGACCATCGGCGGAATGTTCTGCGACGGAGCGAAGATCTCCTGCGCCTATAAGCTCAGCACGGCCGCCTCGCTGGCGGTGCAGGCGGCGTATTTGGCCAGAGAGGGCTGCTTCGTTCCCGCAGGTGTGGGCATCATCGGAAATACCATCGAGCAGACCTTCGCCAACGTGGGGCGGCTCAACGATCCGGGCATGGTGGCCACGGACCGGGAGCTTGTGGCCATCATTGCGGAGAATCAACGACATATGGCCGGCCGCAGTTAAGCGGCCGGATAGGAAAGGAGCAAGATCATGATCGTTCTGAAGGGACGAGTGCTGGACGGCAACGGCGGCGCACCCATCGAAAAGGGCGCCGTGGTGCTGGAGGACAACCGAATCCGGCTGGTCTGCCAGCAGAGTCAACTGCCGGACGATCCGACAGCCGAGGTGTATGAGCTGGAGGACGGCACCATCATGCCGGGTCTCATCGACGCCCACGTCCACATGGGTTGGGGCAGCGCCACGGCGGTGGACTGGATCAGCATGACGCCGCAGCTCAGCATGGCCCGTGCGCTGCGGGATATGGCGCAGCTGCGCCAGCAGGGCTACACGGCGTTCCGGGATCTGGGCAGCGACGTGCTCCTGATGCGGCCGGCTGTGGCCGAGGGGCTGCTGGATGTCCCCCGTATTTTCGGCGCCGGGCGCATCATCTCGCAGATCGGCGGCCACGGCGACGTGTATCAGAAGCTCTCGCTGGAGGCCAGCCAGCGGGCATACAGCCCCGCCTTCATCGTCAACGGTGTGGATGAGGTGCGGCGGGCCTGCCGCATCAACGCCCGCAACGGAGCGGATCTCATCAAGATCATGACCACCGGCGGCGTGTTCTCTCAGGGAGACAAGGCCACTCCCCACAGCCATTTCAGTCAGGAGGAAATTCGGGCGGCTGTGGAGGAGGCGGAGAACATGGGCAGCTATGTCTCCACCCACGCACAGGCCACACGGGGCATCAAGATGGCCCTGAAAAACGGCGTAAAGTGCATCGAGCATGGCTTCTATCTGGATGAGGAGTGCATCGAGCTGATGGTGAAGAACGACTGCTATCTGGTCCCGACGCTGGCCATCATGCACGCATCGAAGCTGTATTTTCAGGGGAAGGAGGGCGTGCTGCCCTACCTGAAGGAAAAGACGGAGAAATCCTACGAGGCCCACTACCGCTCTCTGGAGATGGCACGAAAGGCCCACATCACCGTGGGCGTCGGCTGCGACTTTCTGGGAGACGCTGCCTTCGGATGCCCGTACAGCGAGGCCACGCTGGAGCTGGAGCGGCTGTGTGTGGCGGGGTATACGCCCATGGAGGTCATCACCATGGCCACCAAGGTCAACGCACGGCTGCTGCAGATGGAGGATCAGCTGGGAACGCTGGAAACCGGCAAGCTGGCGGATGTGCTGCTGGTAGACGGAAAACCGGACGAGGACATTCGGGTCCTGCGCCGCAGTGACCATGTCAAGCTGGTGATCCAGGACGGACGGATCGTGAAAAACGCCATGCCGCACACGGCCAAGGCGTGAAATATAAACAAAAGAAAGGAACATGAGCGATGGATACTATCTTTTACAACGGCATCATCCACACACTGGACAAGGCCTATCCTGAGGTAAGTGCTTTGGCCATCAAGGACGGTGTGATCCTGCGTCTGGGCAGCGACGAGGAGATCCTGGCGCTGAAAGAACCCCAGACCCGCCTCATTGACCTGCAGGGCAGACTGATGCTGCCGGGCTTTGCGGATACCCATCTGCATCTGCTGTTCTACGGAACGTTCCGCCGCCGCATCGATCTGGTGAACACCACCACCTATGAAGAGGTCGTCCGGATGTGCAGAGAGGGCGCCGAGAAGGTGCGGGGTACCAACCGCTGGGTCATCGGCTGCAATTTCAACCAGATCAACTGGACGGATACCAACAAGATCCCCGACCGCAACGATCTGGACGCCATCGCCTCCGATGTGCCGATCTTTTTGCAGCGGTGCTAGAAATGTAAAAAGAAAGAAGGAGAACTTATGGAATATGCAAAACATGAAATAAAGCTCTTTTTAAGTGAAATTTATCCAGAAGAAGTTTTAAAAGATGAATGTCTTGATTTTATAGAAAAATCATATAATGCTTTGAGCTTTTGGGGGATTGTTGATAAACAAAATAAAAATTTAAAAACAATAAAAGATGTTGTGAGAGTGCTAAATGAAAGTATTGTTAGATTTAGTGAATTACAAGAGCTTATAGAAGATTTTCAAATGGATGTAGAAGATGATGGTTCAATAGAAAAAATTTTTCAAACACCTTATCATCTATCTGTTTATAAAGAATTAGAAAAAATGAAGCCAATAAGATTTTGGCACCGAGGATTGCGTGAGAATATTACTCAGGTTCAGTAAGCTTAAGAAAGTGGGATCCTGGAAAATAATAATCGCCAGCAAAACCAAAAGAACAACGTAAATTCCGCCTTCTTTCAGGTAAGTAAGAAAACTTTTCTTATTTAACGCACTCATGAGGAGCCCCTAATCTTAAAGGTGCAAAGACGCAAGACGGAGGATTTCGTTTTGCGTTGTTGTTTTAGTGTCAACAATTCCAGCAACGAGACCATTGCTCATCACCAGAATACGATCGGTAATACCCAGCAGCTCCGGCATTTCAGAGGAAATAATAATAATCCCCTTATCCTTTTTCGCGAGTTCAGCAATTAACTGGTAAATTTCAAATTTCGCGCCAACATCGATTCCACGCGTCGGTTCATCCAGCATCAGAATTTCTGGCTGCGTTAATAACCAACGACCAATAACCACCTTTTGCTGATTACCGCCAGAAAGTGAACCGATTTGCGTACGATGGCCCGGTGTTTTCACCCTCATGGAGTCAATTACCCACTGGGTGTCACTCTTCATGCGGGAATTATCCAACAGACCGACTTTGTTTTTGTAATTTTGGATATTAGAAATTAACGAGTTAAAACCAATGTCCAGATACGCATAAATACCGGTTGAGCGGCGCTCTTCCGTGA
>OGWV01002343.1_pt1 | contig 11663 bp, 14 predicted proteins | sample 1576081 | NCBI WGS metagenome assembly OGWV01 (sample SAMEA3541541, study PRJEB24748) | human gut metagenome | biome: human gut; feature: human-associated habitat; material: faeces | place: China | collected 2012 | reverse complement strand
GCCCGCAGCTGGCCGCGCAGGAATACGGCTACAGCGCCCACACGATGTACATACATCATCTAACAAAAGCAAAGGGGTTTTAGGTAAAGAAATCTTGTAATCACGTTGAATAATACGATCGATATGTACCCTTTCTTCAAAGCTTTGTAAAGATTGTTTATGATCTTCACTCTTATAAAATGGTTCTACAATGTTCATGGGAATACCTTTCAACATTTCCTTTACTGGCTGAAACCCACGTTCTGCGTACTTCTCTTTACTGCTTGGCAAAAGCACAATGGTACTATGTCGATATCTGTCGATAATCTTTTTTCTAAATGAATGAAAAAACACAGGAGCCAGAGCAATATCTCTGCCCTCTTTCATCTGAAAGATCATACTCTCCATTGTTTCATTGTATTCATATAGAATATGTAAAGGCATTTTTTCTAATTGGGTATCTAACTGAAGTACATGCAGCTTTGATTTACATTTTCCACATAAAACATCATCCTGTCTTAACCAGTCGTGAAATGATAAATTGTTTTGAATATTCTCAAAACAATATAAACAGCGCTCCTGTTTCATTTAACCACCTTCATTCATCTTTCTTAATGATGTAATACATTGCGTAATATCCTTCGTTTTCCGCTTACAAAGAAACAAACCTTTTCCTGTGGGCATTTCTATACTTCTTCCTACCCGCCCAATCATCTGTATCAGACTGGCTTCATTGAATACAGGATGATCAGCAAACAAAATCACTACATAAATCCCTTTAATGGTGATTCCTCGTTCTAATACGGTTGTTGCGACAAGAAACTCATAGGCCCCTTCATGGAATTCTTTTATGATTTTTTCTTTGTTTTCTGTCTTAGATGTAAATGCACAGCAAGCATATTTCAAGGATAGAAAGCGGGTTAAACGATGGGCGATACGAATCGTTGGCACAAACACCAAAGTCTGTATCTTTGCTTTTCTTTGTGATTTTAGAAAAAGCAGCAGGTATGTAATCTGCATCCAGCTATATCCTCGTTTTACTTCCGGTACAATCAAAGGGTATCCATGTGGTCTTTGAAATAATTCTACCATGTTTAAATGGTGGGCAGATACCTCCTTTCGCATCTCATCATCTGGAGTGGCAGTAAGATAGATTTTCTCACCGACACATGCATGCATAGCAATTGCTTTCAATATCGCGTTGCCCCTGTAAGGAAAAGCATCGACTTCATCCATGATTAGCAGATCAAAGGTCTGATGATATCGATACAATTGATGCATAGTACAAATAATTAAATCGCCGTCCACAATATCGGTATATCCTTCACATACCGCAATGACACTAAGAGATGGAAAAGCTTCCTGCATACGTTCAGCTATTTCTAATACAACTTGTCTTCTCGATATCGCAAAACCAACTTTTTTCCCCATTGCTAAATAATCAGCGATTGCTTCCATCACAATCTCTGTTTTTCCCGCTCCACAACATGCAAAAACCAGGCTGTCTTGTTTTAATGTCAAATTTCTTCTTAACTCATCACTTGCCTTTTTCTGAGCTGGTGTCAATGGATACTTTAACTGTGGGTGACAAGTATGCCGTTTTCTTTGATATTGTTTACGCGGCGGTAACTCATTCACATTCACACGTCCAAAGGCGATGCACTTTCGACAATACCAGACATCTTGATCCTGATAGAAGTAGACTGGGTCTGTATTTCCACATCTAAGACATTTCATTTTTTTCACCTCCACTTATATACATACGTATTTTTATAGTGAAAATCCTAAATTATTTTGAAAAAAGTAAAAAAAACCTTTACATAATTAATTTCAAGGTATATTTAAACCACAAATAATTATTTTTTTTATCCTCAGCGCGGACAGAAATCGCGCGAAAGAGTGCAAAGGCAGAAGGAAGCTTAACTGAGAGACAGACATGTCGACCAGATACGAAAGTAGGTCTTAGTGATCCGGTGGTAGTAAGTGGGAATGCCATCGCTCAACGGACAAAAGTTACCCTGGGGATAACAGGCTTATCTCCCCCAAGAGTTCACATCGACGGGGAGGTTTGGCACCTCGATGTCGGCTCATCACATCCTGGAGCGGAAGTACGTTCCAAGGGTTGGGCTGTTCGCCCATTAAAGTGGTACGCGAGCTGGGTTCAGAACGTCGTGAGACAGTTCGGTCCTTATCTGTCGCAGGCGGAGGATATTTGAGGGGAGTTGGCCCTAGTACGAGAGGACCAGGCTGAACTTACCAATGGTGCACCAGTTGTCATACCAATGGCATAGCTGGGTAGCTAAGTAGGGAAGGGATAAACGCTGAAAGCATCTAAGTGTGAAGCCCACCCCAAGATAAGATATCCCATACCGTAAGGTAGTAAGATTCCACGTAGACTATGTGGTTGATAGGTTGGAGGTGTAAGTACAGTAATGTATTAAGCTGACCAATACTAATAAATCGAGGGCTTAACCACAAAAAAGTTAAGAAAGAAGCAATCGAAAGAAAGGTACAATCCTAAAACGATATTTCATCTATGTATTTTTGAGTGTGCTATTAAATCACACAATAATTTTCTAGTGACGATGACACTTAGGGAAATACCTGTTCCCATCCCGAACACAGAAGTCAAGCCTAAGTGTGCCGAAAATACTTGCGGGTTACCCTGCTGGAAAGATAGGTTGTTGCTAGTTTTTTTTTGCTTGTTAGAAAAATTATTATTGTTAAATGTGAAAATTATTTATATTTTGCATTTATATGATTTTTATGTAATTTTGTTGTTTTGATTTATTCTTTGAAATAAAATTATTGCAAAATAACTAAGTATAGAATATAATAAGAGCAGAAATGAAAATTTTAAAAACTAAAGTTTTGATTTCTGCTTTTATATTGTATAATATATAGTGAAGAAAAAGGGGGAATTAATAATGTCTAAAGTAATGTGGAAACCAGGAACATTTGTGTATCCTATACCAACAGTAATGGTAAGCTGTGGAACAATGGAAAAATCAAATATAATAACTGTTGCTTGGACTGGAACAATTAATACTGATCCTGCTATGGCATATATATCTGTTAGACCATCAAGATATTCTTATGAAATAATAAAAGAACAAAAGGAATTTGTTATAAATTTGACGACAAAAGATTTAACTAGAGCAACTGATTGGTGTGGTGTTAAAACAGGTGCTAAAGTTGATAAGTTTAAGGAAATGAATTTGCATAAGGAAAAAGCTAATTTTGTAAATTGTCCAATGATAAAGGAAAGTCCTGTGTCAATTGAATGTAGGGTTAAAGAGATAAAAGAGTTGGGCTCACATCATATGTTTATTGCTGAAGTTTTAGCAATACATGCAGATGATAAATATATAGATGAAAAAGGCGCTTTTGATATATCTAAATGTGATTTGGTTGCTTATGCTAATGGTGGTTATTATGCTTTGGGTAAAAAGGTTGGTAAATTTGGATTTTCTGTACAAAAAAAGAAAAAAAGTAAATAAATTTTCGCGCATGAATAAATATGCGGATTTTAGAATGTTTTAAATAGTGCAGATGTTATTAATGTTCGCTTTTGTTATATTATAGGAAAGTTCTTCGAATTTCCTATAATATAAAATATAACAATGCACAGAAATTTGCTTTGCAAATTTCGCGCCGAACAAATACGCGGACTTTAGAATGCTCTAAATAGTGCAGATGTTATTAATGTCCGCTTTTGTTCTTTTAGAGTTTTTTGGAAAGTTATTGTTTTTACAATAGCTTTTTTGTTTGATTTAGAAACTTATATTTTTTTTGCGTAACATAAAATATTTTTTTACTTAAAAACCATTGACAGAACTAGAAAAAGGTGGTAAAATACTCAGGTATATGTTATTACGGACATATATTCACATCGTTAAAAAATAAAAAGGTAATAATACGGAGGTGTATTTAAAATGGCAGCAAAAGGACCAAGAGAAAATATAACATTAGAATGTACAGAATGCAAACATAGAAATTATATGACATCAAAAAACAAAAGAAATAATACAGACAGATTAGAAATTGTAAAATATTGCAAATTCTGCAAAAAACGTACAACACATAAAGAAACAAAATAAAAGTAAGGTAAAAGAATTGATTATAATTCAAGCTATTTTAAGGAGGATATAAAATGGCTAAAAAAGAAGCAAAAGCAAACAATAAAGAAAATGCTAAAAATAAGAAAAGTTTTTGGAAGAGTTTTAAAGCAGAACTAAAAAAAGTAACATGGCCAACACCAAAGCAATTGGCTAATAATACATCAGCAGTAATTGCAATAGTTGTATTAACAGCAATAATTGTTTTCGCATTAAATATTACATTTGAAGCAATGAATAAACATGGTGTTGATAAAGTTAAAGAACTAATTAGTAATCAAACAACTAATGAAACAACAACAGATGAATCAAATAATAATGAATCATCTGATGATAATTCTGCAACAAATGAAGCAGATAATAACGAATCTGCAGACCAAAATGAAAGTGCAGAAAATAATGCTGCATCAAATGAATAAAAAAATCAAAAGGGAGGCTGCATGTAATGTCTCAAAAAGATTATGATATGAATCCAAGATGGTATGTTGTACATACTTATTCAGGGTATGAGAACAAAGTAAAAACAGATCTTGAAAAAACAATAAAAAATCGTGAACTAGAAGAATATTTCTTTGATATTATAGTTCCAATGGAAGAACAAATAGAAATCAAAGATGGAAAAAAGAAAACAAATTTAAAAAAAGTGTTTCCAGGCTATGTATTAATAAAGATGATTGTAACAGAAGAAACATGGTATATAGTTAGAAACACACGTGGAGTAACAGGATTTGTAGGTTCTGGAACAGATCCAATACCATTGACAGATGAAGAAATCAGAAGTATGGGATTTGAAGACGTTAATAGCATAAATGTAGATTATGAAGTAAATGATCAAGTCCAAATAATGAATGGAGCATTTGAAAACTTTACAGGAACTGTACAAGAAATAAATAAAGAAAAAAGTAAAGTAAAAGTTCTAGTGTCTATGTTTGGTAGAGAAACGCCAGTAGAAGTAGAATTTTCACAAGTACAAAAAATAAAATAAAAGTCAAAAAAACAAGAAGGAGGTGCCATTTAAAATGGCAGAAAAAGAAATTAGTAATATTATTAAATTACAAATAGAGGCTGGAAAGGCAACACCAGCTCCACCAGTAGGACCAGCTTTAGGTTCAAGTGGTGTTAATATCATGCAATTCGTTAAAGAATTTAATGATAGAACAGCAAATCAACCAGGAATGATTATCCCAGTAGTAATTACTGTATACAAGGATAAATCTTTTGAATTTATAACAAAAGTACCACCAGTAGCAGTATTAATTAAAAAAGCAATAAAAATTGAAAAAGGTTCAGGAAAACCAAATAGGGAAAAAGTTGCTAAAATAACAAAAGAACAAGTAAAGGCAATTGCAGAACAAAAAATGCCTGATTTAAACGCAGCTTCTTTAGAAACAGCAATGAGTATGGTAGAAGGAACAGCAAGAAGTATGGGGGTTGTAGTAACAGAATAAAATTTATTAGTGGGAGAGTACTAGTGATACTCGTTAGAACCAAGGGAGGTAAAAAGATGAAAAAACAAACAAAAAGATATGCAGAAAGTGCAAAATTATTAGAAGCAGGAAAACAATATGATATAAAGGAAGCAATTGAAGTAATTGAAAAAATGCCAAAAGCAAAATTTGATGAAACAGTTGAATTACATGTAAAATTAGGAGTAGATTCAAAACATGCAGACCAACAAGTTAGAGGTACAGTTGTACTTCCTAATGGAACAGGTAAAACACAAAAGGTTTTAGTATTTGCTAAAGGACCAAAAGCAGAAGAAGCAACAAAAGCAGGAGCTGATTTTGTTGGAGCTGAAGAATTAATACCAAAAATCCAAAATGAAAATTGGTTTGATTATGATGTAGTAGTAGCAACACCAGATATGATGGGTGTTGTAGGAAGATTAGGTAAAGTATTAGGACCAAAGGGATTAATGCCAAATCCTAAATCAGGAACAGTTACAATGGATGTAACAAAAGCAATAAACGAAATCAAATCTGGTAAAGTTGAATATAGATTAGATAAAACAAATATTATTCACTTAGGATTTGGAAAAGTATCATTTGGTACAGATAAATTAGTAGAAAACTATGAAACAATTATAAATGCAATTATAAAAGCTAAACCAGCTGCAGCAAAAGGACAATATATTAAGAGTGTAGCTATAGCAACAACAATGGGACCAAGTGTATTTATAGATCAAAAATAATTGTAAATAGAATAGTCACCAGAGACAGTAGGCAAAAACTTGAGAAATTAAGTAGATGCTAAGACCTACCTAGGTAACAAGAAAATAGTATGTAAATATATGCATGCCATTCTTATTACCTATGTAGAAAATAAGAATGGCATTAATTTATTAACATTATATATTTTGTATATAGTTATTAATAAATTAAATACATTATAAAAATCACATAAGAATTTAGGAGGTGAAAGTAAGAATGGCAAGTGAAAAAATATTAAATCAAAAGAAAGAAGAAGTAACAAAATTAGCAAATGAAATGAAAGAAGCAAAATTAATACTTCTTACAGATTACAGAGGAATTAATGTAGAAGATGTTACAAAATTAAGAACAGATGTTAGAAATGTAAATGCAGATTATAGAGTTATTAAAAATAATATAGTTAGAAGAGCATTACAAGAAGCTGGAATCGAAGGATTAGATGAACAATTAGAAGGACCAACAGCTGTTGTGTTAGGTAAAGAAGATTACTTGGAACCAGCAAAAGCAATATATAATTTTGTAAAAGCAAATGATTTCTATAAAATTAAAGGTGGTGTAATCGAAGGAAAAGTAATGACAGCAGAAGAAATTATTGCAATAGCTAAATTACCTTCAAGAGATACATTACTATCTATGCTTGCTGGAGCTTTATTGGCAAATATTCAAAAATTTGCAGTTGCTCTTGATCAAGTTAGAATACAAAAAGAATCTGGAGCTGAAACAGAAACAGCACCAGTAGCAGAAGCTTAGTTAAAATAAAATATATATTATGTGATTGTAAATCACAAATAAAAATTAGGAGGATTATAAAATGAGTAAAGAAGATATGATTGAAGAAATCAAAAAAATGACAGTTGTAGAATTAGCAGATTTAGTAAAAGCAATTGAAGAAGAATTTGGAGTATCAGCAGTAGCAGCAGCTGCACCAGCAGCTGGAGCAGCAGCAGGAGCTGCAGCAGAAGAAAAAACATCATTTAATGTTGTTTTAAAAGAAGCTGGAGATCAAAAAATAAAAGTTATCAAAGTTGTAAGAGATGCAACAGGATTAGGATTAAAAGAAGCAAAAGAATTAGTAGATGGAGCACCAAAAACAGTAAAAGAAAATGTTTCAAAAGATGAAGCAGAAGAATTAAAAGCAAAATTTACAGAAGTTGGAGCTGTTATCGAACTTCAATAATTTTGAAAAAGGCTAAATTACAGTTTGACTGTGTTTAGTCTTTTCTTATATTCTAGGAAGTTCGGAGAACTTTCCTAGAATATAAAATATAACAAGGCACAGAAATTTGCAAAGCAAATTTCGCGCACGAACAAATACGCGGACTTTAAAATATTCTAATAAGGCAAATGTTATTAATGTCCGCTTTTGTTCTATTATAGGAAGTTCAAAAAAATTTACTATTAAGGAGAGTTAAGAGATGAAAATTGGAATAATAGCGGCTGAACAAGAGGAGTTTGAGGCAATATTAAATATTGCTAAAGTGGAAGAAAGAAAAGAAATATATGAATTGAATTTTGTGAAGTGTAAGATTAAAGATAAAATATGTGTTTTAGTAAAAAGTGGAGTTGGAAAAGTAAATGCGGCAAGAGCTACACAGATATTAATAGATAATTTTAAACCAGATTATATAGTTAATGTGGGAGTGGCTGGGGGGCTAAATCCTATGCTAAGTATTGGAGACATAGTAATTGGTGAAACTCTTGTGCAACATGATTTTGATATTACAGCTTTTGGGCATGTGAAAGGTTATATTCCTGGTGTTGGAGAGAAAATATATGCAGATGATTATTTAGTAAAAAAAATTGAAGAGGCTATAGGAAATCAAGAGGAAAAAGTTTATAAATATGAAAAGGGAGTGATAGCATCTGGTGATATATTTTGTACAGCAATTCCTATGAGAGATAAAATATATGCGAAATTTAATGCAGAATGTGTAGAAATGGAAGGAGCAGCAATTGGCCAAGTATGTTCTTTGTGTAATGTGCCATTTGTTGTTATAAGAAGTATATCTGATACACCAAATGGTGAAAATGAAGTAACATATGAGAAATTTATAAAATTGGCTTCAGAAAGATGTGCAAATATTTTAAAAGATTTTGTAAAAACTATTGAATAAAAAATGAGAATTAGTATATAATCTATATGCGGACAACGTGTAAGACAAAATAAAAAATTAAAAATAAGGAGTGGTTTTTTATGGAGAGAAAAATACGTGTAGTTCAATATGGAACAGGAAAAATGAGTGTATATACTATGAGATATGTATACGAAAAGGGAGCAGAAATTGTAGGAGCAATTGATGTAAATCCATCAGTAATTGGAAAAGATATTGGTGAGGTTATTGGAACAGAAAATAAAGGAATAAAAGTTGTAGCATTAGAGCAAGCAGAAGAATTATTAAAAGAAACAAAACCAGATATAGTTATAGTAACGACAATGAGTTTATTTTCAGATGTTGAGGATGCGTTAATGTTATGTGCAAAATTAGGTATAAATGCAATAACAACTTGTGAAGAGGCATTTTTCCCAATGAATTCAAATCCAACAGCTACTAAAAAAATAGATGAAATGGCAAAACAAACAAATTGTACAATAACAGGTAGTGGTTATCAAGATATTTATTGGGGTCAATTGATTTCAAGTATAGCTGGCTCAACTCACAAAATTACAAAAATTAAGGGAAGTTCAAGCTATAATGTAGAAGATTATGGAATAGCTTTGGCTAAAGCTCATGGTGCTGGTTTGACATTAGACGAATTTGATAAACAAGTTGCTTCAGTAGATAGAATTTCAGATGAAGAAAGACAAGAGATGATAAATAAAGGAGAATATTTACCATCATATATGTGGAATGTAAATGGATGGTTATGTGCAAAATTAGGATTAACTGTAAAATCACAAACACAAAAAACAGTTCCTCAAACACATACAGAAGATATTGCATCATCAACATTAAACATGACAGTAAAAGCAGGAGATGCAACAGGAATGAGTGCTGTAGTTACAACTGAAACAGAAGAAGGAATAACAATAGAAAGTGAATGTATTGGAAAGGTATATTCAAAAGATGACTTTGATAAAAATGAATGGACAATTATAGGAGAACCAAATACAACATTAGTAATCAATAGACCTTCAACAGTTGAACTTACATGTGCAAGTATTGTAAATAGAATTCCAGATGTAATAAATTCAAGACCAGGATATGTTCCAACAGAAGAAATGGGAGAATTAAATTATAGAGTTAAACCATTAAATGAATATGTGAAATAAAAATGTGGTATATAAAGCTTATGGCAGTCATATATAGATATAGTTAAAGATGTGTTATTTTTGACACATCTTTAATTTTTATGATTGATAAATTTAGAAAAGTATAGTAAAATAAGTGCAAATAATACATACATTAAAAAATATGGAAGATTAGTTTTTGTATTAAAAAATAAGGGGAAAATGAAAATGAATATAGAAAAGGTAAATCCCAATATTAAGTATATATATCATTATACATTAAAGAAAAATGTTAAAAAAATTTTAGCAGAACAAGAAATAATTTCAAAAGATCAATATGTATTTTTTACTAAAAGTTTAAAGGATTCTATAATTGCATTTGAAAGAGAAATGATGCAAGAAAATAAATTATATATTGATGTAAATGGAAATTTAAGAAAAAGAAAGAAATGTAATAAAAATGATTATTGTATTTTAAAAATTCCATATAAAAATGACAATCAGTTTTTTAAATTTAGTTTTGAAAATCAAAGTAAAGAGTCAATTTATACAATATCAATAAGTCATAAAGGTTCATATCAATTTAAAGAAGCAAAAGTATTAGAATTTCCTGAAAACAGAAAAACAAACATATGTAGATGACAATTCTTTAAACAAAATTAGTGTTAAAAGTCCATATACAGTTGGAAAAATGAAAGAAGCAATAGGAACTAATAAAACAGTATTTTTTAATAATGAAAAGCTTCAAGATGATAAATCTTTATTAGATTTAAATTTGAGCAAAAATGATAAAATTCAAGTATTTTCTAAATACAATTATATAGAAGATATAAATGGAGTAAAAATACCTTTTGCATTAGAATCAGTAGATTCAATAGATAATGTTAAAGAAAAATATTCTAAAAAAACTAATATTCCACAAAATAAAATAATCATAAAATATAATGGTAGAGTATTAAATGAAGGAAGAACATTAGCAGATTATAATATACAAAAATATGAGACACTAAGTGCTTATATAAAAGTTGATATTAATACAAGTGTAGAAGAGGGAAAAGGGAGTATAAAAAGTTCACAAGACACAGCTATATTAGGAGAAGAAATAACAATTACATTAAATCCAGAATCAGAGTATGAAATTGATAAAGTAATTGTAAATGGAGCAGATAAAACTAATGAAGTTCAAAACAATGAATTAAAAATTATATGCAATACTAAGGATATTAATGTAAAAGTTAAATATAAACAAAAGGCGAAAGTATCAGAAGAGCTAAAAGAGCAAATAAGAGATAACATAGAAAACAAAGAAAGTATTAATAATCCTGAAACGGGTGATAATATAATTATATATATAGTTACTTTTATTACATCTTTTCTAGGAATATGCACAGGTAAATTTAAGAAAAATAAACATTAATTATGTGCATTTTTAAGATTTCTTTTTTATCTATTTTTGCTAAGAAACTTTAGATTTAGTAATAAAAGCTTGATTTTCTAGTATATATATGTTAAAATAATATTATCTTATATTAAGAGAGGTGAAAACTTAAAAGATTTAATTTTAAGTAAAATTATGAAAAATCAAACAACTGAAATCAAAGAAAATAAAATAAATATTATAACAGTGTTAAAACAAATATTTTGGGATTCAGAAAAAGAAGAAATAGATGATATCTCAGAAATAGCTAATGTTAGTGAAAAAGAATTAAAAGAACTACAAGCTTCAAATAAAAGATTGAAGAAATTAGAAGAAGAATATAGTGTAGAACCCAAAAAAGAAAAGAAAGCTAAAAGAAAATCAACAATGGTAAAAAATACAACTATATCAAAAGTTCAAAATAATCCTAAAAGTAAAGAAAAAGCTAAAGAAGATGATGATAAAATACAAGAAATTTAAATTTCTTGTATTTTTATCTTGACAAAAGGACAAACTACCATTATAATAATAACGTTAGAAAAATGGCGAAGTAGCTCAGTTGGCTAGAGCATTCGGTTCATACCCGAAGGGTCATGTGTTCGAATCACATCTTCGCTACCATATTATTTTTTAAACTATTTCGAAAAGAAATAGTTTTTTTATATTATAGGAAAGTTCTTCGAATTTCCTATAATATAAAAAACAACAAT
>OGWV01002342.1_pt1 | contig 11667 bp, 13 predicted proteins | sample 1576081 | NCBI WGS metagenome assembly OGWV01 (sample SAMEA3541541, study PRJEB24748) | human gut metagenome | biome: human gut; feature: human-associated habitat; material: faeces | place: China | collected 2012 | reverse complement strand
AATCAATTCTAACTAAGTTATGACAAAAGAACCCTGGAGAATGGTAAAGAACCGCTCTTGGGATAGATACAAGAAAATTATCACTGACTTCTTAGATTGGGATGCTGGTAGGCAATCCATAACCTGGGCCAAACATGTTAATCAGCTTCTCAGTCATGCCGAAGACAGTATACCTAAATATTATAACATCCAAATCGAGGCATTATGTTACTACAATGCTTTCAGAAACTGGCCCATCAATAAGGCAACAGTCTCAGGAGAATTGGATGATGAAAACTTATCAATACTAATTTCTAAATCTTATATAGAACAAATCGGTTATCTTACACCGGAAGGTTATTGGGATTTTAATTGGGAACAAGATAGGTTTGTAATTAATGGTATAACGTATAAGCCTTCTGGAGATACTCAGACTGCTCAGGCAAAGGATGAGGCTTTAGTTTTCATGATTATCCTAAAGAGAGACCGAGATACCAAAGTTGAATTTGTAGAATAAAAATAAAGTATATGGCAAAGATGTTAGTACTGAGGTGGACACCAATTACTACAAACAGTGGAATTTGGTTTGATAGTAATCTGGTTATCCTTAATGGTACATCTGGAGTTCATATTGAAATGAAAGGTAATGGCAACGATGTAACGGCATTTCAATCGATGACCGGAAACAAATTTGTCACCTGCTTTCAAGATTACTTCGGTGATATCTGGGATAAAATAATACCTCATCCTGGTATAGGCCAGGTAATGAAATTCCGTGTAAATAAGCTTCCCGATTATGCTTGCATACGGGGGGATATAGAAGACGGTGGAGATGTAGATCCAGAAAATCCGAATATACCAATGAATGCCTTCTGTGGTTCAGAGGGAGAACCATTCAGGGATATAGATTCGGAATTCTTACTGGGTCGTCAACGTTCAGTAATTAATCCTTAAATTTTATAAATATGTATGTAAGTAAATATTACACCTGCGAAGAGATTGACCAGCGGTTGTTACAGGGTTACTATGATGACTTTGTTCGTGCTGGCTTTGGGGGAACTATAAATGAGTTCTGGGCTTTCGTACTTTCTATCAAAAATAAGGTAGATAAGAAGGAAGGATATGACTTATCTAAGAATGACTTCACTGATGAGTTAAAAGCTAAACTTGATGGCATTGAAGAACATGCAAACTACATCACTAAGGTATCTCAGCTTGAAAATGACTTAAAGTATCAAACTGAGGAAGAAGTTAAACAGATGATTAGTGATTTGGTTGATGGCCACAGCCATGCCAGTTCGGTGCTGTCAAATCCTTTGTTCTTTTGCCAATAACCTTTTGCAGCAGCCAACAAGGTGAATATTCCCCACAGAATCAGAAAATAATGCAGAAAAGAATAGCGGTTGCAATGTATGGATAGAATGAAACATGTGAGCAACGGATAGATGGCCCAAGGTCTTAATATTCTGAGCCACGCTTCGGGATATAACTCTCCCGTGATGCCGTTTCCTGCATTGATGATACAGTATAACAGCCATCCTAACAAGACGAATGTGTAAGCATTCATTGCGTTCTTTCTGTTGTCGTCATCCGTATATACTTGTTTGAGTATGATGAGCGTCAACATAATGCCGAATAATAGGTCGAAGATATTGGTGATGGGAATCGGAATCGGATAATATCGGTTGATTCCCATTATAATATAGTTGATAATAAAGGTGATGCATAGAAGAATAGTCGGCCTTTTGATGCAGATAAAAATAAAAGTAAGCAGGAAGGGAATCAGACCGATTGCGGTTGCTACTGTCGCTTTCATAGTAGTGGCAGTCCAGATACAAAGCAATAATCCGACAGTCACGACAATTGCATTGATTCCTTTTTCAAAGATGTTATATTCCTTAACTATCATTTATTTCTTGTTATATTCAACAGCAGTCAACCCCAATTGAAAGAGTCTGTATTCCATATTTTTAAATCTCGTATACGGAGGAAGTTGTCCGGTGAATTCCTCAACCGTATTTCTGCCGGCTTGTGTCAAGTAGAAGAACAAGGGTATTTGCTCATTTTTAGCCTGCAATAAACGCTTGTACATCAGTTGGTCAATGTCTTTCCATGTTCTGTTTGCACGTACAATCATCAGGATGACAGAAGCCTCATTTAATAGTGTGGGAGGAATCGGATTACTCTTTAGCACCGGATATTCTATTAAAAGAATTTCATCTTTTCCAAGGTCAGGACACAAGTCTTTTATGTTGTTAGCCTGAACGTACAGGCTGTCTTCACTTAAGAAATCTTCGTCATACGTGATGCGTCTCACGTCCAGTCCGATGCTTGTCCAATATTGTTCCAGAGCTAATGCTATATGCGTCTTGCCATCTTTCTCCTCCGTGCTCAGTAGGTTGATGATTCGTTGTTTGCTGACACTTAGATGGGGTAGCAGACTAGTACTTAACTGCTTGATGGCCATTTCGTCTATTGCCTTATTATACCTTCTGTATCGTAGGGCGCTGTCTTTGGGATAAGCCCCGATAACAGTACTTCCGGTGATGCGTTGTGTGCGTATCTTGTCCCTGAGGGTACGGTCTAAGATTTCGATAATCAGGAAATAACCAATGATAAACAATAAGGTACCCAATATGGACGAAAGTATAATCATCCGTGCATTGGTGGGAGAAGAAGTAAGAGGGAACAATGGCGGATTCATGATTTTGAGTGAGGCCGAAGTCATCTCTAGATTTTTTTGGCGTAAGATAGCGGCATTCAATGCCCCCATTGTTGACATATAATTACTTTCCACGAAGCCGATGTGCCGTTCTTTACGTCCGAGTGTAGCACCGATAGGAGAGAAGTACAGGAAATCCCGGTCTATCTTTTCTCTCATGATATCGCGGGTATCCATCTGTGCTTTTGTCTTTTCCATCAATACGACCTGCTCCAGCCATTGACTTATCAAGGTTTCGTATGGTACATTGTTGGTTGAAGCTGATTCGGCACTCAATTGCATTGCAATATCATTAATACTTTTCTCTGCATCATTAAGCACCCCCTTCTCATTTTCCAGTACTTGTTGATTTTTTTGGTCGGGAGTAATCTCCATAGTAGAGATTTTTGTATTTAATTGTGATATTTGCTGAAGTTTGTTTAAGAATACCAGCTGGAACTCGGCCAGCAACCGGCCGGCGTACTCCCGGCGGTTGATTCTGTAACCAGAAGATAATTTCTCTGAAGATTTTGCCTGAGCTCCTGATGTGATTCCTAACTGACGATTAGCGTTCATCGCTGTAAGATTGTGCTGTACTACCATTGCCATAATATTTTTCCTCCTTGAATTGGGCTTCAGCATCCATGCTGAAGTAAATTTGTTTTATTTGTGAAATTCCTACTCTGACCGTACGCTTCATTTCGGATTTCACGAAGTAGCATTCTTTGCTTACTTACATTTTATATCGGCATAAGTGAAAGATACTTAACCCCATTTTATTAATTTATTTTTGGAAGAATATTGTATCTGTTCAGAACCAAGGTCATTGACTTAAGACAAGCAGGATTCAAACAGATCACTTGGTCGATAAACTTAAGCCCGCAACGCGCCATCAGACGGGTACGGCATTGCATAGATGGAAGCTTTTTCATCGTTATGGGATGTTTTGAGCAATCAGGCTTTCCCCCTCCATTGTGGAAACTCCATCATGGATTCGAAGAAAATCCCTGCATGTCCTGAATACTTCTGCAAAGTTGGCATGATACTCATATTGGGTGTCGCGCTGTTCTATTTCGACATTTGATATGATCTCGGAACTGAAATTATGCAGTATAGCACGTGCCCATATCCCCTGAACAATGTACTCATATTTCTTGGAATGAAATGCCTTGAGACATAAGGGATACTTGAGATCACGGAAAGAACCATTGACCGATATGGGCAGTATTTTATCGTACCCGATATAGAACTGGGCACATACTGGACAAACACTTCCCTGCCAGACGAAACAGTCATTGATCTTTACCATGCCCACGGAGAAAGTGAGCAGTATCACAGTGAAATCAAGACGGACATGGATGTTGAAAGACTCCCGTCGGGAAAGTTTGAGAGCAACAATCCGGTGCCGGAGCTGACAAGGATCGCATATAATATCCTTCGAATCATAGGGCAGGAATCGTTGAAAAAGAAGGATGCTCCCGGCCGGAAGAAAATACATCGCCGAAGAATACGTACGGTAATCCGTAATCTTATGCAGTTTGCGGGACATCTGACAGAACATGCCGGCCGTCTGGTACTGTCCATTGGAAGGAGTAATCGCTGGAGATTTACTTTCAAGCGTCTTTATGACAGCTTTGCATTCATCACCTGACAACAGGTAACTGAATATGGCAATGGCAGCTGCACACAAATGGTGCAGTCTGTTTTTTGAACGCAAAATTATGCAGCATTTTCCTATCAAAAAAGTGATGATGTATTGTTTTTTCTCATACCTCATCACTTTTTTTGCTTCCTTATGTTATTTTTAGATGCTACTTATAATAGCACTGGAACTTTTCCTTCCAGTATCGCATTGATCTCATCCAGATCCTTACCTGTGATGGATGCAATGTTTTCTGGGGACATTCCACTACGGTTCATATTGATAATGATTTTTGCCTCCCCTTCCGATTCTCCCAGTTTTCTGGCATCTTCCAGATCATCCTTCATCAGTTCTCTCAACGCATCACACATATTCGCATCCCTCCTTATTTCACGATACAACTCATCATTTGCTTTGACACTTACCTGTAACACAGCCTCTACATTCTGCCGGTCACGCGGTGTATTCATTTCTTCCACGTTCCTCAGAAATTCTTCTATATCTTCTTTTTTCGCATGGTTTGACAAAATCCGCAAACTTCGATGCTCTCCCGGCTCTAATTCCTGTGTCACAATAATCTGCGCTGGAAACGGTAAATGTTCTGTCACATAATAAATTCCCGGATATTTTTCTTCTATTTTATGTCCATACTTCTGCAATGTCAAAAACATTTTCTCCGGTCGGGTTGCTCTGAAAATAGATACTGTCAGTTCATTGATTGGAACTGCATCTACACGTTCTCCATAACCTTTGTACAGACATGCATATCCAACTGTCTTATAAAAATCATCAATAGTCAGTGCATCTTCCGGGCTCTTATACTCGATCACATTATAGGTTCTCATGATGTGGCCAATTTCATTCTTAATTCGTCTGTCACTTTCTTCTTTTATAATAAGAAGATCAATGCGGATTGGTTCCTTGCTCAGATTGTATTCCGGCTTTAACTCCAGCCGTTCAATATCTTCGTGAAATTCGAGCCCCGCGGCAGCGCAAAACGCCGGATGCCACTGGAGCTTATCTGGTGCATTTTTCAAATTGCTTCCTCCTGTTTGTGTGAAATCACGATTCCGCAACATCGCAATTTGTTTTCTGTGCACGAATGCTTAGTTTTCACCTCTTTTCCTTTTCTATTTTTCCTCCGCAATCTTTTCCTACTGTTATCATAACGTAATTTTATTTTCCCTGCAAGTATTCATCAATTCCATCCGCAATACCATCTGCGATCTTGTTCTGGTACTCATCGGTCGCCATCTTCAAATCTTCTTCCTTATTTGTCATATATCCAATCTCAACGATTGTGGCAGGCACTTTGCACCAGTTGATCCCACTCATGGAATCCGTTTCCCAGACATACTCTTTTTTACACTCTGTTGCAGACACCAAATCGTCCAGCACTGCCGAAGCTAATGCATGGCTTTTGTCATACAGATCTCCATTATACGGATTTGATGAGGTCTGGCAGATGGTCATGGCTCCATGTACCGAAGTATTTTCCGATCCATTTGCATGAATCCGAATAAATGCATCGGCGTTTGCATCGTTTGCTATGGCCGCTCTCTCCGAGTTACTGATATTTATGTCATTTGTTGTCCTTACCATTACAACCTGATACCCTCTGTGTTCAAGCTCTGCCTGTAGTTTCAATGAAACATCAAGTGTAAGCTGGTATTCTTTTAAGCCGCTGGCATGTCCACTCGTTCCACTTGACACTCTGGGTTTCTTTTCCTTTGCCCCAGGGCCGATCGGCTCTAATCGTGAATCTCCATTCGCCTGATGTCCTGCATCGATAACCACCGTATATTTTTGTTTTTCTGTTGTGTTTTCTGTATTTTTATCTTTTTGCGTATCCTCAGTATCTCTACTGTGTATTTCTTCCTGTGCAGTTGCCTGTTGCACAGCCGCTTCGCTTTCCTGCTCTGTATTTTCTCCTGCTTGCTCCGTATCCCGAATCATATTCTCAGATGCTTTCTCCTGTGAATAAGCAGAGGTCTGCACATCTCTGCCACAGGCCACGCAAAAACACATTGCTCCGGTTATGCACAACAGGCCGATAAAATTTTTATATTTTTTCTTCATATTTTATTTAACCATCTATTTATATTCTTTTAGCAATTTAATGTTATCCTGCTCGGTCTTTGACATATTTCTATATATTTCTGCCATATCCGTTGTTTTACTTTCAATCTTATTGTACCAGTCCTGCTTTTCATAATAATTTTTCAAGTCTTCATCCTGAAATTTATATCCATTCAAAGCATACATTTCATTAATAATCATCTGAATAACACTTCTGTCCCCCGGAAAATGATAGGAAGAATAGTCTTTGTTTAAATACCCCTGTATTTCTTCTTCGGTGATTTTTCTTTTGGTACTGTACGAACACAACAGCCCCTGATCCGAAACTTCTGCCTGATCTCCTCCATCCATATTCCAATCGGTATCGTAGTCTGCTGCCACACTGTCGACACGGGCATTTTTTACATCATCCAGTGTTTCGAATCCGTCAAAATAATAAGTATAATAGTCATAATCTTCCGGCCCATAATAACAGTCCTTCGAAAAATTCTCACCCGGTGTATAATAATCGGAAAGATCTGCCTCACATTCCCCGTTTCCTTTTACAACGATATTATAGAATTGAACATCATAATACTCAACCATTTTAACAGCCTTGTAATCTTCGGACGGTTTTACATGCAACTTGATTTTGTATACATCTCCATAACAATTCTGCTTATCTGCGTAATTATCATTTTTACAGTTTTCCAAATAATCGCCTACAAATGTAACAGAATCTACCGTACAATCCGAACCCATTTTTGCCGTATATTCTGTAATTACACTTTCTGCCTGTTTTTTCATGGCAGCAATCATTTCCTTGCTAATGTCTTTAACCGAAGATGCATATTTATCCAGTCCTTCCACGGTATATTCCTTTTCCGTCTCGGAAGGGATCATTTTATAATTTTCTACATAATATTCCATATCATCCGAATTTAAATAAACGGTGATGACATCACCATTACTCAGACCGGAATCTGTATCACAATAAAATTCATCTTCATCCAGTACATCTCCCGTATAACTTATCGCAACCGTTCCATTCGGACTTATTCCGCTATAGGTAAGCGTAAGATTTTCAAATGGATCAAATGTTTTTATCTTTTCCAGTCCTGATACATCTACGGTTTCATCTGAATACTTTATTTTGCAGTCCACATACTTTTTCAGTTGGTTTTCATCAATGTTCCAGACATATTTTACCCGATCTCCATTGCTTAGTCCGTCTTCCTTCTCTAAAGACACCGAAACACAATTCCCGAGTAATTCTTCCATTGAATATCCGAATAAAGCATATTCATATTTGGATTTTGCTTTGGATGTGTAAGAAATCTTTTTCTTATATTTATCCAGAATTTTATTCCAGTCAATCGTCGCAGTTGCTTTTCCATATCCATCATAACCCTCAAAGGTTACCGTAACATAGTTATTTAAATTGATGGTGGAATTTAAATTGGCCACTACAATAAGAATCACCACGACGGCTGCGATTCCGATTCCCGCACCTACTTTATATTTTTTAGGCAGAGAGGCTATCCGCTTTACCAATTTCTTTATCTGTGATTCCAATGACGGTCCCAAGACCAGTCTTGCTCCACATTCTTTGCAAAATACTGCCTGATCTTCATTCTCAGTTCCACATTTTCTACAAAACATTTTCTTTCTCCCCACTGTAAATCTTTAATTCTTTTTTTCTCTTATGTAGCTTTCCATTCCTGCCAGGCGTTCGTTAACGTCAGGGACTAATCTTGTATCAAACGCAGCTATTTTGGAAATTCCGCAGATATCCAGCATCAAATATTTTACCGTATAATACTTTTTGTTATATTTCTTTAAAAGTTCCTGCTGCACAAGAGAATTTACATCCGAATAAAACACTTCCGACACCGTCTCGTCATATATCATGCCCGTTGAAATATCAATATTTCCTACATACACAAGCAATTGTGTATCCGTAAACGCATAAAAAGTAGTCTGTATCAATAAGTATCTCGGCATAGCATCCTTATCAACCCTGTATGCCTCAAATGGATCTTTCGAATAAAATCTTTCTAAAAGGCTGACAATTTTTTTGGCATTTGCAGTATTACCTAAAGAATTTATACGCGGTGTTGTTCCTGCTCCGGCTATAACAACCGGCTCTACTTCTTCCAACTGTTCCTCATCCACATTGAATTTTTCAATTGCTCTGGATTTTAACTCAGAAATATATTTCTGAGTGGCCTCATCGACTTTCGTTTTCGCTCTGCCATTTGATTTTGCATGCATAGACTCCTCTAAAGATACAACAAATACTAAAAACGCCAAAATTTCAATGACAGAACAAAAATAACCAAACTTATTCATAGGTCCCATCAAATATTCATGTCCCAAAAACAGTTTCAAAAGTAAACTGATCACAAAAGCACAGATTGAAACAGCTATAAAATCTCCAAAACCGAAAAAATACCGGCGCACCATAAAATCAATTCCATTTCTGCTTGTTCCCATCAAAGACTCAGCTGCATGATTTACCGTTTCCCCAGCCAGTTTTCTCATCGATGCAGCGTTGAAATTTTCGTTCTCCTCTCCATGATTTTCTAATTTAGCCCCGCAGGCAATACAAAACTTATCTGTTGGCCTGATCTCTCTTCCACATTTTGGACAATTCATCTTTTCTTTCCTCTCATTCGTATTTTTTAATTCCTTTATCATCGCATAAAAAAACGTTTTTCCGTCATCTCATGGCATCCGGTTTCTTTACTTCCAACAGATCAAACAAATTATGCACATCATATTCCGAATATCCGCTGGATGAAGCCGTTTCTAACAATTCCTGATAATCCGGTGTTGATCTAAAATGTTTTCTGTAATAATAGTCATACTTTATATAAGCCCAAAAATAATAATAAATTCCCCTCGGCTCGATCATAATCGCTGCATTTAAATATTCTTCTATCTTATTGATAACCGGACGCGACGTTAAAAATGCCTTTTTCCCCTTTAACAATGCAACTGCTGCATAAAAACAGATCTCCGAATCTTCTAAATTATCTTCCAGTGCTTTGTCAAAACACGATATTGCTTTGTCATACAATTTTAATTTCAGGTAACAAAAAGCAAGTGACGTATTTAATATTCCATCGTCCGGATGATCTGCCATCGCTTTTTTATATACATTGGCCTGTTTATTCAGATCCCGTGATGAAAAATCACGGATACTGTTAAACGAAGTAATTACAATAGGGCGAAAGCAATATGGACATGTTTTTGTCCCTGTTGTAATTATTGCCGCACATCCCGGACATTCTAACTCAACAACCTGATGCTGCATAATCCCTGTGCCTCCTTTTATCGTTTTTTTCTCTCTGTTCGAAGTTTGAGATTTATCAGAATGGTTTTACAGTTTTCTATAATAATTTTTTCTGTTTTTCCCATAGTCTTTGTATTGCATAACGCGGGAATATTGTTTTCTATCGTCTTTAGGCAGTTTGCAATCTCTCGTTCACAGGCAATCACAGAATTATCTCCGATTCCAAAATCACTCTCATTCCGCAAATATTCCATAACATTTCGAACCGCTGTCTTTACTTCTCTTGTCACGTTATATTCATGCGCTTTTATTTCTTCATTTATCTGCAGGGCTTTTTGATATGGTTCCCTTCCACGGAGCACAGCCTGCGGATGATATTCCGGTTTTTTGTTTTGGATTGTCCATCCCAGATAAAATAATGAAGCAATGAATCCTGTCCATAAAATATATAATAAAATTTTCCATGCCCACAATTTTCCTGTCGAAAGAAGAACTTTGCCCGGATTTTGCAGAATAGAAAGTAAATGTTCCGGATTATTAAATAACCAGTTATTCAAGTGTAATCCCGTCCCATAAGCATCCGGGAAAATAATCAGATACACCACTGCATATATCGCATAAAAAATAATTGGAAATAAAAATGCAATCCGATTAAGGTGAAATTTTTTTCTTTTTGATTCTGCTTTCTTTCTGTTCATTCCAATTTTCCCATAAGGCATTTTTCTTTGTATTCTCTGAGTTTTTCATAGTCACTCTTTGGCGGTATGATGGTTTCCACATAAAAATTTATGACTTCCGCACCAAATCGTTCAAACTCATCTTTCACCGCGTTTTTGCAATCTTCTGATATTTCGTCCAAATATCCGGTAACCTCCAAAAACGAAATTTTTCTGCGGATCATATATGCAGAAATGACATTTTTAATTTTCGATACAAGAAGTCCACAAAAATATGCTGCGACAAATTCATAAGTTACGGTTGACCCCAACGGAACTGCACCTACCACTTCCGCAACAAACCTTCTTGTATCATCGATACGCAATCCATATGTACCGTGCGACCGGATGGATAACAAAATCCCGTATTTCGGATCTTCTACCGGAAACGGGTTCTGTGTCCCCCAGTTCATATTTAATTTCGAAGTTTTATTCACATAATAAATTTCTGCCGTAAACGGAGTATCTCCACCGAACGGCAGATTTACAAGTTTGTTCAAAAGTGGCAAATTCCCTGTATTAAGCGTATGCGTTCCCGGTCCGAATAAATCCAATGCCTTTCCGCCCTTAAAAAATAAGGCTTCCTGTCCCTGATTCACAACTAACTGTGAACCATATACAAAGTCCTCTTCCGGATATTTATAAATCAGCCAGGGCGAACCATCACAAGGGCCGTCATATTTTACACGATTGATCAAAGCCCAATTATTTTTCTTTTCTCTTCTAAACATTGTCATTCCTATTCCCCATTAATAATATGTAGAATTAATAAGTTTGTTTGTTTTTTACAATTTTATCTCAAAAGTATATTTTCATACTATCTCCGTTATCATCGGTAGTCAATCCAATTCTGTTTTAATAAGAAAAAGTGATGATATATTCTTTTTTTCTCATACATCATCACTTTTTCTTATCACCATATTCTATTTTTTCTCCAGCCCAGGCCACTTCTGGTCTTTCTCCGAAAGTGTCAGCGGTGTCCCATCTGCCATACAATATCCTTCCACCGATGGGGTTCCCTGATACTCCCCCTGCACATCCGGCCACTGGATACCGATTGCCGGGTCATTCCATGCCAGGCCGCCCTCGTCATTTGGATGCCAGAAGTCATTGACTTTGTAACAGAACTCTGCCTCGTCAGACAGGACCAGGAAGCCATGCGCAAAGCCTTCCGGAATCAGGAACTGTTTTTTGTTTTCTTCCGACAATTCCACACCATACCATTTTCCGTAGGTTGCGGAACCTTCCCGCAGATCCACCGCCACATCAAATA
>OGWV01002339.1_pt1 | contig 11674 bp, 8 predicted proteins | sample 1576081 | NCBI WGS metagenome assembly OGWV01 (sample SAMEA3541541, study PRJEB24748) | human gut metagenome | biome: human gut; feature: human-associated habitat; material: faeces | place: China | collected 2012 | reverse complement strand
ATTATTAGTCATTATATGTATATTTTCAACTTTTGCACCTAGCTCTCTTTGTACTATACTTTGTATTTGTGCTATGTCTGATTCTTGTAGTTTTTCTGCTCTTACCACCACACTTATACTGTCATTATTTACAAATATTACAACATCTTTAAAGCCTTTATTTTTTATTAAATTCTCAGCTATCATTATTGCATTTTTTTGACTGTTTATTGTACTTATTTCTTTTTGTGATGTTGATTTTTGCTCTGCAGATACATTTGTACTTGCTAAAATTGATTGATATGATTCTAACATTTCTGAATACATATTTTCTCTTTCTAATTTTGATTCAGCAAAATATTTTTCAGTATCTGTTGTTTCCTTTGCTGATGTTGTTGTAGTTTCTTTCGTTGTATTTGTTTGATTTTTAACATCACTTGACTGATTTACACTATTTTCAGTTTTACTTCTATTATCTGCATTTACTGTACTATTTGTGGTATTTGCCACATCATTTTTTTGTTCCACATTATTTTGTGGTATTGCATTATTTAAATCAGTACTTACAAGTTTGGCATCACCTATTCCTGCCATTTCTTCATTGTTTATTGTACCTGATGTTTGAGCAGTTTGCTCTGTTTGCATTGTATAATTTAAATAGCCAGCCGTAATTAACATTAGAGCTATTGCAAATATAACAATTTGATTTTTCTTTAATGCTTTCATCATACCTTTTTTACATGATATATACATAATTCGTATAATCATTCGCTCCCTTCTTGTATAATATATGTAAAAGTTTTTATTAAACTTTACATTTTATTTAATTCATTTCAAAAACTTGAATTTTATATGTAGATAACCCTGTTGCTGCTTCAACTGCCTGTATTATATTAGCCTTTACATTTGCATCACCTGCACCTTTTGCTATTACAACAGCACCTTGAATTTGCGGACTTGTAACACTTTGTGTTATAACATCATTATTTGAACTTACAACTTCTTTTTTATTCGTAGTAGAGCTTACTTTTCTTTTTCCACCACTTGTATCTTCTTCTTCGGTAACACTTTCACCATAATCTTCGTTATAAATTGGATTAACTACACTGGTTTGAGAATATGTAATTAACACCTCAACTTCACCAACACCACTTATATTTGATAATATTTTTTTCAACTTTTGCTCTAAATCATTATTTTGACTTGTGTTCTCTTCTATTATATTTGTATCAGCCAATACTTTAGTACTATTTGCATTATCTTTTTTTGCTTTTCCATTATCTTTCCAAATATAATTAATTGCCACAATAACAATAATTAGTAATATTGCTAACAATATTAAATTTTCGACACTTTTTTTACCATCTTTTTTTTCACTTTTTATTAAAGAATTTTTCAAGTTTCCAAATTTTTCTTTAAACATTTAATTTTTCTCACCTCCAAATTAAGAAACATTTATATTATTTAAATCTATTTGATAAATTTGCTTTATGTATTCTTTAATTTCATTTTTGTCATTTTCTGTAATTATGGCATTATTTTGCGAATCATCTTTTTTTACTTTTATTTTTATTGCTTTAATATTATCTACAATAGTTTTTACTTGCTTTTCATCTTGCTGCTGCTCGCTCACTCCGAGCCCGGTGAGCATTTTCGTCAGCACGGTGTGGCGTTCGTATATCTTTGTTGCCACCTGTTCGCCCTCCTCGGTGAGAGTTAAAAAGCCGTTTTTGTCCATGAGGACGTAACCGCCGTTTTTAAGCAGACCTATTGCGCGGGAAACGCTGGGCTTTGAATAGCCCATATATTCGCCAACGTCAATCGAGCGAACCTGAGGGTGCTTTTTGGACAGAACAAGTATTGTTTCGAGATACATCTCTCCCGATTCGAGCAAAGCCATTTTTCACAGCTCCTTATCAAAAAATTAAAAGACCGAAAGCCGTTTGTTTTTCGGCATATTTTCAGTCGGCGCAAAGCTCGGCCGCAAGGCTTTCAAGCTGTGCTTTCGAGGTGTCGTTCAAGGCCGATTTGATTTGAACGGTTGTTTCGGCAAACTCAAGGTTTTTGCAGCCGGCGAGCATTTCCTTCATGGTTTTGGCCGCCGTGGGAGCCCATGTGCCGTTTTCCACAAGACCGATTTTGCGGTTTTTAAAGCCGCGCTCGGTAAGATGGTTTATAAATTCCCGCATAAAGGGGAAAATCCCTGCGTTGTAGGTGGTGGTGGCAAGCACAAGTCTGTCATATCTGAAGGCGTCCTCCACCGCCTCTGCCATGTCCTCTCTCGCAAGGTCGGCGACGACAACCTTGGGGCAGCCCTTTTGCGCAAGCTCTTTTGCAAGAAGCTCGGCCGCCTGCTTTGTGTTGTGTCCATTGGCAATATGGCGGCGGGGCAGATCGCCATCCGTTTTGGCTTGCAGGGCATGTGCAGCTGCCCCACCACCGCCTGTGCAGGCGGCACCAATGCGATCGGCGATGCGTTCCACCGTATCCGCGATGGATACGAGGAACGCATGCTCTGCGGCGGCAGCGAAAGCTGCATCAGCCCGCTGGGCGTGGGCGGCTTTGCCAGCATGAAAGCCCTTTGCACGGCGGACGACCCGGCCCGGGCCTCGATCCCTTTTGATGCCCGCCGCAGCGGCTTTGTGATGGGCGAGGGCAGCGGCGTACTGCTGCTGGAAGAACTCGAGGCCGCCAAAGCGCGCGGTGCCAAAATTTATGCCGAGGTCGTGGGCTATGGCGCTAACTGCGACGCCTACCACTTTACCGCCCCGGCACCGGGCGGCGCAGGCGGTGCGGCCTGTATGCGGCTGGCGCTGGACGACGGCGGGGTAGTGCCTGAACAGATCGGCTACATCAACGCCCACGGGACGTCCACCCACCTGAATGACAGCTGCGAGACAACTGCCATCAAAACGGTGTTCGGCGGCCATGCGTACAAGCTGGCCGTGTCTTCTACCAAGTCGATGACCGGCCATCTGCTGGGCGGTGCAGGCGGGGTAGAGGGCGTATTTACCGCGTTGGCTCTGCACGATGCCTTTTTGCCCGCTACCGTCAATTTGCAGGAGCCGGACCCGGAGCTGGATCTGGACTATATCCCCAACCATGGGCGCGCGGCGCAGGTGGAGTATGCCATGAGCGATAGTCTGGGCTTTGGCGGCCATAACGCCTGCGTGGTATTCAAACGCTGGGAGGGATGAGGATGAACTATACGCCAAATGAGCCGCCCCGAGCCATGAGCGCGGCAGAGATAGAAAAGATCCTGCCGCACCGTTACCCGTTTGCTTTGGTGGATAAGATCCTGGACTACACCCCCGGCCAATGGGCGCGGGGCGTCAAATGCGTGACCCGCACGGAGCCGTTTTTTGAGGGGCACTTTCCGGGACACCCCGTTATGCCCGGTGTGCTGATTCTGGAAGCGCTGGCCCAGACCGGGGCGGTAGCCGCGTTAAGCCTGCCGGAAAACCGCGGAAAGCTCGCCCTGTTCGGCGGTGTAAAAAACGCCCGTTTCCGCCGGCAGGTCATACCCGGCGATGTGCTGATATTGGAATGTGAGCTGATAGAACAGCATGGCCCGGTAGGCATCGGCAAGGCCACCGCATGGGTGGACGGCGTGCGCGCGGCCAACGCCGAGCTGACGTTTGTTCTCACGGATGCCTGAGGGCTGGTTTTACATGGCGGAATGTGCTATAATAAATCCACTAACCTACAGGGGGATTCTCGCTATGCTGGACCAGACATTCGGACGGGTATATACCAAATTCAAACTGCACTTCTATAAGCAGATCTTCAGTCGATTCGAGGATCGCGAGGCCACGCTGACGACGGTAGAATCTTTCTGCATGGAAGTCATCATGGCATTGGGCGAACCTACGATTGCGCAGTTCAGCCACATGATGAATCTTTCTACCCCCAACGCCGCGTATAAGATCAACTCACTGGTCAAAAAAGGCTATGTAGAGCGCATCCGATCCACCATTGACAAGCGGGAATACCGCCTGCGCCCGACCCAAAAGTACATTGATTACTATAACATCAGTTATTCCTACTTGCACCTTGTCATGGAGCGCGCTAAACAGCGCTTCGGTCCCGATGACCTGGCTAAATTGGAGGAAATGCTGCAAGTCGTCTCCGATGAGCTGATGCCGGAGATTCAACTGCCTGAATAATTATACCGATTCTAAAATCGTCTGCGATGACGACCTAAGGCAATACCGCATAATTCCCGCGAATTATGCGGTATTGCCTTATATTTACTTACGCTGCCCAGCGAAAAAATCTTGAAACGATTTCGCGATAATGCTATAATACATACTGTATACGTTGGTATATACTGTTCAAGAAGGCTGCTGACAACCCGATGCGACGGAGGCTGCCATGACCTTCCTGAAATCGGCGGTACGGAAATGGAATCAAAATGCAGCCGCCTGGGGCGGAGAAAGATGGGAAAGAATGAAAAATTCCGGAACGCGCAAAGCCATGCAGACCCCGACATGGAAAAACGTCTGTGCGGTGCTGTGCCTGCTGCTGTTGCTGTCAGTCGTGCTCCCTGTGAAGGCTGCCGCAGAAACCGCCCCTGCAAAGGTCGTCCGCGTTGGTTCGTTTGAGGACACCTTCAACTATTGCAACGAGAAGGGCGCAAGAAAGGGCTACGGCTACGAGTTGCTGGAAACACTATCCGGCTATACAGGCTGGCAGTTCGAGTATGTGACCTGCGACTGGTCAGACTGCTTTGAAAAACTTGAAAACGGCGAGATCGACATCATGGGTGGTATTTCTTATACGGAGGATCGCGCTGAGGAGATGCTGTTTTCGGACGAACCGATGGGGGAGGAAAAATATTACCTCTACGCCGATCTCTCGCGCACAGACCTCTCCACTTCCGATTACAAAACGCTGAACGGCAAAAAGATCGGTGTTTTGATGGGAGCTGAGTCGGAGGTGATGCTGACCGAATGGGAAGAAAAATACGGCCTGAAAACGCAGCACGTCAACATCGCCAACAACGAGGATGTGAAGCAAAAGCTGGCAAACCACGAGATCGACTGTTTTGTTTCACTGGAAGAATCCTACTGGGCAGAGCTTGGCATCTCGACCATAACCCGCGTGGGAAAATCCAGCATCTACTATGCGATCAACAAAGACCGTGCGGATATCAAGGAAGAACTGGACAATGCGATGCGCGCGTTGGACGAAGAGGCTCCTTTTTATACGGCGGACCTGTGTAAAAAGTATTTCTCGCTGGATTATAAGCCCATCCTTACGGGTGAGGAAAAGGCGTGGCTCAAAGAGCACGGTGCGATCCGGATGGGCTTTCTGACGAGTGACAGCGGCGTCAGCACCTATGACCCTGCCACCGGGGAGATTACCGGGACAATAACGGACTATATTCAGTTTGCCAGAGATTGTCTGGGAAATCAGGAGCTGGAATTCCAGTTGGTCGGTTATGACGACAAAGAGGCGGAACTCAATGCGCTGAAATCAGGCGAGATCGACATGATCTTCCATTTCGACCAGAGTCCCAATTTGGCTGAAGAATATCGCCTTGCCAGAACCAACACAACTTGGACCGCCAATATGATGGTGGTCACGAACAAACAGCTCTTTATCGAAAACCAAGTGAACCGCGTTGCCGTTCCCCAAAACAAGATTTCCCTAACAAGGTACATTGCGTTTTATTATCCGCAGTGGGAAATCGTCGACTGCGATACACAGGAATTTAATTCCGGATGGTTCTTCAATAAAGACATTGCCTCATCCAACTTTATTTTTAGAATAAACTCATTCGGAGTCAATCCGGTCATTTGTTTGAATTGCATATATAGTTTACTACGTCCCACACAGAGTTCGGAAGCAAGAGCAGTAACATCAAAAGCAGGATTTTCAAAGTTCTCCTTAATAATATTCACACATTTCGCTAATAATTCCTTATCTCTTTCATTTATAGCTTCTGTTACCGGAGACTCCGTAATGGTCTTGCCTGCGTAATGTGCTATCAAACGTTTTTTATTTTTAATCAGATTATTACAACGAGCAATCAATACTTTTACATTAAATGGTTTCGTTACATAATCATCTGCACCAAACATTAACCCCTCCACAACATACTCAACAGAAGTCTGAGCCGTTAATAAAACCACAGAAATATGAGAAAGTTCCACATTGGTTTTAATCTTATAACATAATTCTTTACCAGACATTTCAGGCATCATCACATCACTTATAATCAAGTCCGGCTGAATTTGTCGTGCCATTTCCAATCCTTCACGTCCATCATGTGCAATATATACCTTATATATCGGCAAAAACAGATCTTCCAGCATAGACAACAATTCTTCATTATCATCTACCAAAAGAATAATGGGTTTATCTTCTTCCTTAATATTCTCTTGTACTTTCGTTTTTTCTTCTTCCACATCCATTATTTGTTCAAAGGGAAGCATAGGAACCGCCTCGGAAATAATTACTGACTCTCTACTTTCTACAGTAGCCATTTCTTCATCACTAAAATGACGATTTCCCAAAGGAAGAGATAACGTGAATTTAGTACCTTTTCCCACAGTACTTTCTACATCAATCTTTCCATGATGCATATTCATTATTCCTTTAGCCAATGCCAATCCTATGCCCGTTCCTAATGTGAACGAAGAAGAATTATCTGTTTGATAAAATCTCTCAAAAATCTTTGAAATATGTTCTTCCGGAATGCCGACTCCTGTATCACATACCGACACAATCGCTTGAGAAGCAAGCATTCTTACCTCTACCCTTATACTTCCTTTATTGGGTGTGTATTTAAAAGCATTCGACAATAAATTAAAAATAACTTTCTGTAATTGTTTTGAATCAAACCAGACAGAAATTGTTTCTTCTACATTATCAAAACGATACGTAATCTCTTTTTTTTGTGCATACTCATAGAAACACATATAAATCTGTCGCGTAAATGTGACCAGATTCTGTTCTTCAACCTTAAGTTTCAAATAACCTTGTTCCTGTTTACGAAAATCAAGCAATTCTGATATCAGATTCCGCATATACCATGCATTTTTATAAATGCGAAGGATACGGTTATAAATAGTTGTGCCCAAATCCATCTGCATCAATACCTCAATCTGTCCAAGAATGAGTGTTAATGGGGTACGGAATTCATGAGAGATATTCGTAAAGAAACGTAATTTTACCTGATTCAGTTCTTCAATCCTCTCTTTTTCCTTTCTTTCAAACTCCAAAGAGGACTTTAAAGCAGCCTGACGAGTTTTGAAACGAATAAATGCAATCATCACCCCTAGCAAACATAGAAGATAGAAAAAATAGGCCCAGACAGTGGCATAAAAAGGAGCAGAAACATGTATATTCAAATGAACTTCCTCATCCAGATTTTCTTTACCAGCTAATGGACGGGCTCTAAGTATATATTCACCAGGAGGTAAATTCGTATAAGTTATTGTTGTACCAGTGGTTTGAGTCCAAGCCTTATCAAATCCTTCTAAACGATACTCAAATAAACGGTTACGATCATTATTATAATTAAAGGATGCAAATTCAACAGTTATATTATTTTGTTTATAGCTTAAATAAATATCCGATGTCTTCGCCAGTATATCAGTCAAAATACCAGACTGGTCATTAGGACAAATTTCTTCATTGAAAATAAACAATTTATCAAAATTCAAAAGATTCTTGGAAGGTAAAGCATATAAAGATTGCTTCTGGAATAAAGCCAAGCCATTAGTACCGCTAATAAAAAGAGTTCCATTCTTATCTAGATACAAAGCAGATCCCTGACTATAAGTCTGATTAAACAGGTGATAGGTATTTTCAACTTCTCCTTTCTCTCTATTAAAAATAGAAAGTCCTTTTCCATGAAGAATAAATAAACGATGATCTTCAACAGATTCACAGATATAATAACAATAATCACTCGGCAGACCCATCTTTTTATATGCCAACACCGATTCTAACGGACTGGCCTTTTGGGGTAGCTCTAGTGCAGTAGAGAAAGAGAAATTGTTATTGTAATTGAATTGAGGTCTGGTGTCTTTTTTCCCTTGTTTAGTGGTAATCAATATGACGCCAAAGGCAGCACGGGCTCCGTAGATAGCGGCAGAGGCTGCATCTTTCAAAATAGAAACGGACTCAATATCTTGAGGGTCAATCATATTTATGTCCATTGGAACGTTGTTTACCAAGACGAGTGGAGAACCGCCGTTGATAGAGGTCGTACCACGGATATTATAGGACATATCTTCGCCCGGAGTACCTGTTGCTGCTTCAATTTTCAGGCCGGGGACTACCCCTTGTAAGGCAGCGGTTATATTGGATATAGGGCGGTCTCCCAAAGACTCTTTCATATTGACGGCACTCACCGCACCGGTCATATTTACTTTCTTCTGGGTTCCGAAACCGATAACTACTACCTCGTCCATTAATTGGGTATCTTCTTTCAATTGGATATGGAAGGTTGACTTATTTTTAAGGCTGATTTCTATTGGTTGATAACCTATATACGAAACAGATAATTGTCCGTTTTCAGGCACTTCCATAGAGAAATTTCCATTTACATCGGTTATGGTGGCCAATTGGCTGCCGATTACTTGAACGTTAGCTCCAATTAATGCTTCACCTTTGGTATCGGTAATGATTCCTTGAATTTTTTTCTTAGGAGCGGAATTTTCCTGTTTTCCGTTTGTAACAGAAGCGGGTTGGGGAATGATGATAATATGTTCCCCTTCGGTTCTATAAGATAATCCGGTATTTTTAAGAACTGCATTCAAAACAGTTGCCGTACTTTCGTTTTTGAAATCAACCGTTACTTTTTGATTGACATTCAACTTTGTTTGATTGTATGCGATGCTGAGTTTGGTTTGTTTTTCAATACTTTCAAAAACTTTTAGTAGCGGTTGGTTTTTTACTGATACCGTTACAGGTTGATTTTGTCCGAATGCAATGTTATAAAAACATAAAGCCAACAGCAATACATAAAATTTATGAATTTTTACGGGTGTGTTTAGCCACGATAAGTTTCTAAATTTCATAATTTTGTAAATTAATCATTAATACTAAATTTAAGTGTCTTGAAATGTTTAAATGAAGTGATTTTGATTGATTTCGGGAACCGGATTACTCGCTATTTTCCGGTTCCTTTTTCTTTTTATTTTCCTCCTTTCTTTTTAGGTAAATATTCTAATATGATATTATCATCTTCTATTGTGTATGACAGATTGCCTATGGTTTTTGTGATAATGTTCAGTACATCATTGATACTACTTTGATGCTTGAATTTTATTGTATATAGGTCTGTTGTATTCAATGTCGGTGGAAGTAATATGCGGACATTATAAGTCCGTTCTAATGATTTGACGATTTCTTTTAAGGATTGGGATACAAAATTCAACTCTCCTTTGGTCCATCCTGAATAAATGGAAGCATCAATTTTTCTCTTTTGAAACTCTCCTGTTGTATTGTGATATTCTAGTTGTTCGTTGGGAGAGAGAACAGTGATTGGTTCTTCTGTAGGTTTTTGAATCATGACCGATCCTGATTCCAAAGTCGTTACGGTTTTGTCTTCATTTCCGTAAGCGCATACATTGAATTTTGTGCCAAGTACTTTAATCTTTAGTGAGGACGTCTTTACAATAAAAGGATGTTTTTGGTCTTTCTTCACATGAAAATTCCCTTCTCCCATTAGATATACTGTACGCATTTTGCCGATGAATTTCTTAGGGTAAACTAATAGTGTTCCGGCATTTAAGTAAACATGCGAACCGTCAGGCAATATAATTTCATGTTTTTTGCCTTGAGGTACCAGATATTCTACTTGTTCTATGTTCTTGGTATAGGTATCTGTGTATAGATAAGCAGCTAGCATGGAAAATAATGGAATAAGCAGGACAACAGCCGCCCGTATAATTCTATAGAAACGGTTATGAGTTATCTTGGAAGGAGGCACTAAGGCAGCTTTGCGGCAGAAGTTACGATAAGACTCTGCAGTGCTTTGATCTGCTTTGTAGCTGGATTCATCCCACACTTGTTTTAATGCGGCTTCTTTCTCCGGTTGTCCGTGTGAATCAATAAGCCATTTCCATACTTTTTCTTTTATTTCTCGGCTGGATGCGCCGGAAATGAAATAATGTATTATTTTATATGCATTTGACATATACGTGTTTTTGATAGGTTCTGGTATATAAGATACGTGAGACTAATCAAACACACAGTCGTAACTTAAAAAAATATAATTAAAATCAGTGATAATAATTTTCGGATATCTGCTAACGCTTGAGTCAGATGGTTTTCAACTGTTCGTTTATTGATACATAAAGATGCTGCTATTTCATCATTACTCATTCCTTGTTCGCGGCTCATTTTATAAATTCTTTGGCGTTGTGGTGGCATTCTTTCCACGGCAATTGCTATCAGCAGCTCTAACTCTTTAGCATCAATATATTTATAAATTTCATTATCTTCAATTACATTTGGAGTAGATTCGGTTTGTTTTTGCTGATAATTTTTGAATAGCATGTTTCGTTCGATGTGCCGATATACGGCATTCTTGGCGATGCGGAATAAATAAGCGCTTATATTGTCTATTTTATCAAGGGATGTTCTGTTTTGCCATAAAGTAGTAAAAATATCTTGAGAAATGTCTTCAGCTTCTTCCGGTGATTGCAATAAGTCGCAGATGAAACCTTTCAAACGAGGATAATAAGAATAGAAAAGCACTTCAAAAGATTTGGTGTTTCCTTCGGCTATTGTTCTTATAAGTGCTTTTTCGTTTTCAAGTTTCATATCTTTATCCGGTTTACTTTGCAAAAATAGGGAAAATCTATACCTTTGCCTATCAATTTACAAAAAAACAATAACACAATGGATGAATTAGTAGTAAAAGATTTGATAGACAGACTGATAGACCTGTCTTTCGCCGAAGATATAGGTGATGGAGACCATACTACCTTGTCATGTATTCCTGCGGATGCTATGGGAAAATCAAAATTATTGATTAAGGAGGAAGGCATATTGGCTGGTATTGATGTAGCTAAGGAGGTATTCCATCGTTTTGATCCTACCATGAAGGTAGAGGTATTCATTCAGGACGGAAGTCACGTGAAACCGGGTGATGTGGCGATGGTGGTTGAAGGTAAAGTTCAGTCCTTGCTTCAGACAGAGCGCTTGATGCTGAACATCATGCAACGTATGAGCGGCATTGCTACTATGACCCATAAATATGTGAAAAAGTTGGAAGGTACCAAAACTCGTGTCCTTGATACCCGTAAGACTACTCCGGGTATGCGTATTATGGAGAAAATGGCTGTAAAGATAGGTGGAGGATGCAATCACCGTATCGGTCTGTTCGACATGATTTTGTTGAAAGACAATCATGTGGACTTTGTCGGAGGTATCGACAAAGCCATCATTCGTGCCAAAGAATATTGCAAGGAAAAAGGTAAAGACCTGAAAATAGAAATAGAAGTCCGCAGCTTCGACGAACTGCAGCAAGTTCTTGATCTCGGCGGAGTAGACCGTATCATGTTTGATAACTTCACTCCCGAAATGACAAAGAAAGCAGTAGAGATGGTAGCAGGCAAATACGAAACCGAATCTTCGGGTGGTATCACCTTTGATACTCTTCGTGAGTATGCCGAATGTGGCGTAGACTTCATCTCTGTAGGAGCTTTGACTCATTCAGTGAAAGGACTGG
>OGWV01002337.1_pt1 | contig 11679 bp, 11 predicted proteins | sample 1576081 | NCBI WGS metagenome assembly OGWV01 (sample SAMEA3541541, study PRJEB24748) | human gut metagenome | biome: human gut; feature: human-associated habitat; material: faeces | place: China | collected 2012 | reverse complement strand
GTGACGCTCGCCCCGGCCGTCTTGGCGAAGTCGGAGATCATGCGCACTGGCACGTTCATCTCGAAGTCGGGGGCGTCGGGAGATCCCGAAGAAAGATCAGAGCATCAATTCCATTCTGTGCAATCTGCGCACCGAGCTGTTGTTTGCCGCCCAGCGGTCCCGCAAGATATTTGTGAATAGAAAGATTAGTAACTTCTTCGATCAGCCGGCCGGTTGTACCGGTCGCATACAACTCATGCTTGCTCAAAATCCCACGATATGCAATACAGAAATTCTGCATCAGTGTTTTCTTAGAGTCATGCGCAATAAGTCCGATATTCATTTTCTCAGCTCCTTTTACTGATATTTTTTAGGCTGAAGCCCTATATTTAATACAATGCCAATTCCCATATACAAGCTGATAAGCGAAGTCAGTCCGTAACTAACAAACGGAAGGGGAATTCCTGTATTTGGTAAGATCCCTGTTGCCACGCCGATATTGATAAACGACTGAAATCCTATCTGCGCGGCTACACCGCAGCAAATAATCCGCCCCGCCAGATCTTGTGCCCTGAGTCCTATCAATATGCATTGTACTACAATCAATAATAACAGACCAATCACGATACAGCAACCCACAAAACCTAATTCTTCACCTACAATTGCAAAAATAAAGTCTGTCTGTGGCTCAGAAATAAAATTTCCATTCTTCACGGATGTGGTTGTATTATTATTCAGTCCTTTACCGGTAAGCTGTCCGGAACCAATCGCCATAATTGCATTATTCTGCTGGTAAGCTTCATCACTTGCATATTTCTGCGGTTCCAGCCATGCCAGAATACGCTTTTGCTGATAATCGTGCAGAAATGGCTGATTTGGCTGTACAACAATACTAATAAAAATAATCGTAACCGGAACCAGAATCGCAATCAGGGTTCCGATAAATCGATAACTCAGTCCCGCCAGATACATCATAGCACAAAAGACAAGCGCTATGGATAAGGTTGTTGAAAGGTCTGGCTGAAGAACGATCAGGATCAGTGTTGGTGCAATCAGTCCTACTGCTTTCAGGATGGTTGCAGCACTGTTCAGATCATCCTCATGATTCATCAGAAATTTTGCAAAGAATACGACAACCAGTATTTTGCTGAGCTCTGATGGCTGAAAATTCGTCACTCCGATATCGATCCACCGCTGTGCACCATTTACATTGGTTCCAAACAGCTTTACACATACCAGTGCAATGATATTGATCCCATATAAAATCCAGTAAAAATTCAGAAGCCATACATAGTCTATCATCGAAAGAATGATCATCAGGATCACTCCGGCAACAAGTCCTATGATCTGTCTTCCCTGTACTGCCTGCTTTGCACTTCCGATTACCATAACTCCGATAATCGATATAGCAATAACAGAAATGACCAGACCGAATTTCACATCTTTTAAATGATAAGGTTTTGTCTTTTTTGGTAATCTCACGATTTTTCTCCTGTCAAGTTGATTCTAATCTGTGAACGTGTTATTTCCACTTTAAAATTATCTTCGGTTATCTTCATGTATTTTCCGATTGTGTGGTATAATTCTCCGCACAAAAGTTCATAAGTATCTGGCTGACACTGCACCCGGTCCGAAACAAGAAGGCTTTTCAAACGTTCTTTTGCAATGCGGACAGATGAGTGGTGCATACCTCTTTCAAATACATGCATGATACATCCTCCTAATTTCTTTTAAACATATGGGAAAGTTTGTAAAACAGACCTTCCTGTTTATCCAGATCGAGAAATGGTACTTCTTCACCGGTTATACGCCGGCAGATATTGGTATATGCTTTTCCTGCCAGCGAATCCATATCTACAACCGTCTCTCCCTGGTTCGTTCCGATCACGACCTGTTCATCATCCGGAATTGCTCCGATCAGATCGATAGGAAGAATCTCTGTCACATCTTCTACTGACATCATCTCTCCTCTTTTCACCATATCCATCCTGATACGGTTAATAATAAGATTCAGTTTTTTCATGTGATTCTGCTCCAGCAGCCCAATGATGCGGTCAGCATCACGAATGGAGGATACTTCTGGCGTTGTCACAACAAATGCTCTGTCAGCTCCGGCAATCGCATTCTGGAATCCCTGCTCAATTCCTGCCGGACAATCCAGTAAAACGTAATCAAATTCATCTCGAAGCTCATTTGTAAGCTTGATCATCTGCTCCGGTGTGATCGCTGACTTATCCTTTGTCTGTGCCGATGGAAGCAGATACAGTTCCGGATGTCTCTTATCCTTGATCAGTGCCTGCTTCAGGCGGCACTTCCCATTTATGACATCTACCAGATTGTATACGATCCGATTTTCGAGTCCAAGGATCACATCCAGATTACGAAGACCGATATCCGTATCGACAACGACTGTCCGCTTGGATTTTTGTATCTATCGGCAATGCGGTTTCGCCATATGTATCCCAGAATCTTGGCGCAAACAAACCCCAGCGTATCAAAAAAGGCTACCGCGCTGCATTAGTGCTGGATGTGTGTTTTGCAGCCATTGCCTTCATTGTGATTGAAACACTCCACACGCAAATTTCCTCGCTGTTTCTTGGTAAAGACGGAACAGACCTGGCCTACCAGGTATCTGGGGATTATATGAGATGGCTTGGCTATTTCTTCATCTTTATGGGAATCAAAATGGCAACTGATGGAGTCCTTCGTGGTCTTGGAATCATGCGCCCGTTCCTCATTGCAAATATGGTGAACCTGGCGATTCGTCTTTCCGTTGCTTTGATTTTTGCACCGCGTTTTGGCATTGCATTTGTCTGGCTTGCTGTACCAGCTGGCTGGTTTGCGAATTTTTTAATATCCTATGTGGCGCTCAGAAGGTCATGGCCAACTGAGGAATAGATGTGCAAGAGATAAAAAAGATTTTCTAAAGCAGATGCAGAAGGCCAAAAACGCCGGAATGAATGGACATATTGCCAAATCGCGGGATATAAATAAGCTGAGTGAGATTTTGAGGAAGATTTTTATATAATTCACATATGGGACAGTAAATAGCGCTTGCTATTTATTGTCTCTTTTATTATAATTTAATGTGCATGACAAGGCTGTTATGTGTTATTATGTACAAAAATGGGAGAGAAAAAATGTGGCAGTTCATTCTAGGGAGTGCAGGATTTCTCCTGTATTTTATTTATGATATAAACAGCATTAAAAAGAAAAATACATTTTTCCAAAAATTTTTCGCATGGGGGACGGTTCTGGTGGCTTTATCACTCGTCATGGAGCTCTGGCTCTCGTGGGGGCAGTGCCAGCACAGAATCGGAAGAATAATTGGATTTGGAACAGGAGCCTTGTGTTTCCTTGCACTTCTTATATATACCTTGTTTTTTGCCCTTCCCTTTGAAGAAACTTACTGTGAAGAAAACAAATTACGTGCGGCATATACAGAGGGTGTGTACGGTCTGTGCCGTCATCCCGGAGTTTTATGGTTCGCAGGAGCATATCTTTGCATGTGGGGAATGTTTGGCGGATGGAGACAGGGAATCTATTTTCTGCTTATGATTTTTTGGAACTATCTGTATATCATTTTTCAGGATCTGTGGACTTTTCCACAGACATTTTTTAATTACAGGGAATATCAGAAAACAACCCCGTTTTTAATGCCGAATAGAGATAGCATAAAGAAATGCTTATATAGTATCAGAAAACAATGATCGATCTGGAGCGGACAGACTATGAATTTAGAAGAAAAATTAAAAAAACAACAGTATAAAGAAATATGGCAGCAGTACTGTGGATTCCTGGATCTGTCGATGAATGGATACATGAAGATTCAGCGTCGGTTGATGGAGGAACAGGTTAAGCTGTGGAGCAACTGTGGTCTGGGACAGTCTATTCTGAAGGGAAAACATCCTCAAAATCTGGATGAATTCAGAAAAATGGTACCGCTGACAACCTACGATGATTACGCGGATATTCTGCTTGCCAAGCAGCCGGATATGCTTCCGGGAAATCCGGTCATCTGGATCCAGACAACCTGGGAAGGTGGAAAGCACCCGATCAAGGTGGCACCGTATACTCGAAGCATGCTGGACACCTATCGGAATAATGTTACAGCATGTCTGATCTTATCGACCAGCAAAGAAAAAGGATCTTTTGATGTAGCAGCTACAGACAAATTCCTGTATGCGCTGGCACCACTTCCTTTTGCAACAGGACTCTTTCCGTTGGCTCTGGGCGAGGAGATTGGAATCGAATTCCTGCCCGCAGTAAAAGAAGCCGTAAATATGAGTTTCAGCGAAAGAAACAAATTAGGATTTAAGATGGCGATGAAGAAAGATCTTGGCTTTTTCTTTGGACTTGGAAGCGTAGCTTATGCAGTAAGCTTGAGTCTTTCTTCGCTGACAAACGGCGGTGGAGGCGGCGGAGTAAAACTGTCAAGCCTTATGCAATGCAAGCCACATATGATATTACGTCTGCTGCAGGCAAAGCGTCGCTGCAAAAAAGAAAACCGCGCAATGCTTCCAAAAGATCTTTTCCATCTAAAAGGATTCATGGTAGCCGGTACAGATAACCTCTGCTACAAAGACGACCTCGAAGAACTCTGGGGAATCCGTCCGATGGAATTATTTGCCGGTACAGAACCGTCCATTATGGGAACAGAGACCTGGACAAGAAAAGGAATGTATTTCTTTCCGGATACAGCGTTTTATGAATTTATCACCGAGAAGGATATGATGCGAAATTACGAAGATCCTTCTTACATCCCGCCGACTTATCTGATGGATGAAGTTCGGCCGGGAGAAAAATACGAACTCGTATTTACTATTCTCAAAGGTGGCGCGTTTGCCCGCTACCGCTGTGGTGATATGTATCGCTGCGTCGGTCTGGAGAACCGTGAAGATGAGACAAGGATCCCGCGCTTTGAATATGTGGACCGAGTGCCGTGGATTATCGATATTGCAGGATTTACAAGGATTTCGGAAAACGGAATCCGCAGCGTGATCGCTCTTTCAAAGCTGCCGATCATAAATTGGGTTGCAACAAAAGAATATAATGAACAGAATCGTCCATATCTGCATATGTATGTGGAACTGGAACGTGATGCACTGCTCAACACTGCGATGAGCACAAATATTTTGAAAGATCTTTTGAGTACATATTTCAAATATATTGATCAGGATTACAGGGATTTGAAAAAGATTCTTGGAATGGATCCTCTGCAGGTGACGATCTTTACTTGTGGGACATTTGAAGCCTATGAGAAAAAGACCGGTAAGAAGATACATCAGATGAGCCCTTCACATTATGAATTGAAGGAACTGCTTGATATACAGGAAAGTCTGAACAGAGTGAGATAAGCTTTAAATAAGAATGAAAACGAGAGTGGAGTAAGGGGATTTTATGGGAACCTACGGATATATATCAATCATAGCCATGCTGTGTTATGGATTTATGCTGTTGATGTTTTTGACAGCAAAGAGAAATAAAATAATAAACAGTTTCCTGGTGGTGCTGACGGGCCTGCTATTCTGGACTGGAGGTTCTGCTTTTATGCGAGCACAGCTTTGGCCTGGATGTGAATTCTGGTATCAGGTTTCCCTGTTGGGAATTTTGCTGCTGCCATATGCGTACTACCGTTTTATACTCGCCTTTGGCGGTGAAAAGAGCGGTATTGCGGGAAGAATATACTTTGTGGTCATGCTGACCTGCTTCTGGCTGAATGCACAATTTGGAGTTTTCCTTGAAGCTCCCAAAATGGTAGAAAAAAACGGAGCTGCAGCTTTTGTATATGAGATCAAGCCTGCAATCATCGTATTTTTTATACCATCGGCAATTTTCTTGATCCATCTTCTTACAGTCATTGTACGGATCTGTAAAAACAATCCGACTATGAAAGTCCAGTATGAACCGGTTATGCTGGGAGTCCTTGCATTGTTCTTAGGAAATGCATTTCTTGGAATTCCGTTCTTCAGCGGATTTCCGATTGATATCTTAAGTGGTGTAGTAAATGTATTTTTACTGTTCTACGCACTGATCCGAAGACGCTTGTTCCGCCTGCAGATGCTGGCATCCCCTTCCCTGTGTTATGGTGTTGGATTCCTGTTTTCCATTCTTGTTTTCTTAAATATTGTTCCATCCCTGCAAAATCTATTTCATATGCGGGCGGATAAGAACACCCGGATTTACACTCTTGTTTTTTCAATCGTCTTTCTGATCATTTATGCACTCTTTACTTATCTGTGGAAGCTTTTGATCCGCTGCGTGTTTGTCAGAGAAGAAAACCATCAGGCTGAGAAGATCAGAGAATTTAATTCAGCAATCTCCAAAACTCTGGATCTTCAGGAAATCCTGGATAAAACGATCCATGTTATGAAAGATTTGATGGATGTTGGAAATATCTATATCTGTATGCAGGACGCACCTGGCGAACCATATCGTGGGGTTGCAAGTGACCAGCCTTTAAGTGATCTGGCGTTTGCCTTTGAAGAAGAAAATCCAATGGTCCAGTGGCTGAAAGACCACGAAGAACCGATTATTTACCGTGATTTCCGCTACTCTGTAGAGTACAAGTCCATGTGGGAAGAGGAAAAACATCAGCTGGATAAAAACCATACACGTTACTGTGCCGGATTAAAAGATGGTGATAATCTGGCGGGAGTGATTCTGATCACATCATCTTCTTCAAAAAAGAGACTGGCATACGATGAAGTAGAGATAATCTCAAACATCACATCAGTGGCATCTATTGCTATCAAAAATGCAAAGCTGTATGAGAATGCCCGTCTTGAGGCAAGAACCGATGAACTGACTGGATTATTAAATCGAAAATATTTCTATGAAGTTCTCAATGAAGAGTTCGAGAAAAACAAAGACGCTTCGCTGGCACTGGCCATTATCAACGTAGATGATTTTAAATTATACAATCAGTTGTATGGTATAAAAGAAGGCGATATGTGTCTGCAGCGCGTCGCAGACATCATCAACAGCAGTGTGGGAGAAAGCGGATATACTGCTCGCTATGGCGCGAAAGAATTTGCTGTTCTGCTTCCAGGCTACGATCTTTTCTCTGCCAGAAATCTGGTGGAATCCATTGCAAAACAGATATATGTTATGAATAACCGCAGAACCGACATGAAGCTCAAGCCGATCACAGTCAGTGCGGGAATCAGTGCAGCACCGTATGCGGCAAAGAATGTCAAAGAACTGCTGGAAAATGTTGATCTTGCGGTGTACCACGTAAAACACAGCGGGAAGAATGGAATTCAGGTCTTTGATACCATGTTCCGCAACAATAATAAAGATGCTCACGCAAAAACACATGCGCATATTTACAAAGAATATGAATCAACCATCTACGCATTGACCGCAGCTATTGATGCAAAAGATCATTATACCTTCAGCCATTCCACAAATGTTGCCTATTATGCAACAGCACTTGCAAGAACACTTGGAATGAACGAAGATATGATAGAGATCATCCATCAGGCAGCACTTTTGCATGACGTCGGTAAAATTGGTATTCCGGAAAGTGTATTAAATAAGGCCGGATCATTGACAGATGAAGAATACGAGATGATCAAAGGCCATGTAGAAGCTTCCATCGACATTATCCGACATCTTCCGTCACTGGATTATGTTATCCCAGCGGTCATCGGTCATCATGAACGCTATGACGGGAAAGGATATCCGCGCCGTATTGCAGGCGAAGATATACCGCTGACGGCACGTATCCTGTGTGTGGCAGATTCATTCGATGCCATGACATCCATACGATGCTATAAGAAAGCCTTCCCTGTAAAAGTAGCTCGGGAGAAGCTGATTCAGGATGCAGGCAAACAATTTGATCCAGAGCTTGTTCGCAAGTTTGTAGAATGCCTGGATAACGGAACGATCAATCTTGTAAAAGCAGAAGAGGCATGACAACAGGGAGAAACCGACTGATGCAGATCATTGCAGGACAGATCAAAGATTTCTTCAGATAAGCTTTTTAAGGAAAATAGATATTCAATTTTATTGAACTGAAGAATAGTTCAGGACCCATTGCATTCTTCAGTTGACGGTGTGAAGTATAACACTGTAATTCACAGACAACAATAGCATCAATTGATTCGTTTTGTGTGGCGCTCAGAAGGTCATGGCCGACTGAGAAATAGATGTGTAAGAGATAAAAAAATAACTCTCTTACTTTCTTAGCTGCATATGTTTTAAAACTGCCGCCGATCTGGGTATACTTTGTAATGACTCTGGACGAATTTGAAAAAATGTCTGTGGTATTAATTCACTATGTCAGAGGCAAATGGCTCACAAACATTACCAGAGATTTTGATTAATAAAAACACCTTCAGGCTATAATAGCTTGAAGGTGTCATGACAGACAAGTTTTATTTAACTACTGCAACTCCCGCAATATTGATTTTCCAATCGTGTCTTGTGGCATCTGTACACCAAAATTTTCTGCAACAGATGCACCGATCACTGCAAATGTATCCTGATTCTCAATAGCTCCTGTTTCTTTCATTTTCTTTGAATATGCAATAAATGGTACATATTCTCTTGTATGATCTGTTCCGGTATAAGTTGGGTCATTTCCATGATCCGCAGTCAGGATCAGAAGATCATCTTCTCGCAACTCATTCATCAGAGTTCCAAGTCCTCTGTCGAACTTCTCAATTTCACGTCCGTATCCTTCCGGATTTCTTCTATGCCCCCACAAAGCGTCAAAATCCACCAGATTCACAAAGCAGAGACCATGAAAATCTTTTTTACAGATATCAATCGTCTGTTGCATGCCATGCACAGAACTGTCTGAATGGTAAGTCTGTGTAATTCCCTCACCACAGAAAATATCATTGATCTTTCCAACACCAATCACATCAAGACCTGCATCCTTCAATGCATTTAAGGCTGTTCTTCCAGTCGGTTTCAACGCATAGTCATGGCGGTTGCTGGTTCTCTTAAACGCACCCTTTTTCTTTCCGACATACGGTCTCGCAATGACTCTGCCGACTCGCCACTCATCTTTCATGGTCAGTTCCCTGGCAATCTCACAGCAGCGATACAGGTTGGCAAGATCAAATGTCTCTTCATTTCCACAGATCTGCATTACCGAATCCGCAGAAGTATAGACAATCATCGCTCCTGTATTGATTTCTTCCTCGCCAAGTTCCTCGATGATTTCTGTTCCACTGGCACTCTTATTGCCAATCACACGCATGCTTTATAATTTATTTCATTTATTTTTGGTCATTATGTATGATTTATGTGTCTTGCTTTATTATTTATTCGCAATCCTTTCATTTGTCTAATTTTCACAAATTAAGTTTTGCAATTACCACATAACGCTGATATAATATACAAAAAACAATGTGCGTTTAACTTACTCATGGAGGACTTATCATGAACAAACACAAACGATACAACGTTGGAATCCTTATTGGGGGCGTACATACTTATTTTCCCAAAGAACATATCAGTGGTATTGCTACTGCAGCAAAAGAACTCGATATAAATGTCTGTTTTTTCCTTGGTACGCAGACCCAAGATTTCTTCGAAGATATGCTCGGCGGAACTCACAAAGATTCTTTTGATTATCAGTTCAATACCATCCACGATTACAGTCTTATGGGAGGTCTTGATGGACTGATCATCAATTATGGAACTCTGGGACTGCAGTTAAAAAATGAGACTGCTGAGAAATTTGCCCGCAAATTCAATTCCATTCCTACCGTGTTCCTTACGGAGATCGTCCATGCGCATAACTGCCATTCTCTGATCTGTGACAACAGACAGGGCATCCAGCTGGTCATGGAGCATCTGACCCAGGAACACAATTGTCAGAAAATACTTTTTGTAGCCGGTCCTGCACAGAATACAGATGCTAATGAACGTAAAAATACTTATCTTGAAATGATGGCGAAATATCATCTTCCGGTCAATCCCAAGATGATCGCACAGGGTGATTATTCAGAATTTGTAGATAAACAGATTGAAAAACTCCTCGATGATAATCCAGATGCCCAGGCTATTGTCTTCGCCAACGACGAAATGGCATTTGCCGGTTATCGTGTTTGTGAAAAACGTGGTCTCAAAGTAGGAAAAGATATCCTGATCACCGGTTTTGATGACTGTGAGCGTGCATCTGGTATGGAACCACCTCTTACAACCATTCAGCAGGATGGAGTCCTCATGGGCCGAATGGCTGTATACGACCTTGTTGATAAATTGGACGGCAAAAATGTCCTGTCCCGAAGAGTTCCTGTTTCTCTGTGTGTCAGAGAATCCTGCGGCTGTCAGGAACAGCTTCCGGAAATTCAAAATACTCCAGTGAGTCTTACCGAACAGATACACAAGCTGAACCGTACGATTACCAATATGAAGCTTGAGCTGATCAGTTTTCAACGTAGATCCTGGTTTATTTCGTCACTTGCCCGAAGTCTGAATGACTGCATGGAGGATGAATACGCTTTTCTTCTGGAAGCAATGGAAAACATGCGGGAATTGCGCACAAAATGCACCTACCTCTTTCTCCTGGATGAACCAATCGTATATCATCAGAATGAGAAATGGATTTGTCCGCAAAATCTGCGACTTGCTGCCTATTACCGGAATGAAGAAGTGGATGCATTTCATTTCTATGACCGCCAGCCTGTAACAGACCAAAAAGGTATCTGTCAGTTGATGAGCGATGATGAACGACATCAGTTTATGATATTTCTGCTCTTCTCAGGAGAAAAACAATATGGTCTGCTCGCATGCGATATACAACAGGAAGAATTTCCATTTTTCTATGTGATCAGCCTGCAGATCGGTCTTTCTTTGCATTATCTGGAAATCAGTAAAGCAGAAGCCCGGCGCCGACAGGAAATGTCCAGAGATCTGGAGCTCGTACGTGAGCGAAACCGGGTACTTGGATTTATTTCCAAATATGATGAACTGACTGGTCTTCTGAATCTGAGAGGTTTCACAGAACAGACAAAAAAATTCTGCAGCAGCGAAATAAATCAACGGGCCTACATTATCTGTGGAGATTTGGACCATCTGAAAGAGATCAATGACACCTGGGGACATCCGGCTGGCAACTTTGCACTGCAAAGCGTTGCAAGAATCCTCGGAGGCTGTCTGCGCAGTCAGGACACACTTGCACGTGTCGGTGGTGATGAATTCCTGATTCTTTTAAATTGTGAAGAAGAAAATTTCCAGGATATTTTCCGTAAACGAATTAAAGATGCCTGCACGGTTTTTAATGCTGAATCCGATAAACCATTCCTTGTGGAAATCTCTCTTGGAATTGCAGAATTCCGTCCTAAACCGGATACCGACACACAGGAAATCATCGCTCTTGCCGATAAGGAGCTTTATGAAGCCAAGAAGCATCGACGAAAATCCGTTCGCAGACCTGAATCTTAATTTATTACAAAGAGAAGTCCACGACCTTCATCTGTCATGGACTTCTCTCCAGTTATCCAGGACTTCTTTCTCGTTACCCAGGAATTAAGGTCTTGTTTTTTAAAGAAATATATAGTACAATTTCTGGTATGTCCTGTTAGTTTAATGGATAGAACAAGTGCCTCCTAAGAGAAAGCCGAGGCATTCCCCAGATTGGGGAACGTTCTAATGTTACCAAATCGAAAAAATCTGTAGATTGACAACTCGAAAAAGAGTTGATAATCTTATATATGGCCGAAGGGAAAAATCCCAGAA
>OGWV01002334.1_pt1 | contig 11682 bp, 10 predicted proteins | sample 1576081 | NCBI WGS metagenome assembly OGWV01 (sample SAMEA3541541, study PRJEB24748) | human gut metagenome | biome: human gut; feature: human-associated habitat; material: faeces | place: China | collected 2012 | reverse complement strand
CCGGCCGCACCGGCCTCAAAGCCGCCGGTGAACGCACCGAGCCGAAGCTTGGCTTGAAGACATACCACAGCCCGCCGCCTTCAGAGAAGATTGGAAGTCCTGCGAGTCCCAGAAGCATATAGGCAACAACAGAAATGGTTCCACGTCTGGAACCGAGCAAAAGTCCTGCCAGCATGGTAAACAGATACTGGAGAGTAAAAGGAACTACCGGTACAGGAATTTTGATAAAAGCACCCACTGCGATCAGTGCGGTAAAAAGACTACAGTAAATTAGAGTTTTTGTTTTTGACATTTGTAAACCTCCAAAATCTTTATGGTTTACAATTTTAAAAGAAAGAAAAGATAATGTCAACTAAAAAAATAGAAAAGTTTACAATTGCATTTAGATTTAAAACAAGACCGTTTACTGCTGGGGACATGTGGGAGTGGTACTGATCTCTACGATTTTCTTCAGCACTTTTGGAATAGAAAACTGGAAAATCCTTGCACGCATCTGGGCGGTCATTCCGGTACTTAATGGAATCGTATTTCTGACTTCCCCGATCTATTCCCTGCATGAAGAAGGAGAGAAAGGACTTTCTATTAAAGAACTCTGCTCCATGAAGATATTCTGGGTCGTTATGCTGATGATGACCTGTGCAGTCTGTGGATTTTCTGTTGGAATTATGTGGCCGGGAACATTCAGCATTGCATCGGCATCCATCAGAGGTGGAGGTACGGCAATGTTTGCATTGCTTGCTCTTGCAGGAGACTTTGGCTGATCCGGTGGTCCGACACTTGCAGGTTTTGTATCCAGCAGTGTGGGGAATAATCTGAGAATGGGAATTCTTGCGGCAGTCGTATTCCCGGTGCTTTTACTTATGGGAATTCAGATATGTAAAAAGAGTCAGGAGAACTGAATAAAAGAGAAGCGTACATTATAAATGAATATGGAAAAAGGTCTGGACCTTTGAGAATGATACAGTTCCATGCTGCGTAAACAGGCAGAGAAAAACTGTAAATATTCCCGATGGGTACAGACCTTTTTGCTTTATAGGACATTACTGCATAGATATATTATTTCATGGAATCAATGGCTTTTTGTGCATGCTCCACATACATCCTGCGTATTCCAGGATATTCACCCAGCCCTTTGATGATCGGACAGACTTCAAATCCGGCATTTTCAAACTGACATACCCAGGAATCCGGAGAATCACCAGCCATATCATTGTGTGCATGATCGCCTGCTACGATCATAAAAGGTGTTACATAGATTTTGGATGGCTGGAAAGATGTTACTTCTTTTACCAGATTATGGATGGTTGGATCAGCTTCTACGGTTCCGATAAAAACATTGGCGTGAGCGGACTCTTTGAATTTCTGATCAAGTCCTGCATACACGGTGTTTACCTGATGGGTTGTTCCATGTCCCATGAATACAAGAGCTTCTGTTTCTTTCAGATCAGAAAATTCTGTTGTTACTGCGTTGATTGCCTGTGATTCATCTTTCAAATCTGCAAGAAGAGGAGTTCCAAATGCGATTTTGTCAAAAGATTTTTTATAAGAAAGAACTTCTTCTTTCATAATATTATTCTCGATACCGTCCAGGATATGGGTCGGCTGAACAACCACTTCCCGGATTCCGTCTGTGATCATTTGTTCAAGAGCTTCCTTTACAGTCGGAACCGTATAGTTATCTCTTTTTTTCAGAATTGAGATGATAAATTTACTGGTCCATGCACGATAGATCCGATGATCCTGAAAAGCGTTTCTAATGTCCTGTTCAATCTTCTCTATAGTGGCTTTTCGGGATGCTTCATAGCTGGTTCCGAAGCTCACGACCAGAATCGCTTTATCTGTCTGCTGATTCATAAAAAGTATTCTCCTAAGTATTTATTTTCCGCGTATAAATGAATTATACAATACCGCGAAAAAAAGTTCAAATTTTTTCCAAAAACCTATTGACATTTCGGGTAAAAAGGAATAACATACTAAACATATCAAAGAGGTATGTTAATAAAAAACAGACACGAATAAATAAGTAAAAAGAAAGGCGGTAAACACCATGGCAAACATTTATAAAGGAACACTTGGACTGATTGGAAACACTCCACTTGTAGAAGTAATAAATGTAGAGAAGGAACTTGGACTGGAAGCAACTCTCCTTGTGAAACTTGAGTATTTTAACCCGGCAGGAAGCGTCAAGGACAGAATTGCCAAAGCGATGATCGAGGACGCTGAAGCAAAGGGAATCCTTAAAGAAGAATCTGTAATCATCGAGCCAACATCCGGAAACACAGGTATCGGTCTTGCATCTATCGCAGCAGCGAAAGGATACAGAGTCATCCTTACCATGCCGGAGACCATGAGTATTGAGCGTAGAAATATTCTGAAAGCATATGGCGCAGAACTGGTTCTGACAGAAGGAGCCAAGGGAATGAAAGGTGCAATCGCCAAAGCAGATGAACTTGCTAAAGAAATCCCGAACAGCTATATCCCGGGACAGTTTGTAAATCCGGCAAACCCGGCAGCACACAAAGCAACCACAGGTCCTGAAATCTGGAAAGATACAGACGGAAAGGTAGACATCTTCGTAGCTGGTGTCGGCACAGGCGGAACACTTACAGGAACAGGAGAATACCTGAAAGAGCAGAACCCGGATATTAAGATCGTAGCAGTAGAACCTGCAACTTCCCCGGTTCTTTCCGAAGGAAAAGGCGGCCCGCATAAGATTCAGGGTATCGGAGCAGGATTCGTTCCGGAAGTCCTGAACACACAGATTTATGACGAGATCATGCCAATCGACAATGAAGTATGCTTCACAACAGCAAAACTTCTTGCCAAGAAAGAAGGCGTTCTCGTAGGCATTTCCTCAGGAGCAGCTCTCTACGCAGCAATCGAACTTGCTAAACGTCCGGAAAACAAAGGAAAAACAATCGTAGCACTTCTTCCGGATACTGGTGACAGATATTACTCAACAGCGTTATTTACAGAATAAAGGAACACCAGGGTTAAAAACTGCAAAAGACGTTCGTGCTTGCACGATAAGGCTTTTGAGTTTGGAACCCGCCAAATATGAGAAAGTAGCGATTTACGATAGTAAATCAGCGGATTTCGAATATTTGCAGGAGTGTGGGAGTAGCTTGCTACGGAACACTCCGTGGTACATAATATAGCAACAAAAATTCAAAAACACAGAAAAGAGGATCAGATTCATGGGTGAAAAAATCACAAGAGAAAACAGAAAATTCAAATTTGAAACACTTCAGCTTCACGTAGGACAGGAACAGCCGGATCCGGTTACTGACGCAAGAGCCGTTCCAATCTACCAGACTTCTTCTTATGTATTCCGTAACTGCGATCATGCAGCAGCTCGTTTCGGACTGGCAGATGCAGGTAACATCTATGGTCGTCTGACAAACCCGACAGAAGATGTTTTTGAAAAAAGAATTGCAGCTCTTGAAGGTGGTACAGCTGCACTTGCAGTAGCTTCCGGTGCAGCAGCAATTACATATACAATCGAAAACCTTGCACAGAATGGAGATCATATCGTAGCAGCAAAGAATATCTACGGTGGAACAACAAACCTTCTGGAGCATACACTTCCGGCATACGGAATCACAACAACATTTGTTGATATCTTCAATCTTGAAGAGGTAGAGAATGCAATCCAGGACAACACCAAAGCACTTTACATCGAGACTCTTGGAAATCCGAACTCTGACGTTGTTGACGTTGAGGCATGCGCTGAGATCGCACACAGACATCAGATTCCGCTTGTTGTAGATAATACATTTGCAACACCATACCTTGTAAGACCGATCGAATACGGTGCTGATATCGTTGTTCATTCTGCAACAAAATTCATCGGTGGACATGGAACAACAATCGGTGGTGTCATCGTTGAAGGTGGTAAATTTGACTGGGAAGCTTCCGGTAAGTTCCCGTCTCTGACAGAGCCAAACCCGAGTTATCATGGAATCAGCTTTACAAAAGCATGCGGACCGGCTGCATTTGTTACAAAGATCCGTGCAATCCTTCTTCGTGATACAGGAGCAACTATTTCTCCAGTAAGCTCATTCATCTTCCTGCAGGGACTTGAAACACTGTCTCTCCGTGTAGAACGTCATGTTGAGAATGCACTGAAAGTTGTTCAGTATCTGAATAATCATCCGCAGGTAGAAAAAGTTCATCATCCGTCTGTAACAGATGATGAAAGCCAGAAGGCACTGTATGCAAAATACTTCCCGAATGGTGGTGGATCTATCTTCACATTCGAAATCAAGGGAGATGCACAGACAGCCAAAGACTTCATCGATAATCTGGAACTGTTTTCACTCCTTGCAAACGTAGCAGATGTTAAATCACTGGTTATCCATCCTGCAACCACCACACACAGCCAGTGCACAGAAGAAGAGCTTCTGGATCAGGGTATCAAACCGAACACAATCCGTCTTTCCATCGGAACAGAAAACATCGATGATATCATTCAGGATCTGGACGAAGCTTTCAAAGCAATCCAGTAATTGAAATTCTGTAAAAAAACCAGATATGGTCTCACTGCGTTGGTGGATCTGGCTGCTCAGCCGTCCACCACACCGGTAGCCCTGAAAACCATTGCTGAGAGAAATGACATTTCTCTCCAGTTTCTGGAACACATATTTGCCTCGTTCCGCAGAACAGGCATAGTAAAAAGTGTCAAAGGCTCCCAGGGAGGATATAATCTGGCAAAAGCTGCTGACGAGATTACGGTTGCATCTGTGGTGGAAGCACTGGAAGGCAGTTACCACCTTGAAGATGAGGATGTTCTGGCGGAAAACAGTTATAAAGGAATCTCTGACACGATTCAGAAACTGGTGGTGGATTCCGTCAACCAGGAACTCGATCAGATTCTGTCAAATTTAACTTTGGCACAAATGAGCGGATATTATTCCGATCACTATGATAAACAGGAAATGTATTATATCTGAATATTACCGGGGGTTAGAGACACAGGGCTGTCCTGACTTCCGGTTCTTTTTTTACTGAGATCTGTCGAAGGAAGGCAGAGAGAGGAAATACATATGTCAATCAAAAAGATCGCAGAAAAAGCAGGAGTATCTATATCAACCGTATCACGTATCCTGAACCGGCCGGATTACAAATGTTCAGTGCCTGGCCTCAGAGAAAAAGTCTGGTCAATTGCCATGGAAATGAATTATGTTCCAAATGAGGCGGCACGTAACCTGAAAAAGGGAACACAGGCAAAAGAAAGCAAAATCTGGTATATCAATGTCCTTATGACACGTACAGATGAATCCAGAACAGATCCTTTTTTTACAGAATTGCTCAGGGTTGTAGAAAGTGAGATACATGAACATAACTGTATTTTATCAAAAGTCTGGTATATGCCGCTTTTTTCTGATGATCGAAAATGCAGAAGAGAAAATCTTGACCAGATCATTCAGCGAATGTATACTGAGACAGAAGAAAATAAAGACGGACTGATCATCATTGGACGCTGTAATCCGCTTGCTTTGAAGAAACTGAATCAGAAATACAGAAGTGTTGTATCTGTTAATCGAAATTCTACAAATTATGAAGTTGATGAGGTTTTGTGCGATGGAAAGAAAATTGCACAGATGGCAGTTGAACATTTGATCTCGCTTGGTCATAGAAACATCGGATATGTAGGCGGCTGCAGAAATGAAGATCGTTATGTTGGTTATCTGGATACGTTGAAGAAAAATAACCTAGATGTCATACCGGAGTATGTAGTAGAAACAGATCAGACAGAGAGAGAAGGCTATGAGGCAATGGAGAAGCTTTTGAAATCTGAGGACTGCCCGACTGGCATTTACTGCGCAAATGATATCACGGCTGTGGGTATACTGAAATATCTCAGAAAGTGCAGAAATCTGTATTTTACTCCATCCATTATAGCCAGTGACGATATTGAAGAAGCGCAATTTACCAAACCAATGCTGACGACAGTTGGTCTTCCAAAAGAAGAAATGGGACGATTTGACCTGTATCTGCTTCTGGACAGAATGAAAGGCGGCCATTCGGGAGTAGTCCGAATGGAACTATCCGGGAAACTGCTGGTAAGAAACAGCTGCTCTCATGTTTCGGAGAGCTTCTGGAGTGATTACTGTATATAAGAAAAGTATAAGGAAGATTGATATGTGTATTAGAACAATTGAAGAGTTACAGGAAGATACAAGAGAAAAGCAGATCATAGATATCCGTGATGCCGCGGATTTTGAGAAGGAGACTTATCCTGGTGCGGTCAATATTTACTGGGAGGAATTGGCAGCGCATATGGATGAAATACGTAAAGACTGTCCGGTTTACCTGCTTTGTTATACCGGTCAGAAGAGTGAAGAAATCGCAGAAGAGCTGACAGAACAGGGATATGAAATCTACAGCATCAAAAATGGCTATCGTGCATGGCTTAAGATGAAGCTCAGCAAAATGATGGCTGATCACAATGCAGCGGAACAGCGTACAAAGGACATTGAACGAAGCATTATCAAGAAATTCCGCAAACCTATCTGGAGACGGTTTACGAAGGCAATCAGAGAATATGAACTGGTGCAGGATGGTGATAAAATTGCAGTCTGCATTTCTGGTGGAAAAGATTCCATGTTGATGGCAAAGTTGTTTCAGGAGCTTTCTCGTCATGGAAAAAAGAATTTTGAAGTTGTCTTTCTTGTAATGAATCCGGGATACAATGAGATCAACTATCAGACGATCAAAGATAATGCACAGATCCTGAATGTTCCGATCACAGTATTTGAGTCGGATATCTTTAATATTGTAGCATCTGAGGAACAGTCACCGTGTTATCTCTGTGCTCGTATGAGAAGAGGTTATCTATACAGCAAAGCAAAGGAACTTGGCTGCAATAAGATTGCGTTAGGGCATCATTATGACGATGTTATTGAAACGATCCTGATGGGAATGCTTTACGGTGCACAGGTACAGACGATGATGCCGAAGCTTCACAGTACAAACTTTGAGGGAATGGAACTGATTCGCCCGCTGTATCTGATCCGTGAGGCGGATATCATTCACTGGGCGAACTACAATGACCTTCATTTTATTCAGTGTGCGTGTCGTTTTACGGAGCATTGTGCTTCCTGTGGTGGTACGGAAAAAGGTTCCAAGCGTGCAGAGATCAAGGAATTGATTCACGAACTCGCTCAGAAAGATCCGGTAATTGAGTATAATATTTTCCGAAGTGTTGAGAATGTAAATCTGAATACAGTCATTGGGTATAAACAGGATGGTGTGAGACATAATTTCCTTGATACTTACGATGATGTGAAATAGCTTCCGGCAGGATTGCAGCTGTTATCATAAATGATGGCAGCTGTTTTTTTATATGCCTGTGCAAACGTTTTCTTATAAACATATTTAAAAACTATGTTTATTGGTATATAATGCCATTAACGTAAAACATACCAATTACATATGTTAACGAAATAATCATCCAACGGGAGTGGAATAAATGATAAAAAAGAAATTCAGAAACATCTGCCTGGTATCAGTACTTGGAATAGCTGTATTTGTCGGCGTCTGTTCCTACGATGCCGGTGCAGGTTCAAACATACATATCATCAATGTTTCTTATGATCCGACAAGAGAACTTTACGAGTCCTATAATGAGATTTTTAAGGAACACTGGAAAGAAAAAACAGGACAGGATGTTGATGTGATCCAGTCACATGGAGGCTCCGGCAAACAGGCACTGGAAGTGATCAACGGCCTGCAGGCAGATGTAGTGACACTTGCACTTGATTATGATATTGATGCAATCGAAAATGCCGGCATGATTCAGAGTGGATGGAAGGAAGAACTTCCTGATGACAGTGCTCCGTACACATCTACGATCGTATTTCTGGTACGGAAAGGAAATCCAAAGAATATCCAGGACTGGGATGACCTCATCCGAGACGATGTCGATGTGATCACTCCAAACCCGAAGACATCCGGCGGTGCACGATGGAATTATTTGGCAGCCTGGGCTTATGCTCAGAAAATATATAATAATGATGAAGAGAAGATGGAAGCATTTATAAAGAAATTATACCAGAATGTTCTGGTACTGGATTCCGGAGCAAGAAGTGCTACGACCTCTTTTGTAGAAAACGGGCAGGGAGATGTGCTGATTGCCTGGGAAAATGAAGCATTTCTTTCTGTAAAAGATGATCCGGATGAATTTGAGATCATTGCTCCGAGTATCAGTGTTCTGGCTCAACCGTCGGTAGCTGTTGTGGATGAGGTCGCAGAGAATCGTGGTACAGAAGAAGTTTCCAGGGAATATCTGAATTATCTGTATTCTGATGACGCACAGAGAATTGCAGCTGAGAATTATTATCGTCCGGTCAATCAGGAAATTTTGGAGGAATACAGTGATGTTTTTGATCTGAATATGGAACTGAAGACGATTGATGATTTTGGCGGCTGGCAGGAAGTGCAGCGGAAACATTTTGCAGATGGAGGAGTTTTTGACAGAATCTATGGAAACTAGAAGATGAGGAGTGGATATTATGAAAAAAAGCAAAAAAAGAGTGATACCGGGATTTGGACTGACGATGGGTGTGACAATCACTATGCTGAGCATTGTTGTTCTGATTCCGCTGGCGTCACTTGTAATCTATTCTTCCCAACTTGGGTTTAATGAATTTATTGAGGTTATAACCCGTAAAAGAATTTTATCCAGTTTTTATGTGAGTTTTATTACGGCTCTTGGAGCTTCTTTTGTAAATGCAGTGATGGGGCTGATCCTGGCATGGGTGCTGGTACGTTATGAATTTCCGGGAAAAAGGATCATGGATGGAATGATTGAGCTTCCATTTGCGCTTCCAACAGCAGTAGCAGGCATTTCTCTGACTTCCCTTACTTCGAATCAGGGATTGATCGGAAGCTTTTTTGCAAAGTTTGGAATTAAGATTGCCTATACAAAGCTTGGAATTACATTTGCACTGATCTTTGTGGGGATTCCTTTTGTAGCGAGAGCTGTTCAGCCGGTTCTTGAGAAACTGGATGGTTCTTATGAAGAAGCGGCAAGAGTTATGGGCGCAAAGCCAGCCTATATTTTTCGAAGAGTGATTCTTCCGGAACTTTTACCGCCGCTTTTGACTGGAACCGGACTTGCATTTGGACGATGCCTGGGAGAATATGGAAGCGTAGTATTTATTGCAGGAAACAGACCGTATGAAACAGAGATCACACCATTGATCATTATGTCTGAATTACAGGAATTTGATTATAAAAGTGCCACATCCATTGCACTGGTTATGCTGGTGGCTTCATTCCTGATTCTGTTTCTGATGAATCTGATGCAGGCACGCAATTCAAAAAGACTGAGAGGAGGCAATGCGTGATGGGTAAGAAAAAAGAATCAAAGCTGGTCAAATATCTGCTGATCGGAATCAGCATTCTCTTTCTTTTTGTTATGCTGGTGCTTCCTTTGATTGTAGTTGTAACGGAGGCATTGAAAAAAGGATGGCAGGTTTATGTGGAAGCGGTGACAGATTCTTTTACGATCGCTGCACTGATGCTGACGTTAAAAGCAACAGTCATTGCGGTATTATGTAACACTGTTTTGGGCTTATGTGCAGCCTGGGCAGTGACGCGATTTCAGTTTAAAGGGAAAAAATTTCTGATGACTCTGATCGATGTACCAGTCACGGTTTCGCCAATCATTGCAGGTCTGATCTATCTTCTTGTATTTGGAAAACAGAGCATTCTTTACCCGTATCTGCAAAAAGCAAATATCCAGATTGTATTTGCTGTTCCGGGAATCATTCTGGCGACTGTATTTGTAACATTTCCATTTGTTTTTCGTGAACTGCTTCCAGTACTGGAGTCGATTGGAACGGATGAGGAAGAAGCAGCAGCACTTATGGGAGCAAAAGGATGGACGATTTTTTCAAAAATAACATTTCCACATATCAAATGGGCGCTGTTGTATGGAATCGTACTCTGTACTGCAAGAGCCATGGGGGAATTTGGCGCAGTATCTGTACTGTCAGGTCATCTCAGGGGACTGACGAATACATTGCCGCTGCATGTAGAAATTTTATTTAATGAATTCCAGTATGTTCCGGCATTTGCTGTATCATCAATTCTGGTAATCATGGCAATTATTCTTCTGGTCATTCGAAGCATCATGGAGTATAAAGGCAAAAAAGAGGAGGAAGCATAATGTACGTGGAATTAAAAGATATCAATAAAACCTTTGGGGACTATAAAGCTTCAGATCATGTTTCCTTCGGAATTGAGAAAGGAAAACTGATCGGTCTGCTTGGACCAAGTGGAAGTGGAAAAACGACAATACTACGTATGATTGCGGGACTGGAACAGCCAGACAGCGGGGAGATCATTATTGACGGAAAAGTAGTGAATGATATACCGGCAAGCGAACGTGGAATAGGATTTGTATTTCAAAGTCATGCGTTATTTCGTTACATGACAGTTTATGACAATATTGCATTTGGTCTGAAAGTACAGAAAGCGGATAAAACCTATATTAAAAAAAGAGTAACGGAATTGATTGAACTGATCGGACTGAAAGGACTTGAAAAAAGATATCCAAGTCAACTTTCCGGTGGTCAGAGACAGAGAGTGGCTTTTGCGAGAGCTCTTGCACCAAATCCGCAGCTTCTTCTGTTGGATGAGCCGTTTGCAGCGATTGATGCAAAAATCCGACAGGAACTTCGTACATGGTTGAAGGATATGATTGAAAAACTTGGGATCACCAGTATTTTTGTTACGCATGACCAGGATGAGGCAATTGAAGTGGCAGATGAGATCATTATTACAAACCGGGGACATATTGAACAGAAAGGCAGCCCGGTAGAGGTATATCAGAGTCCTGAAACTGCTTTTAGTGCGTCTTTTTTTGGACAGGCGGCTACAGTCAGGGATTATCATGTCTTCAATTACTTTGAAGATATTCCGGGTGCAGAATATGCAATTGTACGTCCTGAGTTTGTAAAGGTGACCAGAAAAAATGAAGTACAGAAATACAAAAGTTCTGCATCGGAAGCAGATGTTGAACGTGTGGCCTTCAGAGGCAGTTATTTTGAACTTCAGCTGAAACTTGGAGAAGTTGTGCTGTCTGCAAGAAGAGGACTGGATGAACCCCTGGTCCGTCAGGGAGAAAAAGTGGATGTGTTTGTACAGCGGCTTTTTGTAATAAAAGAAAACAAAGTATATGCACTGGAGAACAGCTCTGCAAGAGAAGATTATCTTGTAATCTGATGATTGACACTTGTTTTCCCTATAACCTTGTGGTATAATAGGTTTATGGAGGAGATTTCATGAAGATATCAACGAGAGGACGTTATGCGATCCGCGTTATGCTGGATCTTGCAGAACATAATAATGGAGAGTATATTCCATTAATGGACATTGCGAAAAGACAGGAGATTTCTGAGAAATATCTCGAGTCCATTGTTTCTGTCTTGAGCAAACAGAAATTTGTCAAAGCGCTTCGAGGAAAAGGTGGAGGGTATCGCCTGGTCAGGACTCCTGCTGAATATACGATCGGAAGTATCCTGCGTATTACGGAAGGTTCAATGGCACCGGTTGCCTGTCTGGATGATCATCCGAATCAGTGCGAGAGAGCGTCATCCTGCAAAACACTGCAGATGTGGGAAGGTTTCTATAAGCTGCTCAATGAATATTTTGACGGAATCACACTGGAAG
>OGWV01002332.1_pt1 | contig 11691 bp, 10 predicted proteins | sample 1576081 | NCBI WGS metagenome assembly OGWV01 (sample SAMEA3541541, study PRJEB24748) | human gut metagenome | biome: human gut; feature: human-associated habitat; material: faeces | place: China | collected 2012 | reverse complement strand
GTTGTAAACGGCTTTTTTGACCATGCACAGATTCACTGCCGGGTATAGGCAAGAGCATGACTTTCGTAACTATCGGTATGACAAAAGAGGGAAAACGGATACTGGAATTTGACCATGACCCAACCCGCCAGCTAACATATTACTCCCGCTTTCCCGCCGACCGACGATTCCCTGAGCTTGACTTTTACTGTCGCCATACATTTTAGTTGTTTATGGTTAGATTTGGAATTTTTTCCGCCGCCCGAAGTACACGGATGCATGTCCCGGCGGAATCACGCCAGCAAAACTAACCATCGGACAACTTAAAAAGGCCGAAAAATATGTTATTCGGCCATAACGGCATTGCGTGCAGGGTATTCCGGACAAGAAATACCCTTGCAGCATAAGGCACAGGCAGACGGGATCAGACAGACGGGCAGACTGCAAGACAGAGCAGGCCGCAGACAAGCGGAGCCGGCAGGACAGGGCGGCAAACGCACGGAAAGGGCGGACGGGCGAATGGACGGATGAACGGGCAGGATTGGCGGGCGGCGGGCAGCGGACGAGCATTACAGCCCGGCCGGAAATATGAAAAGCCCCCGAACCTTTCGGTTTCGGGGGCAATGGAGAGGCCTCCCGCCGAGGATTATCCCAGCATTGGTTTCAGCACGCCGAACAGCACGAGCGCGATGAGGAACGTAACGACGATATTGAAAGCCTGGGCGGCGAGGAACGCCCACAGCAGATTGCGGTTCTCCCGGGAAACGATATCCTTGAGGCGCGTATCGAGCCCCACGCAGACGAAGGCCAGCGAGAAAAATACCGTCGAGAACATTTTGGCGACACCCGGCTCGGCAAGTTTGCCCCTGGCATCGGCCGTAAAAAGGCCGTTTCCCTGCAATACACTGAATACCAGCGATGCGGCAACGAAGCCGATGATGAATTTCGGGAATTTCTCCCACACGATCCCCAGCGACGTGTTGCGGTACCGCTCCGGGTCGAGGGCTTCTTCCCTTTTCAGCCGTTCCAGCCACTGCTTCAGTTCCTCCCGCAGGGCGGCGGTCATAAAGATGGTGCGGCAGGAGGCTTCGGTCTTGGTGTCCTTCAGGATAAGGGAGGTCTTGCTGCCCTCCAGCTTGTCCGGGAAGATGCGGAGGATGCAGCCCTTGTCCACCTGTGCCAGCGTGCCATTCGGAGTATATCACTTCCGAACGGTTTGACGCAGATTGGGTATCAGGCTTTTCAGGGAAGTGAATTGGAACAGGTTGTGATTCCGGATTCCGTTAAAATCCTTGGAATAACCAATTTAGCAACAGAGGGAGCTTTCGAGGATTGTGAAAAACTGACATCGGTTGTTCTCGGAGCAGGCTTACAAAAACTTGGCGGTAGTGAATTCCAAAATTGTACTTCGTTGGTTTCTGTTGATTTATCAAAGGCGGTTAATATAGAAGAAATTCCGCCATATACGTTCAGTGGTTGTTCTGCTTTAGAGCAGATTGTAATTCCGTCTCAGATTAAGAAAATCGGATATGGGGCATTTAGTAATTGTACCAGTCTGAAAGCGGATAAAGTTACGATGTCAGAGAATTTACAATCAATGGCAGGCTCAGTATTTTCCGGTTGTACGTCATTTACCGAATTACCGGATTTGAAATCGATGACCTCCATACCGGAATATACATTTTCGTACTGTACCGGACTTGTGAAGGTGGAAGTTCCGGACCGGATACAAACGATTGGCGGGCAGGCATTTTATAATTGTACAAATCTGGAAAAGATTACCATTAAAGGATTTAGTATTCAGGATTGCACGATAGAAAGCAATGCATTTGTGAACACAAAATGGATCGAAACATATAAGAGAAAGAATCAGCCGGTTATTTTAAACGGAGTGCTGGTCAACGGTTATTATGTCAAGGGAAATGTTACGCTGGATGGAAAAAAAGTCAAGAGAATCCTTGGTAATTCATTTGCAGATAACCATAAGATAAAAAAGCTAAAGGTTAAAGGAGTTGACGAAATAGATGATTATGCATTTGTTGGTTCATCTGCTACGGATGACAAAGGCGAAAACGATGCTGACGAAGCTGGGCGTTTCGAATTTTGACCAGAAATCGGGCGAGTTATCCGGTGGACAGAGAAAACGCCTTGCGCTGGTGAGCGTTTTATTAAAGGAAGCGGATATTTTGCTTCTGGACGAGCCGACGAACCATCTGGACCATGAAATGGCGGACTGGCTGGAGGAGCAGCTAAAACAGCGCAAAGAGGCGTTGGTGATGATTACCCATGACCGGTATTTCTTAGACAGTGTGTGCAATCGGATCGCAGAGGTCGACAAGGGAAAGCTTTATTCTTACGACACGAACTATGCCGGTTATCTGGAATTAAAGGCGCAGCGGGAAGAAATGGCACAGGCAACGGAGCTAAAGCGCCAGAATATCCTTCGGACAGAGCTTGCATGGGTACAGCGCGGCGCGCGGGCGCGTTCGACAAAGCAGAAAGCGCGTCTGGAACGCTATGAAGAGCTGAAAAATCGCAAGGCGCCGGAGACAGACGGACAGGTGGAGCTCGGCAGCATTTCCACGCGCCTTGGCAGGACGACCCTGGAAGCCCGTCATGTGGAGAAGGGATACGGGGACAGAATTCTGATTCACGACTTTTCGTATATTTTTCTGAAAAATGACCGTGTCGCGTTTATCGGCGCAAACGGATGCGGAAAGACGACGCTGATGAAGCTTTTGACCGGAAAGGAACAGCCCGACAGCGGTGAAATTATCGTCGGACAGACTGTGAAAATCGGCTATTATGCGCAGGAAGTGACGCATATGGATCCGAATATGCGCGTGATTGACTACGTCCGTGAGGTTGCGGAATTTGTGCCGACGACGGAGGGAAGCGTGTCTGCGGCGAAGATGCTGGAGCGCTTTTTGTTTGAAGGAAGCGAGCAGTATACGGAGATCGGGCGCCTTTCCGGTGGGGAAAAACGGCGGCTGAATCTGCTGCGGGTGCTGATGGGCGCGCCCAATGTTCTCATTTTGGATGAGCCGACCAACGACCTCGACATCACAACGCTGACAGTGCTTGAGGATTATCTGGATCATTTTGAGGGGATCGTCATCATCGTTTCCCATGACCGGTATTTTCTCGACCGGACGGTGAGCCGGATTTTCGCCTTCGAAGAGGGCGGACATCTGCAGCAGTACGAAGGCAATTACAGCGATTATGCGTTGCGTAAAAGTATGGAGACGCAGGAATTTGACAGTATAACAGAAGCCGGAAACGGCGGCAGAAAAGAAACCGCAGGGGAAAGGGGCGAGTCTGCAAGGGCAACTTGGAAAAAGCCTGCGCGGAAGCTGAAATTTACCTATCAGGAACAGAAGGATTATGATACGATTGAACAGGAGATGGCGGATCTGGAAGATTTGGTCTGTCGACTGGACGAGGATATTCTGAAAGCGGCGACGGACTTTGTCCGTTTAAACGAGCTGTCGAAGCAAAAGGAAGAGGCTTCTGCAAAGCTCGAAGAAAAAATGGAACGGTGGATGTATCTGGAAGAAAAAGCTGCCAGAATTGAAGCCGGAGAACTGGAGGAAAACACAGAAAATGAGTAAGAAACTGGAACGTAACGACCCGTGCTGGTGCGGCAGCGGCAAAAAGTACAAGAATTGCCACATGCGGTTTGATGAAAAGATTCATGGCTTTGAGCTGGAAGGACATATCGTGCCCGGACATGATATAATCAAGACGCCGGAGCAGATCGAGGGCATCCGGGAAAGCGGTAAAGTGAATATCGCCGTTCTGGATTATGTGGCAGAGAATATCTGTGCCGGAATCAGCACAGAGCAGATTAACAAATGGGTTGATGACAAAACCCGCGAACTGGGCGGCATCCCGGCTCCACTCGGCTACGAGGGATTCCCGAAGAGCGTTTGCACTTCCATCAACGACGAGGTTTGCCACGGTATTCCGAGTGAGGATGTGATCTTAAAAGAGGGTGATATCATTAACGTCGATGTTTCTACGATTTACAAAGGATATTTCTCCGATTCTTCGAGAATGTTTATCATCGGAAAGACGACGCCGGATAAGGAAAAGCTCGTGCGGGTTGCAAAGGAGTGCGTGGAAGAGGGCATCAAGGCGGTAAAACCGTGGACATTTCTGGGGGATATGGCGGATGCGGTCAACCGTCATGCAAAGGAAAACGGCTATAGTATCGTTGTGGATATCGGCGGACATGGCGTTGGACTGGAATTTCATGAAGATCCCTTTGTCAGCTATGTAACGCCAAAGGGGACAGAAATGCTGATGGTACCCGGAATGGTATTTACGATTGAGCCGATGGTAAATGCCGGAACAGCTGAAATTTATCAGGACGCCGATAATGGCTGGACGATTTATACAGATGACGGCAAGCCGTCCGCACAGTGGGAGGTTACCGTTGCGGTAACAGAGGATGGCTGTGAGGTTTTGGTGTGGTAAGGTGCTTTTGCAGGCTTGCCGCTGATAAATAAAAAATTATTCCATAATCTGATTGTCCAGTAGGATTTCCGGCAGCAAAAGAGTTGTTTTTAATTTTTCCCCAGCTCCCAGAATGCGACTGCGCTTGCAGCGGCAACGTTTAAGGAATCCACTCCGTGGAACATCGGGATACAGACAGTGTCATCGCAGTTGTTGATGGTTTCATCCAACAGTCCTTCCCCCTCGGAGCCGAGGATGACAGCGAGCTTTTGTTTGGAAGAAAGCTTTGGATCATCAATCGAAACAGAATCACGGCGAAGCGCCATCGAAACGGTGTGGAAGCCGTGATTTTTTAATTCGGAAATCCCCGGAAGCGGCCAGCTGCTGTCCAGAAAGGTCCACGGAATCTGGAAAACGGTTCCCATGCTGACGCGGATCGCGCGCCGGTAAAGCGGATTGGAGCAGTCAGAGGTCAGCAGCACGCCGTCCATGCCGAGAGCGGCAGCAGAGCGGAAAATCGCGCCGATGTTGGTGGGATTCATAATATTTTCCAGAATAACAAGACGGCTGGAAGTCCGGCAGAGCGCCTCGACAGAGGGGAGCTTCGGACGTCTCATGGCGCAGAGCATACCGCGGGTCAGGGCAAAGCCGGTCAGCTGTGTGAGCACCTCAAACGGGGCGGAAAAAAACGGGATGTCCGGGCAGCGTTCCAGAAACGGAACCGCCTGATTTTCCAGATGTCTGTCCTCCGTCAGAAAAGAGATCGGGATGCAGCCGGCGTCCAGCGCGCGTTCGATGACCTTTGGGCTTTCGGCAATAAAAATTCCATTCTGTGGGTCGCAGCGGTTTAACAGCTGATTCTCGGAAAGGCGGGCATAGATGTCCAGCTGCGGGTCAAGAAAATCAGTGATCGGTAGGATGGTCGGCATATGTTTTACATTCTCCAGCTTCTTTGAGCGCCCGGTTCCATTTGCGGAGCGTGTCGGGGTCAATTTTACAGATTTCTCTATCGTAGGTATAAATTCCGTTTGTTTCCTCTTCAATATCGGAAAGCTGTGTATACACGGTCGCGCCGATGCCTTTTTTGACAGCGGGCAGAATCGTCTGTCGGATCAGGTCGATATAGCCGTAGGTCAGCGCACCGGTGGAGTTGAATTTTTGGTAGCCGTATACTTTTTTACAGCAGCTGTGTCCGGGGATCGAAAGGGAATATCCTCCGAATTCGGTCAGCGCCGCCGCACGTTTGCTTTCCGGTTTGAATTTTAATTTCAGAAAATAATAATGCAGGCTCAAAATATCGCCGCCCTTCTGGTCAAACCAGCCGCTTGCGTGATCGACCAGTCGGGAGGAATCGAGCGTGCGGATTTGTTCGCATGCCGCGAGCGCGTCGAACTGCCCCCAGCCTTCATTAAATGGAACCCAGACGACGATGCTGGGATGGTTGTACAAAAAGGCGATGGTTTCTGTGATTTCGCGCCGGAATTCGTCTTTTCCCTCGGGATGGAGCCGGGAGAGCAGACCGGCGTGCTTTTCATCGTCGGAAAAAGAAATATGATTCCAGTTCATCAAAGTCGCCAGATAGGTGACGAACCAGTGCTTATAGGCGGAACCGCCGTTTACCATGTCCTGCCAGACGAGCATGCCCAGCTGGTCGCAGTGGTAGTAAAAACGCTCGGGCTCGATTTTGGCGTGCTTGCGCAGCATGTTGAAGCCGAGCTTCTTCATCCGCGAAATATCGGCGGTCAACGCTTCGTCCGTCGGTGCGGTGTAGAGACTTTCCGGCCAGTAGCCCTGATCCAGTACGCCCGCCTGAAAATACGGTTTATTGTTTAAGAAAAAGCGCTGTGTGCCGTCCGGCGCGGTCTGGATATCGCATTTTCGCATCGCAAAATAGCTGGATACGCGATCGACGCCGCTTTTTAGGCTGACGAGATATAAAAACGGGTCTTCCGGTGTCCAGGGATGGAAATCGGGCAGAGAAACGATCAGTTCGGAGTTGGTCATACCGTTTATGCAGATCGGCTCCATGTCCTTGCCGGAGATCACGCATTCGACCGGGGCGGAATGCTGTGTCAGCACTTTTAAGTGGACGAGTCCCTGGTCATAGTCGGTGTGATAAAAAATCTGTTCGATATAATTGACTGGAACAATTTCCATCCAGACCGTCTGCCACAGGCCACTCTGCGCCGTATAAAACATGCCGCCGGGCTTTAAGGACTGCTTGCCGCGCGCATGCCAGGACGTGTTGCTTTCATCCTGAATCCGGACGATCAGTTCGTTATCGCCCTCCTGGAGATAATCCGTGATATCTGCAGAAAAAGGCAGATAGCCGCCGCAGTGACGCACTGCAGAAATCCGATTGACAAAGACCTCCGCCGTCTGGTCTGCAGCGCCGAAATGGAGCAGGATGCGCTTATCCTGCTGCGGTTTTGCGAGGGGGATGGTGCGGCGGTACCAGAGATATTCGCCGGGCTTTAGCTGTCTGGAAACGCCCGAAAGCTGACATTCCGGAGAAAACGGAACCAGAATGCTCAAATCGAAGGAAAGCGGGATTTCCGGTGTTTTGGAAAAAGCGCATTCCCAACGCCCGTTCAAATTCAAATAAGAAGTACGAACCAGCGACGGCCGCGGATATTCCGGGAGAACGTTATGTTCATCGACCTGCCGACTGAATTTTGTCTGAAGCTGTATCATAATGCCTCTCATTCTGTCCTGCAGCAGTGACAATCCCATGCAGGGCAATCCTTGCGGAGTGGTTTTTTATATCTATGATGCCGGATGGATCCGTGGGAAACATGGCAAAAGCCCCTGACCTTGAGGCCTGTAGATTGTTCTGTGCTGCGCACTCCAACAATCCTGGCATCATCCTATATCAGTATATAGGAATGGAAAATTTTTGACAAGAATCGACCCGGAAAATGTATCGCAATTCGCGTGTCCCTTTTCGCAGGAAAGCTGAGCTGCGAATCAGCGGAAGGTATCGTAAAAAACAAATATTTTAACGCACAGAACATCTGTTTGTCAATCAGTTTGTAACTGGATGACAGAGGTAAAAATCTGGAATAAAATAATAACAGAGTAAAAACAGGCTGCCGCAATCCCACTGGTGTAAGGCGATGGGGAGTTCACAATGCAGACAGGGGCGATGATGATGAAGAGCAGGATGACGGTAACAGAGGCGCTGAAGGAGCGCGAACTTTTAAAGAAGCGGATCACGAAGAAGATCGGACAGCTGGGAAGGGAGGCAGGCACGGACGGCGCTTTTGCAGAACGGAGAAGCGCGCGGTTCGACGCGTCCAAGACAGGCAGAAAGCCGGCACAGTCAGCGATGTCTGGCAGCATAGGACATGGTGCAGTATCTGACGGGACAAGTGCGCATTGCGGTGCGCACCTCGATGCCGCCCTGCAGCAGATCCAGGACCTGATCCTCCGGTATGATTCGATCTGCAGCGCGGTCGCCAGATCGAACGGGGAGACATGGCTGGATACCTCGCGCGGCTATATGACCGTCTCGGAGGCAGTCGCTCTGCGCAGCCGCCTGAACGATAAAGAGACAGCAGACACTGCATTTGAACAGCTGTTGACGAATCATCTGGAAAGCATTTTGAAAAAACAAAAGGTGTTTTCCAAGCACGGACAGAATCCGTCTGGACGCCGCCCGGCACTGAAAGGAAATGTAGTGATTTTGCAGAATCCGTCTGCAGGAAGAGGCAGCGCCGGGCAGGAGAAAGGCAGCCGTGCCGACGCTGGACAGCTCAAGCCGCCGCAGCCTATCCTTTCTGCACAGGAGTTGTCGAAGCTCCGCAGTCTGACAGAAAGGATTCAGGAGAGCAGGGAAGAATTACTTCTGGAGCTGGACACGAAGCTTGCGCTGTCAAATGCTGCAACCTGGATCGAAGTGTAGCAGCAGGAGACCTGAATCCGCCGAGCCTGTTTGGAGGTGGATGCAAAACTTTGAAGAGGTCTGCGAAGCAGGAAGCCCATTGGCTTTAGACAATGGGTAGTGCACATCCTCCTCAATAGGACAGAATGATACGTATAACAAAACGGATTGCTCAGACCCTCCGCACGAAATTCCCAAAACGGACCCAAGACACACTACCCTCCCCGGTAGTTGTGCCCCAAGCAAACAAAATTTAGTCTGGTAGAAAAGATAGAAAGATAGTTTAAATTTTGATTGATGATACAGACCTGCCGGAGTTGCCGGACGGGGTGAAATCCATGAGAACGGTCAGCGCTGTCCGGGCGCGGGAATTCCGCATGGCTGTGCGGCGGGTCTTTTCCAGTAAGCTGTAACGAATCTTTTGGTGCGAGTCCGTACAATGGGACACGCAATGAGGTAGAATAAATAGAAAATAACAAGTAACTGTTCCGCAGGTCTGCGCATTTACTGCGCTGACCGTAAGAAAACTTAGACCAGAAGGCAAAACAGAGAAGATGGAGAGACAGCAAGGAGGCTAAAATGGGATATCCGCTTATCGACGTGTTACGGACAGGGCAGAGGTTAAAAGAAGCCTGTATTAAGAAAAATATCGAGGCAAAAGAAATCAAACAATTTTTGGGACTGGCGGCGATGCAGTCTATCTATAACTGGTTTCAGGGCAAGGCATTGCCATCGCTGGACAATTTTTATGCGCTGAGCAGTTATCTCGGAACAGAATTAGATTCCCTGATCGTACCGCAGGGACGTTATCAGGAGCATGAAATATTGGAAGCCGCCTCCTTTTTCAGACGGCAGGCAGTTTATTTTGGTTTTTTGCTGGAAGCAGAAGCGCAGAGCAGTTCATAAAATCGTAAGGGACGAGTGAACTGTAATACCAAATTTTCCGGAAATCCCGCGGCGTGTGTTGTAGGAGAGAAAGTTCCTTGCTATAATAAAAAGATGAGGTTGGCGAGATCACAATGCAGTCAGGCTGCATCGCAGCCATAGGCAGGGGCAGCAGGAACGGACCGCAGACAGCGGGAGCGGAGGCTTACAGCATGATCACACGGGAACAGATTCGAAAGCTGGCAGGGTATTCCTATTCCAGAGGGGTAGATATCTGGCGGCAGGGCAAGATCAGGCGCTTTCAGATAAAAACTACGAAAAAGGGCAGGCAAATTCAGGCGGACGTCAAAGGGAGCGGGAGAAATCTTTATGACGTGAGGATCCTGCTGGATGAGGAAGAAGACAGCGTGCAGGAGGCATGGTGCGATTGTCCTGCATTTTATTCCTATGAGGGTCTGTGCAAGCATTGTACGGCGGTGCTTTTATATTATCTGGAAAATCCGGACCGGGTGGAAGAAGAGCATATGAGTCTGTCGGAGTTCCTGAAACAGCGTGGGCTGGAAGGCATCCAGAAAGAAATCGGTGAAGCAACGGACGGGATAAAGATTCAGGAAAATCTCAGGTCCCCGGGAAATACTACAGCCTCCAGAAGCGATAGCATGCTTCTTGCCGGTGTTCCGAAGCGGAAGACGACCAGACAGTTAAAAGAGCTTCTGCAGAAACAGACTGCCCGGCATATGCTTCCGGTTCTGCAGGAAGAAAGCTTTGGGAAAGTGCGTCTGGAGCCGCTTCTTATTTGTGATACGCGTGAATGCCGGGCGGAATTTCGGATCGGGATCGGCAGGATGTATATTGTAAAGGATATTTTTTCCATGATCCGCGCACTTCGGGAGCAAAGCAGCTATTCCTATGGAAAAAGTCTGGAATTTGTTCATATAAAAAGAAGCTTTACCGAAGAATCGCGACCGCTTGTGGAATTTCTGGAGCAGTGGGTTGGCCGTTATGAAAAGGCGTATCTGCAGACGAGCGGTTATTCCTATCTGTATCGGGCAGCACTCCCGAAAGCTCGGACGATCGTGCTGGATGGCTGGGGACTGGATGGATTTCTGGATGCGATGGGAAACCGGGTATTTTATGTACAGCTGGATGGAACGGAGAGCCGTTGGCATGTCACGGACGCAGCACTGGAACGCAGATTGCAGCTGACGGGAACGGAAGGTGGTGCAGAGCTTTCCCTGGAAAATGTGTTCGGATATGCCTGTGAACGGGATCAGGTGTATTTTAAGGACGGACTGATTTATCGGGTTTCCAATGAAGGGCTGGGAGAAGTGACCGAGTTTTTGGACTGTATGAAAAAGCTCCCGAACCGGACGGCTTTTTTGCAGGAAGAGGATTTGCCGGCATTTTTCAGACAGTTGATGCCGATATTAAAAGAACATTTTCAATGCGAGATCAAAGGAGTCGATGAAAAGCAAACGGAATTGTCGGCAGTAAAATTCCAGTTTTATCTGGATATGCCACAGGAGAAACTGGTCAGCTGTCGTGCAATCGCCTGCTATGGAGAACGGGAGTATAGTGTATATGATCTGACAGGGGATATTGACAGACGGGATCTTGTCAGCGAGTCGGAAGCAGCGCGGATTTTAAGCTCCTATTGCAATACTTATGATGATCTGAAAAAAGAAATTGCATCTTCCAGTGTTGGAATCAAGCCGTATGAGAATGAAAAACGAGAGTATTTTTACGTTGGTATGATGAATCATCCTGGAGGTGGACGCTTTTGAAAATGACATCAATTGGTAGACCATATCAATATATGCAGTCTTTCCGTGTTTACTGGCAGGATACAGAAGTCATGGACGATGGCATGGTTGTAAAGGGCGATGAAAAAGAAGCCCCTGATGCGATCATAGACGGTATACTAGCCGAAGCAGATATGAAGACAATGGAAATCTGGAAACAAAACCAGACTCCGATCAGTCATACGATTGTGTCTTACCATCCAGTGGTTAAGCTAAGTAAGAACGATGTGTTACTGCTTGGCGATGATCCGTGCCATGATCGTAAGTTTATCGTGAAGGGTACAAAAGATCCAGCTGGAACAGGGCAGTTTTCCATCTATTATGTATTAGAAAGAAGTGATACAGATGGGCGTAGAAGCTGAATTTCAAGCATGTGCAAAGAATCTTGATGAAAGTATCAAAAGAGAGATGATGCGAAAGGGTGCAATGGCAACAAACACCCTTAGAAATATTGAGATCGAAGTATTGTCGAAAGGCGGTTCTGGAAAGAAATACAAACGGCTTCCGAATAGATCATCCGCACCGGGAGAAACACCAGCACCACAGTCTGGAAAGTTACGTCAGGACTGGGATGATCAAACTCTGATTGAAGGAGATCAAGTTACAAGCCGGATAAAAAGTAATTCAAAACACGCTGAATGGCTGGAAGGTGGCACAAAAAAGATGGCAAAACGACCATTTATT
>OGWV01002331.1_pt1 | contig 11692 bp, 9 predicted proteins | sample 1576081 | NCBI WGS metagenome assembly OGWV01 (sample SAMEA3541541, study PRJEB24748) | human gut metagenome | biome: human gut; feature: human-associated habitat; material: faeces | place: China | collected 2012 | reverse complement strand
AGCACCAGTCTCCAGTACAAAGTGGTAGGCGTCCATACCCGTGGCGATGGCTTCATAGCGGCGAGCGTCCGCCTGCGCCACGGTGCCGAGCTCCGTCCAGCTCTTGCCGTCCAGCGACGCGGAATACGTCACCTTATCCGGTGCGCCGATGCCCGCGGATACCCAGGCAAGATAGTCTACCCCCAAAGCCTGCACCTCAGCGACAGTGTCAAAGGAGATCTGCAGCGTAAAAGGCTCCGTAGCCACGGTCTGCAGGACGCCGATATAATCACCGTTCAGCGTATTCTGGTTCGCCCAGCTTCCTGTTTGAAGGACGCCGTTGTTCAGCAGCACAGAAGCCACGTTCTGAAGGTTTGCAAAGCTTTCACTGTTCAGGACATTTCCGCTTTCCAACGTTATGGTACCCATGGAGGCGATGCCCTCGCCCGAAGCCAGCGGCGCCGTGCCGTTTACCGTGAATTCGTCCACGCCCAGCCATGTATAGGGCGCAGCCGGGTCTTTGGAGGCGTCCAGGCCGTGGCCGAACTCCGCACGGATATAACGTGCCTTTTCGGCGGCATCCAGCTTGAGCACATACTCGACCGTCTCGAAGCCGTTGGCCGCTCCCGGGCTTATCTCCGCCTGCGCATAGGTTACAGTACCCAGCTCTTTCCATGTCTGGCCGTCCTGTGAAACACTGTATGAAACACTGTCCGGCGCGCCGATGCCCCATCCCGGATTGGAAACGGAGCCCAGCGCCACACGCTCCACCTGCCCGATACCGCCCAGATCCGCTGTCAGCGTAAACGGCCCCTGCGCGTGATTGGCATTGATCTTCACATAGCTGTCGTTCCAGGCGCCGGCCTTTTCATTGTGCCGTCGGCCTGCATGGCCTTGAGCTGGTTCAGACGGTGGATATGAATGACAGCATATTGTCGTTGCTCGGATTGTGCCGCCGTGCACCAGTTTCGGAAGCGCCTGCAGCAGCTTGTTGAATTCTTCGGTATTTTTTACATTTTCCGCTTCCAGTGTAAGCGTGCCCGCCGCCGCAAGATTCTTGACAGGCTTCTCCATCTCCGTGGGGATGCCGCTGAAGAAATCATGCATCGCGTCGTAGATATACCGCGTGCCCGAGACGTTCTGGCTCGTCTCTGCAATGCCCCATGTGCCCGTGTACCAGGCAATCAGGCTGTTGTTCTGATAGGCAAGCTTGTCGTCCGCCCCTTGCGTGAGGTAAGAGCGGAACTGGCTGATGTATTTGTCGTTGATGCCGCCGAATTCCATCTCGATGCCCAGGCCGTACTTTTTGCACAGCGCAGCGGTATCCGCAATGCGCTGTTCGGAGGCATTGGCGTCGAACGCATAGTTGGGCTGCATGATGGCGTAGTCAAAGCCGAAGGTCTTCCAGGCGCGGAACCCGGAGGACTGGTAGAAGGGGATCCAGTAAATTTGATACGCGCCGTTCTCCAGGCTGTGGACGTAATCCGTTACACCCTGCACCGTTTCCAGAACCAACGGGTCCACGTCGTAGTGCATCACTTCATCGTACCAATAGAAGCCGTCCAGACGCAGGTTCTCGTAACCCTTGGCCTTGAATTCCCGAATCACGGTGTCCAGATACCACCTGGAGGCCTCCATGCGGTCCGCCAGAGCCTGCTGCGCCGGATTGGTATCCGAGACCGCGAAATTCAGCGAATGGGTGCCGCCGGGCAGCGTGCCGAAGGCATCCTGGCACAGAATGGGCGGATAAAACGCAATCTTCACGCCCACTTTGTAATCCGCGTCGCCTGTGGCCTCTTTCACCAGGGCCACAGCCTCGTTCAGCGCGTCCAGGTTATAAGCCGTGCCTGTACCCTCGCCGTAGTGGAACAGAAAATCAAGATAGGTCTGCCAGTCCTCCGCGGTGGCACACATCTGTGCCGCATCGGGGTTGGAGGTCATCGTACTGCTCACATAGATGAGGTTATGGTAATCCGTATCGTCATCCGGCGTATCCAGATTTGGTGTATAGCCGTGGGACAGGAAGGTAACGGATTCAAAAAACTTATCCGTAATATTGCCCTCCCCGTCCACATAGCCTGTGAAGAAGCTCCTCCACGGTTTTCTGGCTGGTCTGCAGCGCGCCGCCCGCGGAAGAGAACCAGTGTCCGGCATAGGCCAGCGCCTCGTGCTGGATGCCGCGTGCCTGGTCTGTCCAGGCATATTTGTTCACAACTTCATAATCCGTGCCCGGAGTATCCGGCAGCGTTTCGGCGGTATCCGAAGGCGCCGCTGTGCCCCGTACCTCCAGCTCGTCGGCAAAGGCCCAGGTGCCTGTCAGCTCAAACGCGACCTTTACATAACGCGCATTGTAGTTCAGGCCGTCCAGCGTAAAATAGTAGCTCTGGCAATTCACCTCTTTGCCGTTTTCCACCACGGAATAATAATGGTCCGGGTCCTCGTCCTTCACGGCGTCGAAGCGGGAAACACGGCCCACGCGGTGGAACGTTACGCCGTCCTCCGACAGGAAGTAGGTGACCATCGACGGCGCAGAAATCCCCCATCCCAGGCCCTCCTGCATGTGGAAGGAAAGCGATTCAATATGGCTCAGCTGCCCCAGATCCAGCGTGATGGCGCGGTCGATCTGCCGGTATGCCTCATAATAATGGGAGCGCATGCCGCTGCCATTCCAATTGCCGTCCAATATCTCGCCGCTGCCGTAATAGCCGTCTGTCAGGCGGTTGAGGATGCTCTCCTCTTTTTCGCGGATCGTTGTATCCTTGGTGGCAGGGTCAAGGTCCGTACCGGCGCCTTCCATTTCCAGTGTGAAGGCATCATTGCCCTTTCCCTGCGCCAGGTTTACAGTATCTGCCGCCGTTGCGGCGCTGGCTGTATCCGCAGAACCGGAAGAAGATGAGACATCCGAAGACACCGTCTCGGAGGAAGACGAAGCGCCTGAAGAGGACGCCGCCCCGGAGGAGGACGAAACGTCCGGAGAGGACGCCGCCCCGGAGGAGGACGAAGCATCCGGGAAGGACTCTGTCCCGGTGGAGGATGAAACAGCGGAAGACGGCGCCGCGTCAGAGGAAGACGACACGCTTTCCGCATAGGCGGTTGTGAGCGGCATCGCCAGCATGGATATTGCAAGGACCGCCGCCAGGAAAAAACGCATGATTTTTTCTTTACGCATTCGGATAACTCCTTCTCAATGATACCAATGGGCTTGTTCTGAGTCTTCTTTCTTGTTTTCTGTTTGTTTTTGAGCGCACCAAAACAAGGGTGCCGCAAAATGGGTACTCTGTGCTCTGTCTGTTCTGTTTCACAAAAAACGCCCATGCGCCAAAACGCACGGGCGCAGGATTTCAGCTCCCCGGCTTTTATTTTAAGCCGGAAGTCGTGGAAATGCCGCTTATAAACTGTTTTTGTGCAAGGAAGAAGATGATGATGAGCGGCAGGGTGAACATCACGCCTGCGGCCATCAGCAGGTCCCATTCCTGACGCGCAGTGGTCAGGAACATCTGCAGGCCGATGGACAGCGTATACTTTGCGCTGTCCTGCAAATAAAGCAGCGGGCCGTTCAAATCGTTCCAGCCGCCGATGAATACAAGCACCATGATCGTCGTCAGCACGGGCTTGCACATCGGGTAGACCACACGGTACAGAATGACGAACTCGTTCGCACCGTCGATGCGCGCGGCCTCAATGACGCTGTCGGGCAGGCCCTTTACGAACTGCCGCATAAGATAGATGTAATACGGCGTACCGAAAAATGCGGGCAGCACCAGGGGTACGAAGGTATTCACCAGCCCTAGCTTCGACCATGTGATGAACAGCGGGATCTGCGTGACCTGCCAAGGAATCATCATTGTGGCGAGAATGAGCGGGAAAATATATTTCGCACCCTTCCAGGGGATCTTCGTCAGGGAATAGGCGATCATCGGCGCGGCGAAGATTTGGCCGAGAACCGGCAGAATCGCGACCACCAGCGTGTTCTTCGTATACGCGAACAGCGGCATACGCTTAAAGATCGTCGCAAAATTTTCCCACTTAATGGGGTCCGGAATCCACTTGGGCGGATTCAGGAATATCTGGTTCGTAGGCTTTACCGCGGTGGAAAGCATCCACAGGAACGGCATGAAAAAGATGCAGGCAAAAAAGATCAGCAGAATATAAGAGCAGACCTTGCCCACGGTGCGCGAGGTTTTTGCAGAGATGATCCATTTTTTCACAGCCGTTCCCCCCTTACTCTACGTCGTAGGTGACGCGTTTTTCCATCAGGTACATGGCCACGAACGAAACCACCAGCACAATCAGGAACAGCACAATGGCCATGGCCGAGGCGTAGCCCATCTTCATGTAGCTGAAGCCGTTTATATACAGATACATCGAATAGAACAAAAGCGAGTTCTGCGGCCCGCCGGTGATGCTCTGCCCCACCTGGGAAACACTGGCAAACACATACGCCTGCGTGAAATACTGAAAGGACGAAATAAGCCCCATCACCACCAGGAACTGAATGGTGGGCGAAATGTACGGCAGAGTGATCTTAAAGAAACGCTTGACAGGACCCGCGCCGTCCAGCTCTGCCGCCTCGTAGAATGACTTTGGCACCGCCTTCAGCGCCGAAAGGAAAATGACGGTGTTCTGCCCGCAACGCCACACGTCCATAATCATCAGCGAGATCTTGGTGAACTTCGGATCGCTCAGCCAGCTTGGGCCTCGGATGCCGAACCAGGACAAAAAGTTGTTCAGCAGGCCGTATTCCGGGTTGAGCACCCACAAAAACAGCATGGCGCTGGCCACAATGGGCACCACTGTGGGCAGATAATAGATGGTGCGGAACGCGGGCATGCCCTTGACCTCCTTCGACAGCAGCACGGCCAGCGCCAGAGCGACCACAAGGCCGATGGGCATGCCGATGAAGGACATGACGGCGGTGTTCTTGATCGACACCGGAAAATATTTGTCGTTGAACAGCGTGACATAGTTGTCCAGCCCTGTGAACTCTGCCGGCTGGAAGATGTTAAAATCCGTAAAACTATAATACAGCGCGGAGAGGATCGGATAAAGCTGGAAGCACAAAAACCCGATGAGCCACGGCGAGACAAACAGCAGGCCAAGGAGGAAGAACCTCCGCTCTTGTTTCGATTTTCGTTTTTTGATCCCGTTTCCTTCCTTTTTGGCGGCCGATGCATTTCTCATGCCAAAACCTCGCTTTCGTAGAGATGGCCCGCGGCACGGGCTTTGGGAATACAGGCGCGATACAAAAAAGGAAAGCGCCGACCGGGCCGGGTAACCGCACAGCCGGCGCTTTCCTCTATTCTTTACTGTTTCTTTTGTCTGTTCAGCCGGCGGCCTCGTCCGCCATGGGCTGCACCGCTTCCACAACGGCCTTGGCCGCGTCTTCTACGGTCATATTGCCGGCGAGCGCCTCGGTCATGTAAGTGCTGATCTCAGTCAGATACTCGTTGACATAGGAGCTCATGGGGAACGCACGGAACTCGCCGTCGCGCAGCATCTCCGCCACCTGTTTGGCCTCTTCGGAAACGCCGTCCATCGCGATGACCGCGTCCAGAGCGCTCTTGCGCGGCATGAACGCGCCGTTGCCATAGTCGCCCTCAGCCATGAAGGCCATGTTCTCGGCGCTGGTCAGGCTCTTGAGCACCTTCAGCGTGGCTTCGGCGTTCGCCGTTTTGGCGTTCACTTCCCACACGCCGCAGCTCAGCATGCCCTGGCCTTCGCCGCCCTCGGCGGGAGCCGGCATCGGGGCGATGCCCATGTTGGTGCCGGTCTCCTTCGCAGCATCCACCATGGAAGCCAGCGCGGAGTCCGCCTGCCAGCGGATGGCCAGCTTTCCAGTGAACAGCGGGTCCTCGGTTGTGGCGCGGGCGCCCAGAGAATCGATGAAGCGCTTCACGTTGTCATAGCCGTACTTGCTGTAAATGTCGGCCTGGAACTGATAAGCCTTGAGCATCTCGGGAGAATCGAAGGTGATGGTGTTGGTCTCTTCGTCGATGAACTGCGCACCGAACGCCACAGGCCACAGAACGTTGTCCAGCCAGGGATAATCGGGGATCAGGCCCATCTGCTCAATGGAACCGTCAGCGCCAACCTTCGTGCAGTCGTCAATGCACTGGATCAGCTCGTCCATCGTTTTGGGGAATTCTTCCCAGCCGGCCTCGGCCAGCATGTCCTTGTTGTAGAACAGGAACGTGGAGCTGTACGTGAAGGGGATGGAATATACCTTATCCTCGTAGGTGCACACATCCCATGCGGCGTCGATGAAATCGTCCTTGTTCCACTCGGCGTCGCCGCCGTTGACAAACTCGGTAAGGTCGTACAAAGCGCCGTTGTTCGCCCAGGTGGGCGCGTTGTTCCAGTAGTTCTGGAAGATGTCCGGCGTAGAGCCGGAAGCGATCGTCGTCATGATGACGTCCGCCGTTTTGGCGCCGGACACAACGACTTCGATGTTATCGGTGTTGGTGGCGTTGTAATTCTCGGCCCACTGCAGCAGACGCTGATGGGGCTTGGTTACTTCCTCATCCTCGGCATACATGTGCCAGACGGTGACCACCGTCTTTTCGCCGGAGGGCGCGGCGGACGCCGGGGCGGAACCAGATGTGCTGCCGGCTGCGGAAGAAGATGCTCCGCCGCCGCAGGCGGTGAGCGCCGAAACAGCCAGCGCAAGAGAAAGGATCAAAGCGAGTGCCTTTTTCATAAGTGACCTCCTGATGAAACATTATTTCCGAACGGGCCGGACGACCGGTCAGCCCGGCCCGTACATGGCATCAATTCCGGGCGTGCACACGGGTCTCTTTTAAAAGAATATCCTGGAGCCGTTGGCTCCAGGCACCGGCGCTTTTGCGCAAAAGCGCGCGTCGATGTGCCCCGGGTGCTTTTTTGCCCTCCTATACTATACCAAATCTGCAAAAATTCTTCTTGGCAAATCTTCCATTTTCGGCCGCCGCCTTCCGGGCGGCCTTTTTTGCACTTTTTTTGAGGCGCCGCGGGCAGTTCCGCCTAAAAACGGCTTTGCTGCGTCCTTCGCCTCGTAAAAACAATTTACACAAAATTAAATTTCAAAACGCCGCATTTGGCAGGCAAACTTGATAAATCGTTCAATCCTGACCCACCGAATTTGAAAAAACATCCAAAACAGAACCGTCGCCGAGCAGTTTTACTGGTAAAAGCGTCACAGAACTACGGGCTTCCCCTCGGCCGCGGAGCGGTAAGCAGCCAGCACCAGCGCCAGTGCCTTGCGGCCTTCGGCCTCGTCCACCAGCAGCGTCCCCTCGCCGCGCACCGCGTCGATAAAGTTGCGCAGCTGTGCCACATGCCCCGAAGGGTCAATCGCGCCCGCCTCACTGTGGGAGCGCACCTCCGGCGCGGGTTCCTGCTCATAAATATGGTAAGCGGAGTCTCCCGCCACCTCCCATTTAACGATGCGGTCTTCTTCCAAAATGATCGTTCCTGACTCGCCGTTCAGCTCGATGCGGCGCGGAAAGCCGGGGTAATCCCCCACCGACGCCTGAATGACGCCCTGCGCGCCGCAGTGCCAGGCCACTACAGCTGTGAGTGTATCCTCCACCTCAATATCCCGCACCAGCGTGCCGCTCAGCGCATAGATGCTGTCTGCCGGCCCCATCAGATACCGCACAAGGTCCACACCGTGGATCCCCTGGTTCATCAGCGCCCCGCCGCTGTTTTCCAAAATGTTCTCAATTTCCGGGGAGGAAAGCAGGTCTTTTACATTCTGCGTCGCACCTGTGGGAATCCCGCCCCACTTACGGAAACGCTTCCAAATCTCACAGGAAAAGGCCGCCGTCTGTTCCTCACGCAAAAGCAGGTGGAACTCATCACAGAAATACCATGTCGCCTTGCCCTTGCTGCGGTTTTGGGTGACGCGCCCCCAAATCTGGTCTTGGACAATGAGCATACCGATTTTCTTTAGCTGCTTGCCCAGCTCCTTGATGTCAAAGGCCACAATGCGGTTTTGAATGTCGATGTTGGTTCTGTGGTTGAACACATTTAAGCTGCCGGACACATACAGGTCAAGGGCCTGCGCCACCCGGTCGGCCTCCGGGATATGCTGGTCTAACAGGGCTTTGTGTAGGTCTGCAAGGATGGGCATATTTTCCGGCTTGGGGTTTGCCAGATAAGGCCGGTAGATCACCTGTACCGCCCGGTCGATCACCGTCTTTTCAATGGCTTCCAGCCCGTTCTTGCCGCCCATGACAAGCTCACAGAACGACAGCACAAAGTCGGATTTTAAGGCCAGCGGGTTTTCGTCCTCGGAGTAATTCAGGTTGATGTCCAGCGGGTTCACATAGTTTTTGCTGGTAGGCGACAGCTTCACCACCTGCCCATGCAGCCGCTTCACAAGGGGGTAATACTCGGCCTCTGGATCACAGATATACACATCGTCCGGGGTACAGAGGAACACGCTCACAATCTCGGATTTACAGCTCATACTTTTGCCGCTTCCCGGTGTCCCCAGCTTTAGCCCGTTGGGACACCTCGCCCGTTTGCGGTCGAGCATAATCATGTTGCCGGTCTTGGCGTTGATCCCGTAATACATGGCGTCGCCGCCCTGAAAAAGCTCCTGCGTCACAAAGGGGACGAACACGGCCACGCTGGAAGTCGTCAGGGAGCGTTCAATCTGGATGTGGCTGGCCCCCAGCGGCAGGCTGCTCATAAGCCCCTGTTCCTGCTGGTAGTCCAGCCGCACAAGGGAACAGTTGTACTTCTGTGCGATCCCAGCAGCCCAGAACACATCGTTTTCCAGCTTTTGCCGGGTGTCTGCGGTGTTCAGCACCAAAAAGGTAAGCTGGAACATCCTTTCATTCCGGCTCTGCAAGGTCTTTAGCAGCTCCTTGGCGTCCTGCCCGTAGGTGGCAAGGTCGCTGGGAAGTATATCCATGTCGTAACCACTTCTTACCGCCCGTTTCTGTTCCTGAATCTTCATGGCGTCAAGGTCGGTGATCTTGCGCTTGACCGTCTTAATGGCGTCGCTCTGGTCGATGGCCTGCACATGGAGGTTCACCACAATGCCGTTTTCTGTGTTGAGGAAGTCGGCCAGCATTTCATCCGACAGCTCCGGGGAGAGGATTTGCAGGAAGCTCACCGCCCCGTATTTGCCGCCCAGCCCGAACATCCGGGCATTGCCGAAGCGGAACGAGGACGGGGCGATAAAGTCCTTGGTGGAAAGCCCCGACGGGGCAAGCCACTTCCAGTCAAAAGAAAACGGCTCCCCGTCCGGGTGGAAAATGCTGTGCATGACTTCCAGCCGTTCCTTGGCGTCCAGTCCCCACGCGGAGGCCCCCATGCTCTTGAAATAGCCCAAAAGGTCGGTTTCGATCCGGCGCAGTCTGGCGCGGGCCATTTTCAGGCTGTCCGCCTCGATGGTGTAGGTCATAAATTTCCGCTTCATCAGGCCGTTGTTCCCGTTCACAAGCTGGTCTTGCAAAATGTCGGAATACTCGCTGCGGATGTCGTCGAAGTCGTCCCCCTGCGCCCGGATTTCAAAGCTCTTGGCGTACTGCTTGGGGTCGATCTTGCGGTTGATAAAGGAAAACTGCACATGAATGGAGGCGTCCAGATAGTTGTAGAGGTCGCACAGGTTTTCAAAGATGGCGGTCTTGGTGTCCGCCTGCGCCAGTTGGTAGCTGATGTCCGTAAACTCAATGCACTTGGAAAAGGTGCGGGGCGTTACCCGGCATACGCCGTCCTGATACATGGCCTCATAGGGAATACTGGCCTGTGCCGAATGGGGCTTGCCGTCGCCCTTATACTTTCGGATGACGGCCTGAATCTCTTTCTTTTCGGCGCGGGTGAGCTTGACCGGCGCTTTTGCGCTCGTTTCGTTCTTTTGCTTTTTGGACAATGGCGTTGACCTCCTTTTCCATTTGGGATTGCCGCACAAGGGCGGTATAAGCGTTGTTGGTCTGATAGGGCCGTTCCTTGGGCTGGATGAAGCAGCACTCGACGATCTGGCGCACCACCACTTCAAGGGGCTGGCCGTGTTTTTCGTAAAGCGCCAGCAGAAAGCCCGGCAGCATGGCAAACACCATAATGAGCGCCGCCGCGCTGGTCGGGACGCGGCCCCGGATCAAAAAGAAAAGCGGGACGCCTACCAGCAGCGCGCCGCCAAAACAAATGAGCTGGCGTTTCGTCAGCCCGAATACTACCTTGGATTTGACCTTGGTTAAATCCTTGGGGACAGTTACATAAGCCATAAAAAGTCACCTCGTTTCTGGTACGGACAGGGAAAAATCGCTGTCCAATTCATTGCCCCACGCATCCCAGCCGGGGGTTTTCTGTCTGGCAAACAGTTCTGCGCGGGGCAGGTCGCCCGCAAGGGCTATGATTTTCTCGCGGGTAATGTCTGGTTTCTTGCTGTGTTCCTCCACCGGGGAAATGATAAACTGATGGACGCTTTTGGAGTAACGCTTGGGATGGCCCCGCTTGGCAAGCAGGCAGATTTCCGCGTTTCCTCTCGTCCAATAGCCCAGTCCGTAAAACCATGTGGGGCTTTTGCGGTTCAATTTCAGCCAGACAAAGGCCACGGTCTTAAAGGAAAAGCCCCACGCCTTAATCAGACGCAGCGCCTCCGGGAGCTGTGGGAAAGTCGCCCACAAAAACAAGAGGCAGTCTTTTCCCGCCAGCGTTTCCACCGGCAGGGCGCACAGATCGTCAATGCTCATGGTGGGATAGTGATGTTCCGCCGCCCCTGTCCGTTTGCACTCATATCTCCACGGCGGGTCGGCGTAAAGGATGTTGTAGGTTTTCTTTTGTGTTTCCTCGATGGTTGGTATTCCTCCTGTCTGTCAATGTGCGGTAAATACGGCTTTCGATATGCTGCCGGTCTTGAACAGACAGAAGCAAAGCAAAACGGTATAGCCCATACAGCCCCAGATCGCGCCGGATATGTCGTCGGCGGTTCCGATCTGCTGGATCAGCACCGCATAAATCCCGACAACCACCATGATTAAAAAGGCTTGGAAGCCCAGCGCAAGCAGGGATTTCAAGTAGTTCTGGCCCATGCCGCGCCACTCTGCATTGCCCAGCGTGGCAAGGGAATTGCTTCTGCGCAAAGAAGGCGAGCGTTTCAGCTCTCTGCCGCTGGCGGGCTCTGCACGTCGTCAGCCTGATGATGTGCTGGATCGCGAAGCAGGGATCCGCCTGCTGGCATCTGAGAAGGACCGCCATGAGCACGAACTGGTGACGCAAGCTATGAAAACGATATTGCGCGATCGCAGCCGTGAACTGCAACTGCCTTCTTCTCCGCAGCTGGTTACTACGCCGACGCTCTGGCACCTCGGCACGCCGTTTGAAGGTAAAGCAAACGCGCAGGAAAACGCCCTGACGCTGGCGTGCCTGCTTCACCCGACACCTGCGCTGAGCGGCTTCCCACATCAGGTTGCGCGCAAGCTTATCACCGAACTGGAGCCGTTCGATCGCGAACTGTTCGGCGGTATTGTCGGCTGGTGTGATGCCGAAGGTAACGGTGAGTGGGTAGTGACGATCCGCTGTGCGAAGCTGCTGCGCAATCAGGTGCGTTTCTTTGCCGGAGCAGGAATTGTTCCAGCCTCTTCCCCGGTTGCGGAATGGCGTGAAACGGGGGCCAAGCTCTCCACGATGTTGAATGTTTTTGGACTGCATTAAGAGCCTTGTGGACTGGTTTTAAGGAGCAATAATGAGTATTCCATTCACCCGCTGGCCGGAAGAGTTTGCC
>OGWV01002327.1_pt1 | contig 11706 bp, 7 predicted proteins | sample 1576081 | NCBI WGS metagenome assembly OGWV01 (sample SAMEA3541541, study PRJEB24748) | human gut metagenome | biome: human gut; feature: human-associated habitat; material: faeces | place: China | collected 2012 | reverse complement strand
CAGACAAGGCAAAGACCGCCCCGAACTGTCTGGATCCGTCTGTATTTCCGGGAACAGGAACTCCGGAGGCCGGAGGAGTCACGTTCATGCAGCTGTTACATGCGATCCGCCTTGTATCCGAAACAAAGATTGTCGGAGCGGATCTTAATGAACTTGCCCCGATGTTAGATCAGAGCGGAGTGTCTACTGCGACAGCATGCAAGGTACTGCGGGAATTACTTCTGAGTCTGAAAAAATGATCGTTCAGACCATTTGTGACAAAGTAGCGTGAACATGCAGAATTTGAATAGATAGAATGAACATACAGAGTGAATTTACAGGAGGAGAACGAAAATGAGTAAGGTATTAGTAATTGGATGCGGCGGAGTAGCTTCTGTGGCAATCAGAAAGTGCTGCCAGGTAAGCGAAGTGTTCAGCGAGCTGTGTATTGCGAGCAGAACAAAATCAAAATGTGATGAGTTGGCGGCAGACCTGGAAGGAAAAACCGAAACAAAGATTACAACAGCCCAGGTAGATGCGGACGATGTGGATCAGGTGATCGCACTGATCAAGGAGTATCAGCCGGATCTTGTGATGAACATCGCACTTCCGTATCAGGATCTGACGATCATGGATGCATGTCTGGCTTGTGGAGTGAACTATATGGATACTGCAAACTATGAGCCGGAAGACACGGAGGATCCAGAGTGGCGTGAAATTTACAACAAACGCTGCGAGGAGAAAGGCTTTTCTGCTTATTTTGATTACAGCTGGCAGTGGGCATACCGTGAGAAGTTTGAGAAGGCTGGGCTGACTGCTCTTCTTGGATGCGGATTTGACCCGGGAGTGACACAGGTCGGATACAGTACTCAAGCATAGCGTAGTCAACAGAGCTGTTTGCCTTTGATATACCACACAGATCAACAAAATTCTGGATAGACTCCGGTGTGAAGCCCCTGCGTCTGAGCGCTGCTATAGAAACAAGCCTCGGGTCATCCCAGCCATCAACGATGCCGTCCTCGACAAGACGCTTGATATATCTCTTTCCTGTTACAACATTAGTCAGATAGAGCTTTGCAAACTCAATCTGCTTTGGCGACTCCTCAGGAGAATTCTTAAATCCACATTCAATAACCACCCAGTCATACAGCGGTCTGTGGTCTTCAAACTCAAGAGTACATATAGAATGTGTGATGCCCTCAATAGCATCCTCTATAGGATGAGCAAAATCATACATAGGATATACACACCATTTATCACCTGTATTGTGATGTGTCATATGAGCCACACGGTAAAGAATCGGATCTCTCATATTGATATTTGAAGAGCTCATGTCAATTCTCGCACGAAGTACCTTTGTGCCATCCTCGAACTCACCGTTTTTCATGCGCTCAAAAAGGTCTAAGTTTTCCTCAACACTTCTCTTTGAGTACGGATCCTCCTTGCCTGGCTCTGTGAGTGTACCTCTATACTCTCTTATCTCATCAGGTGTCAGATCAGATACATATGCCTTTCCCTTCTTTATAAGTCCTACTGCACACTCATACATCTTGTCGAAGTAATTGGATGCAAAAAACTTTCGATCCTCCCAGTCAGCACCAAGCCACTTAACATCGGCCTCGATTGACTCTACAAACTCCAGACGCTCCTTGGTAGGGTTTGTATCATCAAACCTGAGATTGAACTGTCCGTCATACTTCTTTGCCAGTCCATAGTTTAAAAGAATAGACTTTGCATGGCCGATATGTAAATAACCGTTTGGCTCCGGTGGGAATCTGGTCTTTACTGTCTTGCAATGCCCCTCTGCCAAGTCCTTCTCAATAATCTGTTCAATAAAATTTTTCGAAACTGTTGCCTCGTTCTCCATAAATGTTCCTCCGAAAATAATACTGTGTCCATTATAAATTCATCAGTTTACTTTGTCAATGAATTAGAAAAAGTAGTGCATGTATATTATACGTGCGTATGAGTAAACAGATGATCCTGACAGTATTCCTTGTTTCCTGTGCACTTAGAGCAGTACCTGAATGTTAATTCAGGATTTGATAACTCTGTCCTGCCGCATATATAGCACTTGTGGCGTGAGATGCCACTGCCCGGACGAGGTTCGGAAAACTGAGCTTTAAACTGTGCCTTTCTCTTCCTCTGATGCATATTCTGTCTGAATGAGAGCCTGTGCTTACAACCATAGATGAATACTAACAGATTTATAAGTGCAAGAACGATTTCTGAGCCGTATGCCAATCCAATCGGCCATCCAAAGCTCATATAAGTATACACATCATATGCAAACATCACCAAGTAAACAAGTACCATCCACTTCATCTTTATAGGAAGCACAAAGTAAAGCCTTACCTCTGCCTCCGGCATCAAAAGGCCAAGCATCAGATACATGGATATAAGTATATAGTACATAGTCAGATTGACGGATACACCTGTCACTGCAAATATAAGCATTCCTGCTATATCATACAGCAAAAAGCCTCCGAAAAAGTACACATTCATCCTGAAAGAGCCAAGATATGACTCCATGCTGTCTCCAAGCGTCCACAGACAGAATATAAATAAAAGCTGTAAAAATGATATGCTGCCGCTCGGCACAAAAATCCAGCTTATAAGACGCCATACCTGTCCGTGCAAAATAGCAGAGGCTGAAAACTGCAGATAATAAAGGACAACATCTCCCTTTGTCAAAAGCAGCACACTGCCTATCAGATTCGCAGCGATAAATATTCTAGTGATATTCGGAATCGCTTTACTTCCATATTTTTGTTCTAGTTTGTTAAGCCAGTTCATACATTTTAGCAGACATGGTTCATTCCCCTGCTGCTCACACCATTATGTGACAAGCAGTGGTTACATCACGATGCAATAAAACCACGTATCTGCATCCTCCTGTCATATTATTGCTGCCTTTTACACTATAGTGCAAAGCGCAGCGATTATTATAAAATTTATTATGATAGTTAAATCATACTTTGTCAACGAGACAGCGAATTATTCACAAATTCTTTATAATTATAGTCATTGTAATTTGTCGATTTCTGTCGTATAATAATCTCTGTTTTGATAATAGAACAATTATATATTTTAATAAGAAGAAAGATATATAAAAACATATAAGTAATACATTATGGAGGAACCACTATGGAAAATAACAGCTTACATAAGTTGGGCATTGATATCGGCTCAACAACCGTCAAGATTGCACTTCTTGATGCCGATGACAATATCCTCTTTTCCGATTATGAGCGTCATTTTGCAAATATCCAGGAGACACTTGAGTCCCTTATCAGAAAGGCCTACGACAAGACAGGTGACCTTTCAGTTTGTCCTATGATAACAGGCTCCGGCGGACTCACTCTTGCAAAGCACCTTGAGGTGCCATTCGTACAGGAGGTTATAGCTGTATCTACCGCACTCACACACTATGCTCCACAGACCGATGTGGCAATAGAGCTAGGTGGTGAGGATGCCAAAATCATATACTTCGAGGGTGGTAACGTGGAGCAGCGTATGAACGGCATATGTGCCGGCGGTACAGGATCATTTATCGACCAGATGGCTTCTCTCATCCAGACAGACGCTACAGGACTAAATGAATACGCAAAAAGCTACAAGGCCATCTACCCTATAGCAGCCCGCTGTGGAGTATTTGCCAAAACAGATATCCAGCCTCTCATCAATGAGGGAGCCACACGCGAGGATTTGTCAGCTTCAATCTTTCAGGCCGTGGTAAACCAGACCATCAGTGGCCTCGCCTGCGGTAAACCAATCAAGGGACATGTTGCTTTCCTTGGCGGTCCTCTGCACTTTTTGTCAGAACTTAAATCAGCATTTATCAGAACCTTAAATCTCGATGACGAGCACACTATCGTTCCTGAGAACTCTCATCTGTTTGCAGCAATAGGCTCTGCATTAAACTATAAAGACAACTCTGTCACCACACTCTCATCCTTAATCGACCGCCTCTCAAACGGCATAAAGATGGAATTTGAGGTGGCACGTATGGAGCCTCTTTTTAAGGATCAGGCTGATTACGATGAATTTACAACGCGTCACGGCAACAATCACGTAAAGACCGGTGACCTTTCTACATACAAGGGCAACTGCTATCTCGGAATAGATGCAGGCTCAACCACCACTAAAATCGCTCTCGTAAGCGAGGACGGAGACCTTTTATACTCATTCTACAGCAACAACAACGGAAGCCCTCTCGCGACAGCCATCCGTTCTATCCAGGAGATTTACTCAAAGCTTCCTGAGGATGCACACATCGTACATTCCTGCTCTACAGGCTACGGAGAGGCTTTATTAAAGGCAGCTTTAAAATTGGACGACGGCGAAGTAGAGACAGTTGCCCACTACTACGCAGCGGCCTTCTTTGATCCAAAGGTAGACTGTATCCTTGATATCGGTGGTCAGGACATGAAGTGCATCAAGATAAAGAACCAGACTGTCGACTCGGTACAGCTCAACGAGGCCTGCTCTTCAGGCTGTGGCTCGTTTATTGAGACCTTCGCAAAGTCTTTAAACTACTCTGTTCAGGATTTTGCAAAGGAAGCCCTTTTTGCAAAGAACCCTATCGACCTCGGAACCAGATGTACGGTTTTCATGAACTCAAAGGTAAAGCAGGCCCAGAAGGAGGGTGCATCTGTCGCAGATATATCAGCAGGACTTGCCTACTCAGTAATAAAGAATGCACTTTTCAAGGTTATCAAGCTGTCTGACGCAAGCGACCTCGGTGAAAATATCGTAGTCCAGGGCGGTACATTCTACAATGATGCCGTTCTTAGAAGCTTTGAAAAAATAGCAGGTGTACATGCCACAAGACCTGATATCGCAGGTATCATGGGTGCCTTTGGTGCCGCACTCATCGCACGTGAGCGCCATGAGGCTGATTACAAGACAACAATGCTCACAATCGACCAGATAAACGAGCTCACCTACACCACAAAGCTCGCACGCTGTCAGGGCTGTACAAACCACTGTCTTCTGACTATAAACAAATTCTCCGACAACAGACAGTACATCACAGGAAACCGTTGTGAAAAGGGTCTGGGCAAGGAGAAGAACAAGGATAACATCCCAAATCTTTTTGAATACAAAAACAAGCGTATATTTGACTATGAGCCACTTGACCCAAAGGATGCGCCACACGGTACAGTCGGCATCCCAAGAGCCTTGAATATGTACGAGAACTATCCGTTCTGGGCTACATTTTTCAAACGTCTCGGCTTTTCTGTAGTGCTGTCACCACAGTCTACCAGAAAGATTTATGAGATGGGTATCGACTCCATCCCAAGTGAGTCAGAGTGCTACCCTGCAAAGCTCACACATGGTCATATAAGCTGGCTCATAAAACAAAATGTAGATTTTATTTTCTACCCGGCAGTGCCATATGAGCGCAAGGAGTTTCCTGATGCTAACAATCACTACAACTGCCCTATTGTCACATCATACTCTGAGAATATCAAAAACAACGTGGACGAGATTACCTCAGGCGAGGTTAAATTCATAAATCCGTTTATGTCATTTGAGAGTGAGGAAACTATCTCACAGCAGCTCGTATCCACCTTCTCAAAAGGCGATTTCAACCTGCCTGAGTCACAGATTCGTGATGCGGTAGCCGCAGGCTGGAAGGAGCTTGCCATGACAAGGCTTGAGATACAGCGAAAGGGCGAGGAAGTGCTCGACTACATGGAAGACACCGGACGTCGCGGAATCGTGCTCGCAGGCCGTCCGTACCATGTGGACCCGGAAATCAACCATGGTATCCCTGAGCTCATCACAAGCTATGGCATCTGTGTGCTGACAGAGGACTCAGTATCCCATCTGGGCGAGCTTGAGAGACCTCTCATCGTCATGGATCAGTGGATGTACCACACCAGACTGTACTCAGCAGCCAACTTTGTAAAGACCCGTGATGACCTTGACCTAATCCAGCTTAACTCGTTTGGCTGCGGTCTCGATGCTGTCACAACCGACTGCGTAAACGATATACTGACAGGCTCAGGCAAGATATACACCTGCCTGAAGATTGACGAGGTAAACAACCTGGGCGCAGCAAGAATCCGTATCCGCTCGCTCCTTGCCGCCATAAGAGTCAAGGAAACCAAGCATGAAAAGCGTGACTTAAAACCGTCTAACTACGAGCGTGTTGTATTCACCGAGCAGATGAAAAAGGACAACTACACCATCATCTGCCCTCAGATGTCACCTATACACTTTGACCTTCTCGTGCCAGCCTTTAAGGCAGCCGGCTACAATATGGTCATACCGGATATCCCTGCAAGAGAATGTGTGGATGTGGGACTTAAGTTCGTAAACAACGATGCCTGCTACCCTTCACTCATTGTCGTGGGACAGATTATGGCAGCCGTCAAATCAGGCAACTATGATATGACACACACAGCCATCCTCATCTCACAGACAGGTGGCGGATGCCGTGCAACAAACTACATCGGCTTTATCCGAAGAGCCCTCGAAAAGGCCGGATATCCTGATGTGCCTGTTATCTCAATCAACATGGTTGGTCTCGAGAAGAACCCGGGCTTTAAGTTTACTCCAAGCCTTATCCAGCACGGACTGTATGCACTTGAGTTTGGCGATATCTTTATGCGTTGTCTCTACAGGGTACGTCCTTATGAGAAAGAGCCGGGAAGTGCCAATGCACTCCATGAGAAGTGGAAAAAGAGAGTCATCGACTTTGTCGGCAACACAAAGATGCTCTCTCACAAGAAATACAAAAAGATGTGCCGCGAAATCATAAGGGATTTCGACAATCTGCCTATGACAGATGAGGTTAAGCCGCGTGTCGGCGTGGTCGGTGAGATTCTCGTCAAATTCCTGCCTGCAGCAAACAACTATGTGGTTGATCTGCTAGAGGCTGAAGGAGCCGAGGCTGTAGTGCCTGATCTGACTGATTTCTTACTCTACTGCTGCTACAACACGAATTTCAAGGCTGACTATCTCGGTGCTTCAAAGAAAGCTAAGTTTATGAACAACCGACTTATCGCCTTCTTCGAGTGGCTCAGAAAGGATGCAAGGGATGAGCTGGCTAAGAGCAAGCATTTTGAGCCAACCGCTCACGTGCAGGATCTCGCAGAGTATGCTTCTCCTATCGTTTCTTGCGGTAATCAGACCGGTGAGGGCTGGTTCTTGACAGGTGAGATGCTTGAGCTCATCAATGAGGGTGTCACAAACATCATCTGTGCACAGCCATTTGCCTGCTTACCGAACCATATTGTGGGTAAGGGAGTTATAAAGAGAATCAGACATGATCATCCGGATGCCAATATCGTGGCTATCGATTATGATCCGGGTGCTTCTGAGGTGAACCAGCTGAACCGTATTAAGCTGATGCTTTCTACGGCACAGAAGAAGCTTAAGAAGTAATGGGAAATTGCACTGTTGTTGCTAGTGGGACGAACCCAGCGCAGCCGGGGCTTTTTGCCCTTTCCCGCATGAACTACGCTGCTAAGTGTCTGTACGAATTGCATATGCCAGTTGTGGCTTTTTGTCACAACCGGCTTTTATGCGCCGTCCATGGCGCATAACGCCTCGCCCATGCGTCCATGCATGGGCGTTGTTGGTTTTCGTATGCAATTCTACAGACTCTAAGCAGCTTCGTATATGCTGGCAAGGACAAAAGCCCCGGCTGCGCCGGGTTCTGTCTTTGATAACTTTCCACTTTTTTATGTGCAGATGTTTCCTTATTTTAAATGCTTTAATATCTCATCATATTGGTTATACATCTTCTGCACTTCATTTTCCAGTGTATAGTAGTGCATGATATATGGCACCAACAGCACTAAGAATAACAGTGTAAGTACAAGAAGCATCGGGTTGCTTATCATGATGGATGCGATTATTGACATCATAGTGAGTATGGCAAAGGTTACTGTCACTATGAGGTGCACGAGGCGCTCATGCTGGAAAAAGGCTATTTGTGTCAGGTGTTCCTGCAGTATTTTCTTCCACTCTTCTTTTGATATCTTATCAGGATTGGCAAGCAGATTGTCAATCTTAAGTCTATAATTAATTATTCGTTTTTTCACTGTATTTTCAACCTTCTTTTCTCAATTGCTTTTTATTCTAAAACAATTACTTACGACTAATCAATCATCTCAATCCGACATGTATGAGCCTTGCTCTTCTTGTCATAATTGATTCCAACCAGCAAAATATTGCCACCATACTGCTCAAGAGATTGTGTATAGTTTCTATTTCTAATCTGATTCAAGGCGGTATCTGCTGACTTATTCCACTTTAGCTCTACAACAAGAGCCGGATATTCCTCCCTGTACTCAGGCTTTGGAATATATACAAAATCAGCAAAGCCACGACCGGTCGGAAGCTCCCGAATGGGCTTAAAATAAAACTGCATTGAGCTAAGATATGCGATTGTGAGTACACTACTAAGAGAATTTTCATTATTGTACTCAATTGTCGAAGCATACTCTGTATGGATTCTCTCGATTCCTGCCGCCACAGCTTGTTCGTCCATATCCAATGTAGACTCAAGCAGTGCATGTGACTCATTTTGGAAATTGATAAACTCATCCCACTTTTTCTGCCTCGTCGCCCTGACCAATTCCTGGCGCAGCTCCTCATTCGGGACAAAGGCCGTCTGAGTCAGACTATTATAGCCCAGATAACCAAGATGTATCAAATAAGTAATCACATCATCCCTGCCGGCAAAGCTGACTATGTCATTCTGAAAAGTAGTAACATCTACCTTCACCTGTGCTCCAGAAATCATCTCTATAATAGCACCCTTTAAACCATCAAAATCCATATTAATAAGTGGCACTATTGCATCATAGCTGCCAGTCTGTGACCAGTAGCTGACGAAGTCACGTCTGGTCAACACGCTGACCACGGCCTTTGGATTGTATACCTGATAGTCTCCCAAAACATATCCATCGTACCACTGCTTCACCTTTTCATAATCCACATCATAGTGGCTGCACAATCCACTTACATCCTCATCTGTAAAGCCAATGTACTCAGAAAGCTGTGCCGCACTCAGCATTGTAAACTCATCAAAATTGTTAAGGGCTGACTGAGTCTTAAGCTTTTTAACCGGAAGTATACCAGTAAGAAAAGCCAGTGCAATATATCGGGATGGTTCCGTTCCCTTGAACATGCCACGCAAAAAATTAATATACTGCTCCTGTGCTTTAATATCAAAAGCTTCATCTCGAATCAGAGCATCCCATTCATCAATTATAACAACAAATCTGTTGCCTGTAGCCTCCCTGATATATGACATTGCACCATAAGCAGTCTGTACATCATGCGGAATAACATCACCATATTCATCCCTTAGCTCGTTTAAAATACCATTATTGATATAAGATACGACACTATCTGCGCCACCTGCATCGATTATGCACCACTGCACATCAAAATGAATCACATCATACTTATTAAGATTTTTTTCAAATGAGGGCTCCTTACATATAGCATATCCGCTAAACAACTCTTTTGAGTCACAGCCCCTGCTGTAATAAGCCGTAAGCATATCTGCTGTTATCGATTTGCCAAATCGGCGTGGCCGGCTGTTGCAAATGTAAGCATCGATTGTATTAATAACTCTGTTGGTATAACTAATAAGACCGGTTTTATCAACATATATTTTTGCACTGACAGCAGCCTCAAAGGCGCTGTTATCAGGGTTCACAAATCTGCCCATATCTACTCCATTCTATAAAAACAATTATCATTTATCACTAATTATCCTGCATCGTTTTTTAATTAAGCTTGGATTTAATTTCTTCCATCCTTGTATCATCCAGCTTATAAAACCTCTTAAATACAAATATACCCACAATGAGCAGTATAACAGACGGAATCGTCATCCACATGCGAAGAGCATCAAGTGTATCCTGTGTCTGTACTGCAGCCGCGGTATCCAGATGAATCCAGTCAACCACCAGCCCAGCCAGAAATACTGCTACACCGGATGCGAGCTTTACCGTAAATGTCTGCATTGAGAAAATGACCGACTCCTCTCTCGTACCGTTCATCACCTCACCATAATCAACAGAATCTGAAAGAAATATGGTCATGATAACATTGAGCATACCATAGCCCAGATAAATCAAAATACCCGGCAGGCAGAGTATGTACCAGCTCTGCGGCGTGTAGAGCTTTGCAAATGCGGATAGAAATTCAGGCGCGCTTTGTCGTTCAGCAGGTAAATGATGATGTTGTTCAGGATCAGTCCGATGGCCGAAATGCCGACGAATTGGACGTACTGCTGCGCCACCTCCGGGTCGTGGCTGCGGAATGTCCACCAGCGGTTCAACAGGTAATTGGTCGAGGCGGCGGCCATGAATCCCAGCGAGTTGGCGATGTATTTGTTCAGTTTCAGTTTTTCTTTGAACAGGAAGTCTCTTTATCATCTCGTTTTATTCAACGTAATAACGCACAAATAAAAAAAGATATACATTCATTCAGTTCTGATATGAAAACAGAATTGGAGTTTTGTTCTTACGACAGACGTGATTACTGCAAAACAATAGGAGAACTTATAGATTCTATTCCATTGGATAAATCTATATTTTTATTGGGACGCTATTCTTTTGATGATTATTACTTGTCATTTATGTATCAAGGGATAAAAGAAGATAATAGATTTTACTATGTAATAGGAGGAAGAAAAATTGAGTTCTTGACAGTACATAAATCAAAAGGTCTTGAAGCAGATTATGTGATACTTTTACAATGTAATAAAGATACCTATGGCTTTCCATCACTTGTAAGCGATGACCCTGTGCTTAATTATGTCCTGACTAAAAGTGATCAGTTCCCATATGGTGAAGAAAGGAGGTTGTTTTATGTTGCAATAACGAGAGCAAAGTTGAAAACACTTGTGCTATACGACAAGCGTTTCCCATCTGTATTTGTAGATGAGTTTTTGCATCCTGAAAAGGTATCAGAAGAAAGCTATGTAAAACACCCCAATGCTAATAAAAGATGGACAAGGCGTGCAGACCAGTTTTTATTAGAACTGCATAATGAAGGTAAGAGCGTAAAATACATCGCTGCCAAAATGGGCAGAAGTCAAACTTCAATCGTAATGCGATTGAACAAACTTACCCAATAGTCGCACTAATGCTATATTTTTTCACAACGATGATGTCTGTATGTTGCCACGTTGCCATAATACATTAGAATCTTTTGAATATTTCGTTTATCTTTTTTGTTTCGTTTTTCTCCTGCTCTTGGCATATCCTTGCCACACTCATGAGTAAACTTAGAGGCAGCCTATATATGCCTTCACTCTTCAAATGGATACGTTTCGTCGTAGATTTCACTTAGAGAACGGTCGTTGAAAAACCAGTGCGGTGTGGGCTGTATATGCTTGACCTTATATCCTTTTAGCTTAGCAGAAAGCGCACTAATAGAAGTTTCTTCTCCTTCATAACACACTTTACGCTCTGAAAGAACGGTAACAGAAATTGATGGGTCATCTTTCCATATGAGAATATCGCCTTTCTGCAACCCCATCTCATAGAAGTTGAGTGGTGGACGTTTGGCTTGTGCTTTTGTGCTGGCAGCTTTATCCTCATCGGTGAGGTCATTCTGTATCTCATCCGTCACTTCTTCCGTCACATCTTCATGATGAAAAAGCTCGAGGATGGCTTGTGCCTGCTCCACGTTGATACGGAAGAACTCACGGTTCTGGTTGATGCGCTGAGGGTCAAAGGCTTTATG
>OGWV01002314.1_pt1 | contig 11752 bp, 13 predicted proteins | sample 1576081 | NCBI WGS metagenome assembly OGWV01 (sample SAMEA3541541, study PRJEB24748) | human gut metagenome | biome: human gut; feature: human-associated habitat; material: faeces | place: China | collected 2012 | reverse complement strand
TCACCCCCGAAGACCTGATCCAAGAAACGCCCCCTCCCCTGACCCCGGCGCAGCACCAAATCTTGTCATCTGTGATGGTGACACGTAATACATTCCAATCTCTTCTTCCGCACTTCCTGCAATCCGGTAGTTATGATCTTCAAAAACCGTCATTCCCTGTACAAACTCACTGTCCCTGAAAAATACGGTTCTCTTTTTATGATTCAGTGGGCACAGAATATGCAGAAGACTCTGTATACCGGCACCGATCACGATCTGATCCGGGCTGCAGATCACACTTCTGGTCTTCTGAATATATTCAGACAGTACTTCCCTGAATTCCTGTTCCCCCTGCGGTTCTCCATAAGAAAGCAGTCTCTCATCCTGACGCATTGCGCTCTTCATATATCTCCGCCATAATTCAAACCGGAAACTCTCTTTATCTACATTTGATGTTGCAAAATCATAGACAACCGGATTCTCCTGCTTCCTTACATGCCGGCTTGCAATCTTTCTGCCCTCTTCCTGCTTCTCGGCAATATCCGTCACATAATATCCACTCTGCGGTCTGGACACAATATAACCTTCTGCTGCCAGAAGCATATACGCATTCTCCATCGTCGTCCGGCTCATCTGCAGCTCGCTTGCACCTTTACGGATCGATGGAAGCTTTGTCTCTGACTTCATCTGCCCGGATAGAATCAGATTCCTGTAATAATGATACACTCTCAGATACCGGCAGTGTTCCTCATTCTGTAATTCCACTCTCATAACTGACCTCTAAAAAATATTTCTTTTTGTATATTTTACAAATGACACTTTTATTTTATTCTATATAAAACACATAAGAAATGCAAGAATTTTTCACTTTGTATTTCGGAAAGGATACTTCAATGATAAAACGAGTCGCTGTTATCAATGATCTGTCCGGTCTTGGTAAATGCTCTCTGACAGCTGCGATCCCGGTTCTTTCCGTCATGGGTGTGCAGGCCTGTCCTCTGCCAACGGCAGTTTTAACCAATCAGACCGGCTACGACAGCTATTACTGTACGGACTTTACCGACAAGATCGATCATTACACAGAAGAATGGCAAAAACGTGGCCTTACCCTGGATGCGATCAGTACCGGATATCTCGGCAACGCAGATCAGGCGGAAAAAATCCTGAATTTCTGTGAGAAGTTCAGAACCCCTTCCACTCTGCTCTTTGTCGATCCGGTCATGGGAGATTCCGGTGTCAAATATGACATTTTCACTCCCAGACTCCAACAGCAGATGCAGAAGCTTGTATCCCATGCCGATGTGATCACGCCAAATCTTACCGAGCTGTGTCTTTTAACACACTCTGATTTTGCAGGGCTTACCAAGTACAAGGACAAACCGGATTATCTGGACCGGATTGCCCAGATTGCCGCTCCGTTAAAAGAAACGCAGATCCAGACGATCATCGTCACCGGTATTCTTTATCAGGCTCCTTCTGATGATACCGTAAAATATTACAATCTGGTTCTCGAGAACGACCAGATAAGCGTCATTTCCTCTGGAATTCACGGTGGAAGCTATTCTGGCACCGGTGACCTGCTCTCCGCTGTCGTATGTGCCTCGATGGTACAGGGAAAAAGTGCAGCTGCAGGCGTGGAAAAAGCATGCCGGTTTATCGAAAGATCTCTGATTGACACCGTTGCCGACCAGATTCCGCGCAATGATGGAATCAATTTTGAATCCCATCTTTCTATGCTGCTTGACTGACATTTACAAAATAAATAAAACCCAGGGAGGTAACTATCATGTCATCTACAACCATTAACAATCCAGAACCATCTGCAAATGCACTTTCTCATCAGAAAGTCTCCAGACTGACTTCAACAGCTCTTTTTGCAGCACTGATCTGTGTGACAACTGCTTATATTTTCCATATTCCATTTGGTGTAAATGGCGGATATGTACACATCGGAGATTCTCTGATCTATCTTGCCGCTGCATTTCTCCCAACACCATATGCCATGTTTGCTGGTGCAATCGGTGGTGCCATGGCAGATATCCTGACTGCCCCGGTATATGCACCTGCAACCTTCATCATCAAGATGCTGATCTCCCTTCCGATCACATGTAAAAAGGACAAGATCGTGAATGTACACAACTGTGTCGGCGTTGTTGTTGCCGCTGTAATTTCCTTTATTGGATATTATATCACAGATGTAATCCTGTTCGGAACCTGGGGTGCACTGATTCCTTCGATTGTAGGAACCCTTGCCCAGTCAGGCGGAAGTGCTGTGATCTTTATCATTCTTGGTTCCACTCTTGACAAAGCCGGTTTCAAGAGTACAATGAAAAACAAATTTGGAATTTAGCCAAATATTTAATTATACGCAAATGACAGGTGGTTCTTGAATATCCGCCTGACTTTCAAAGAGGAGATTTTATTATAATGTCAGATATTATTTACACATTTAAAAACAATGCATATTTTAACATCACCAACCGCTGCACTTGCAAATGTATTTTCTGCATCCGTAACGAGCATGAAGCCATCGGAGAGGCAACAGAACTTTGGCACGACCACAATCCTTCTTTCGAAGAGATCAAGGCAGGGCCCAGCCCACGGCAATAGTAGTTGTCCCTGCGGGATGCAGGCATGAACCTGTCGATGACCGGTTCCAGGTGTTTGTAGCTCAGGGCCAGGTTGCGCCAGGTCTCCATGCTGAAACCGGCGGCATCGATATGCACGTGAAGCCCGCAGCTCCCGTTCACCTTCACATCACACAGCTCAAGCACCCAGCAGACCTTCTCCAGTTCACGTAACCCGGCTTCGCCGACAAGGATCGGACTGACCAGCTCGAAGGTGTCATTCCCGTTCAGACTACTGTCTGTCACGAGTTTCCAATGCGGACGGGTGGTATGGTTGTAACCTTCCACCACAACCTCGATACCGGACTCCCTGAGCTCGCGTGCGAGCCGTTCGCGGGAACAGTTGTAAGCCTCGATCTCGATACCGAACTTGCGGTTGAAAGTGTAATCCGGTGCGGCTGCCAACGGTTGGATGTTCGGACCGCACTCACATTCACTCATACGGCGCAGGGCGTTCACTACAAAGCCGTAGTTTCCGTTGGTCACCATTCGTGCGATTTCCGCACGGGGAACACCCAGAAGATATAGTTGCCGGATCTTGCTCGTCTTTGTCGTTTCTTGTGCTAAAATGCTTCTGATTTGCTCGTTCATAATTTATTACCTCCTTTATTATTACACTACTAAGGTAATGCTTTTACAGGAGATATCGTAATTATAAGATCCTTATTATCACGCCATTAGCTTACTTTATCTTAGGCTAAAAGTCCTGCGCTGCCGGGAAAAGCCCGTCATCGGCCGCATCACCGAGGGCCGGCTGCTGCTGGACGTGCGGACCATCTTCCCGGAGGACATGGAGTATATCGCTGACACGGCAGCGGAGGTGCTGGCATGAAGCACGTCATCATCGGCACCGCCGGTCATGTGGATCACGGCAAGACCATGCTCATCAAGGCCCTGACCGGTATCGACACTGACCGCCTTATTGAGGAGAAAAAACGGGGCATCACCATCGAGCTGGGCTTTGCTCATATCGAGTTTGACGACCATACGCAGGCCGGTATCATCGACGTGCCGGGCCACGAGAAATTCATCAAGAATATGCTGGCCGGTGCCGGCGGCATCGATCTTGCCATGCTGGTGGTGGCGGCGGACGAGGGCTTCATGCCCCAGACCGTGGAGCATCTGGATATTCTGACCCTGTTGGGCATCCGGGACGGTGTGGTGGTCATCACCAAGATCGATATGGTGGACGAGGAGTGGGTGGAAATTGTCCGGGAGGACATCGCCGCCCACGTCAAGGGGACATTTTTAGAGGGCAAACCTGTCCTGCCGGTGTCCGCTTATACCGGTCAGGGCATCCCGGAACTGAAAAAGGAGCTTCAGCAGCGGGTGAGCCGGGTGGCCGTCCGCAACGAGCAGATCCCCTTCCGCCTGCCGGTGGATCGGGTGTTCTCCAAGGACGGCTTCGGCACCGTGGTCACCGGCACCATGATCGAGGGCAACCTCTCCGTAGGCGACCCGGTGGAGCTGATGCCCTCCGGCCAGCGGGCCAAGGTCCGCACCCTGCAGGTCCACAACCACTCGGTGGAGCAGGCTTACGCCGGGCAGCGGGTGGCGGTGAATCTGGCGGGTCTGCGGCGGGACGCCGTGGCCCGTGGCGATACCCTATGCAAGCCTGATACCCTGCGCCTGTCCCGGATGCTGGACGTGCGCCTGACCGATCTGAAGGATTCCCACCGCATCATCGAGAACGGCTCCCCGGTACACTTCTACCACGGGGCTGCCGCCCACATCGCCAAGGTGGTGCTGCTGGAGCAGGATACGCTGGAGCCGGGCCAGTCCGGCTTTGCCCAACTGCGCTTTACGGAGCCGGTGGCGGTGAAGCGGGGGGACCGCTTCGTTATCCGGTTCTACTCCCCCATGGAGACCATCGGCGGCGGCGTCATCCTGGATGACTGCCCGCCCCGGCATAAGCGGCATCAGCCGGAGGTGATCCGCGCCTTGACCATCCGGGAGGGCGGTTCCGCCGGCGCCCAGCTGCAGCAGCTGGTGGAGGAGTATGGCTACGCCCTGCCCACGGCCCAGACCCTGGCCCAGCGCCAGAGTATGCCGGAGGAGGAGATGGTGCGGGCGCTGGAGGATCTGGTGAACAGCGGCGATCTGCTGGAGATTCTGCCCCGACGCTATCTGGCGGCCCCCCTGTACCGGAAGGCCTGCCAGTCGGTGGAGCAGGTGCTGGCGGAGTATCACAAGGCCAACCCCCTCCATGCGGGCATGAAGGTAGCGGCCCTGCGGCAGAAGGCCCTCCGGGGAGCAGAGCTGAAGGAGGCCGACGCCATCCTTACCGCCATGCTCCGGGGCGGCACCGTCACTGCCATTGCCGACCGCTGCGCCCTGCCGGACTTCCGGGTGGTGCTCACCAAGCGCCAGACGGCCCTGCGGCAAAAGCTGCTGGACAGCTACCGTAAGTCCGGTCGGGAGGTACCCTTTGTGGACGATCTCTACGCCTCCTTCCCAACCAACGAGCGGGACGACTGCAAAAAGGTGCTGGAGAATCTGGTGTCCTGCGGCGAGCTGGTGATGCTGACACCCCAGCTGTTTTACCACAAGGATGTCTATGAGGAGGTCTGCGCCCTGACCCGTGATTTCTTTGAGGGCCACCCCGTCTTTACGCTGGCGGAGTACCGGGACCTGCTGGGAACCTCCCGGAAATATGCGCTGGCCATTCTGGAATTTTTCGACAAGACCAAGGTGACCAAAATGGTGGGCGACCACCGGGAGGTCATCGGCTCCCTGTGAGCGGCGACAAAGCGGATAAATTTCGGCCACGAGAATCGGATTTTCCAATTTTGCAGAGAATTTATCGAAAAAGCTTGATTTTACCCTGTGACCTGTGCTAAACTCCTGTATACAACCGGGATATGGGAGTAGATGGGTTCTGGTGTGCCCCCTGGTCTTCAAAACCAGTGTAGGTGGTGAACAGCCGCCCTGGTGGGTTCGATTCCCACATACTTCCGCCAGAAACGCCCCAACGCACAGCGTTGGGGCATCCCTTTACCCGACCGCCCGGAGGACGGCCTATGACGGAGCAGGAGGTGCGCCATGTATCTGATCGTTACCAACAACCCCATGGCGGCGAAGGAGTTCGCCGGGCAGGGGGAGGTTCGCCTGTACCCGGAGGATACCTATCGGGAGATTCTGGTGCGGGCCAGAGACCTGGTGTATATAGGCCACCGGCTGTGCAACCACCCGCTGTACGGCAGTCTGCGACCCCACGAGACGCCCTATCGCACGGTGGTACTGTCGGATCGGCCCCAGACTCCGGACGAGGAGGAGTGCCTCATCATGTCGGAGGCCATCACCCGCATCGATACCTTCACGCCGCCGGATCGGGCGAAGATGCCCCGGCGTATTCTGGAGGACTATCAGATGATCGACTGCTCTCTGGTGAGGAATACCTTCGCCTTCTGAGAGAGGCATATGAAAAACGCAGAACCGCCCCGGACGCCTATGTGTCCGGGGCGGTTTATTTTTGCCGTGGATGGCATCCCGGCATATGCCGTCGGAACCGTAAGAGGTAATATCTAAAAAAACGATAATGAAAGAAACGGAGAAACCGGGACAAGGAAGGTGGCCCTGTGCGGCGGCAGCGGCGAAGGGAGGGCCGGTGAGCAGGGCGACCCGGCGGGGGTGGCAGGCGGATCCATGTGGAAAAACACACGATACAGTGGGAATAGGGCGATTTCTTGAACGAAAAGAGGACAAAATTCGCCGCTAAATTGTATACAAAATTTTATTTAAAAATTTTTACATAATTTTGATAAAAATGATTGATTTTTTGGTTTTGATGGGGTATATTATAGGCAGATGCGATTGTGAAAAAGCAACGACCATAGATAGGAGGACACATCGATCATGGATCTGGAACTGAGAAATGTTCAAGTAAAAGATGTCGTCCTGGGTGACAAGAACGACCTGAAGGACGGCGTGCTGACGGTGGACGTGGAAGGGCTGAAGAAGCTCATTCTGGAGGACCCCCGTGTGACGGCCGTGAAGGTAGATCTTGCCAAGCCGGGCGAATCCTGCCGTATCCTTCCGGTGAAGGATGTGGTGGAGCCCCGTTACAAGCCGGAGGGAGAGATCTTCCCCGGTGTGTTCGGCTCCGACGTGCCGGAGGCAGGCTCCGGCGTGACCTATGTACTCAAGGGCTGCGCCGTGGTGACCACGGGCCCCATCGTGGGCTTTCAGGAGGGCCTCATCGACATGAGCGGCCCCGCCGCCCAGTACACGCTCTTCTCCAAGCTGAACAACGTGGTGCTGCACCTGACCAAGCGGGAGGATGTGGATCAGCACGAGCATGAGGAGGTCGTCCGCATGGCCGGGCTGAAGGCGGCCCGCTGGCTGGGTGAGGTGGCTGTGAAGGCGGAGAGCTATGATTCCGAGTTCTACCACTGGCCCACCGCCGCCGAGCGTGCCAACCAGTATCCTGACCTGCCCAAGGTGGTGTATGTGTGCAACTGCATGGCACAGGGCCTGCTGCACGATACTTACTTCTACGGCCGGGATACCAAGCAGCTGGTACCCACCGTTGTCTCTCCCACGGAGTTCTTTGACGGTGCGATCATCAGCGGCAACTGCGTGTCCCCCGGCTCCAAGACCACGACCTATCACCACCTGAACAACGCCGTCATCAAGGCCCTGTGGGCCAAGCACGGCAAGGAGCTGAACTTCGTGGGCATCATTCTGAACCCCCTGATGGTCACCCTGAAGGAGAAGCAGCGGGACATCATGATGAGCGTCCGCATCGCCACCGAGGAGTTCGGCGCCGACGCCGCCATCATCTCTCAGGAGGGCTTCGGCAACCCCACCACCGACCTGATGCACGTTTGCCGGGGTCTGGAGAAGCGGGGCGTCAAGACCGTTATCATCACCAACGAGGACGCCGGTACCGACGGTATGTCCGAGTCTCTGCCGGATGTGGTCACCGAGGCCAACGCCATCGTGTCCACCGGCAACTCCAATGCCACCATCCTGCTGCCCAAGATGGACCGTGTTCTGGGCGAGCTGAAGGAGGTGGAGCGTGTCACCGGCGGCAATGTGGATTCCATCAAGCCCGACGGCACGCTGCTGCTGGAGATCCACGGTATCATGGGCGGACATAATCTGCAGGGTAACACCTACCTGTCCGCCACCACTGTTTGACGAAGGAGAGGGAAAGAATGAAGAAAATTTTGTTCTATACCAACCAGTTCTTCGGTCAGATCGGCGGCGAGGATATGGCGTATGCAGAGCCTCAGGTCTTTGAGGGGATGCATGGTTCCGCCAATACCTTCGGTGCCCCTCTGAAGGATATTGCCGAGATCGTGGCCACGATCGTCTGCGGCGATAACTTCTATGCCGAGAACATGGAGACCGGCCGGGCCTTCCTGCTGGAGCAGATCAAGAAGTATCAGCCCGACCTCATCATTGCCGGTCCTGCCTTTAACGCCGGCCGCTTCGGCATCGCCTGCGGCGACGTGTGCAAGACAGCCAAGGAGCAGGCGGGGGTGGAGGCCATCACCGGCCTGTACGAGGAAAACCCCGCCGTGGATATGTTCAAGAAGGACGTGTACATCCTGCGGGTGGCTAAGTCCGCCGCCGGTATCCGCAAGGCCGTACCCCTGATGGCCGGCTTTGCCAGAAAGCTGCTGACGGGTGAGCCCATCGGCACGCCGGAGGACGAGCAGTACTATGCCAAGGGCAAGCGTGTGAACATCTTCCGGGAGAAGAACGGTGCCGAGCGTGCCGTGGATATGCTGCTGGCCAAGGTCAAGGGCGAGCCCTACAAGACCGAGCTGGAGATCTCCACCTATGAGAAGGTGGAGCCCTCTGCCCCCATTGCCGACCTCAGCAAGGCCAAGATCGCCCTCTGCACCACCGGCGGCATGGTCCCCATGGGCAACCCCGACCACATGGTGGCGGCTACCGCCAAGTTCTGGAAGGAGTACCCCGTGGAGGGCGACACGCTGGAGAGCGGCAAGTGGGAGTCCGTCCACGCCGGCTTCGACCCTGTGTACGCCAACAACGACCCCAACCGGGTCGCCCCTTATGATATGCTGAAAATGCTGGAGAAGGAAGGCATCATCGGCAGTGTGTATCCGGCGCTGATCTCTACCACCGGTAACTCCACCTCCGTTGCTGACTCCACCAGAATGGGCCAGGAGATCGCTGAGCGGCTTGTGTCCGCCGGGGTCAATGGCGTCATTCTGACCAGTACCTGAGGTACCTGTACACGTTGCGGTGCAACGATCGTGAAGCAGCTGGAGAAGGCTGGTATCCCCGCCACTCATATCTGCACAGTTACCCCCATTTCCAAGACCGTCGGTGCGGCCCGTATTTTCGGCGCTCAGGCTATCCCCTATCCCACCGGCGATCCCAACCTGCCTCCTGAGAAGGAGATGAACCGCCGTCGTGAGATCGTCATGGGCGCTCTGAACCTGCTGACCGAGGGCGGTGGATCCGTGTCTGGCGAGAGCAACGCCGTATTTACTGATTGACAGGAGCCATTATTATGGACAATAAAATTTATGATGTAGTCATCTTGGGTGGAGGCCCTGCGGGTCTGGCTGCCGGTCTGTACGCAGGCCGCAGCCGCCTGAGTGTGCTGATCCTGGAAAAGGGCATCGACGGCGGCCAGATCGCCGTGACCCATGACATCGAAAACTATCCCGGCCAGTCCAAGGTGGACGGCATGACCGGTCAGGAGCTGGTGGCTCCCATGACCGAGCAGTGCAAGAAGTTCGGCTGCGAGCGTGTCAGTGACACCATCACCGCCTGCGACTTCAGCGGCCCCGTGAAGAAGTTCGTGGGCAGCAAGGGCGAGTATCTGGGCAAGACCGTTATCGTCTGCACCGGTGCCATGACCCGCTCCATCGGCTGCAAGAACGAGGCCAAGTATGTGGGCAAGGGCATCAGCTACTGCGCCGTGTGCGACGCCAACTTCTTCGAGGACTTCGAGATCTACGTGGTGGGCGGCAATGGCATCGCCGCTGAGGAGTCCCTGTATCTGGCAGGCTACGCCAGAAAGGTCACTATGATCCATAAGGGTCCGGCCCTGACGGTGTCCCCCATGCTGAAGGAGCGTCTGGACGCCGAGCCTAAGATCCACGTCCTGTGCAATGAAGAGGTGGAGGACGTGGGCGGCGATGAGCTGCTCAGCGAGATCGTCCTGAAGAACACCAAGACCGGCGAGGAGACGGTGCTCCATGCCGATGAGGAGGACGGCTTCTTCGGGCTGTTCGGCTTCACCGGCAAAAAGACCACCGGGATGTTCGACGGCGTTCTGGACATGGAGGGCGGCTACATCAAGACCGACGAGTGTATGCGCACCAACATCCCCGGTGTATTTGCCGCCGGCGACGTGCGGGTGACCCCCCTGCGTCAGGTGGTGACAGCCTGCGCCGACGGCGCCATTGCCGCCATGCAGTGCTACAAGTATATCAGCGCTCAGAAGTGATTTTTGAAAGGAGTTCATTACTATGCTGGATCTGACCAAGGAAAATTTCGAGGCGGAAGTCCTCAAGGCAGAGGGCAAGGTTTTCGTGGACTTTTACGGCGACGGCTGCGTGCCCTGCGCTGCGCTGATGCCCTATGTACACGAGTATTCCGAGAAGTACGGTGACAAGATGAAGTTCTGCTCCCTGAACACCACCAAGGCCCGCCGTCTGGCCATCAGCCAGAAGGTGCTGGGTCTGCCGGTCATGGCCATCTATGAGAACGGCCAGATGATCGACTCCGTGGTGAAGGATGACGCCACCGCTGAGAGCATCGAGGCAATGATCCTCAAGCATTGCTGAAAACTCATTCCTTTGTTTTCCCGCCCCATGGGCATGGAATAAAAATCTGAAAGGAAGGAGGAAAATAGAAATGAGTATTCTCAAGGGCAGAAAGGCCATCGTCATCGGTGACCGTGACGGTGTCCCCGGTATGGCCATTGCGGCCTGTGCCGAGAGCGCTGGCGCCGAAGTCGTGTTCTCCTCTACCGAGTGCTTCGTCTGAACGGCCGCAGGTGCTATGGATCTGGAGAATCAGAAGAGAGTCAAGGAGTTCGTGGAGCAGTACGGAGCAGAAAACATTGTGGTTCTGCTGGGTGCTGCCGAGGGCGAGGGTGCCGGTTTGGCAGCCGAGACCGTGACGAACGGTGACCCCACTTTTGCAGGTCCTTTGGCAGGAGTCTCGTTGGGACTCAGGGTTTATCATGTATGTGAGCCGGAAGTCAAGGCAGAGTTTGATGAAGCTGTCTATGATGAGCAGGTCGGTATGATGGAGATGGTGCTGGACGTTGACGATATCGTCAGCGAAATGACCAGTATCCGTGAACAGTATTGTGCCTTCAAAGACTAATGGTCTCACCCAGAGAGGGATGGCACACCGCCATCCCTCTCTATTCTATATATAAATTGTATACAACTCAGGGATTTTACACGCCCATACATACGAAAGGTGATCTGACCTATGAAAAGTGTCATCCGTGGAGCCGGCTATGTTCTGGCTCATACCCCCGATATGGTGCTGCACAACGGCACTACCCAGACAACAGAGCGTATCGTCAACCCCGACAGCGAGTATCTCAAGGAGCTGCCCAGCCACATCCGCAGTTTCGAGCAGCGGGGCGGGGTGCGGGTAGACCTGGGCGAAGGATAGGCCGGGAGCGGTGAAGGACTGCGGCGGGTTGAGGCGGAGGACAGGGCTTTTCGCCCCACTCCGGGAAAGTTTGCCGCCGATTTCTTGGACGCGTGGCGATAACTCCGTATATTTCGGGTCGGATCGTAAAATATAATCAGGAACTAAATATAATCAAGAACGGATACCGCGCCTTATGAAAAAGCTGATATTATCCCTGTTTTCGCTGTTTTCGGTGTTTGCGGGTGTCCCGCACTGCCTGGGAAATCCTGCCCCCGAGGAGGTTCGGGCGTCGCAGCCCAACCGGGAGAGGCGGCACGGGGCTTACTCGAAGGATAACTGGACGGTGTATTACGAGGGCAGGAAGGTGAAGGGCGCTTCGGCATCGTCGTTCACGGATCTCGGCGGCGGGTACGGTAAGGACGACTGGACGGTGTTCTACCGCGGCCGGAAGGTGGAAGGGGCGTCGGCCTCGTCGTTCGAGAGCCTCGGGAACGGGATGGGGAAAGACAACTGGCATACCGACCACTACGGGGAGCGGTATG
>OGWV01002305.1_pt1 | contig 11777 bp, 11 predicted proteins | sample 1576081 | NCBI WGS metagenome assembly OGWV01 (sample SAMEA3541541, study PRJEB24748) | human gut metagenome | biome: human gut; feature: human-associated habitat; material: faeces | place: China | collected 2012 | reverse complement strand
TGATAAAGCACTGGAAGCTGTAAAACAGGCTGTTGCCAGTCCGCTTCTGGAGACAACTATTGCCGGAGCATCTCATGTCATCATCAATGTATCCGGTGATATCACACTTATGGATGCATCCGATGCAGCAGAATATGTACAGGAACTTGCCGGAGAAGATGCGAACATCATTTTTGGTGCAATGTATGATGATTCCAGAGCAGACGAAGCTACAATTACTGTAATTGCTACAGGACTTCATAATGTTGGCGGAAGTGCTTCAAAATTAAAATCAAGACTGGAAAATCAGGGAAGAACATCTGCGATGCCACATGGTCAGCAAGGACATGCATCTGCATATGAGAGACCGGTACGTCAGAGCAGTGCAATGTATGGACAGCAGCAGGCAGTACGTACACCGCAGGCAGAACGTCCGGTATCACCAAGACTTGATTTCGGAACAACAACACAGAGAGAGACAACGGGAACTGCAACAAGACGTCCAATGGGTGGAACCACTCCTACACTGGATACACCTAGAACACCTACAAGCAAGGTGAAAGAACAGTCAATTAAAATTCCTGATTTCTTTAAAAAATAATCACATAAAGAATAGTACTACTTAGAATACAGAGAATATGCCGCAGGCAGTTTCTCTTACATACATTACTATAAGAAAGATCGTACACAGGTTGGCGTGAGCTGACTTGTATACGGTCTTTTTTGTGTATCTTTGTTTTACTAATATGTTCGCAGGGTTACGAGAGCTGTCGAACGAAAAACGGAATCACATACAGTATCTGACAAAATCCTTTTGAAAAAATTTATATAATGTTACTTGTTTAAAACAACAAATTTATTTCTGTGCACGGAAAGAGAAAGAAGGCCTGATGTGTACTATGAATTATATGTAGATGTGTTTTTTATGGTGAATTTTACAATGGATGCGATTCTTTTGATTCTTCTGAAGAAATTACTTGCCTGTCCGGCGGGGTATGGAAGGGTTTTTGCAGGAGCAGCAACTGGAGCCGCGATGACATGTATTGCAATTGTCATATTCAGGAAAACACCGGTATTAAGATTTGTAGTATTTCATGGAGTCATTAATGTAGTAATGATGAAGGCCGGCCTTGGAATAAAATGGGGCCGGGAATTGTTCAGAGGATGGGTGCTCTTGTATATAGAGTCATTTCTGCTGGGAGGTGTGTTCCAGTTCGTTCAACAGTATATAAGGCGGGGAAGTATGTTCTTTTTACTGGCTGTAATCAGTTACTACCTCGTGTCGGTAATCTGGAAAATCATTTTATTCTTTTCAGAGAAAGGAAATCGTTACTGTGAAGTCGAAGTGTTTTTTGGAGAAAAAAATGACAGACTGAGAGGACTGATAGATACAGGGAATACATTGAGTGATACGATCAGTAATGATCCTGTCAGTATTATAGACAGAGCATCTGTAAGAAGACTGACAGAGGAAAAGAAACCGGAACGATTCAGATATATTTCTTATCATTCCATCGGGAAAAAAGAGGGTGTGATGCCGGCGTTCCGGCTGGATAAGATGCAGATCATACGGGATGGAAACAAGATAAATGTGGAACATCCATTAGTGGCAGTAAGTGAAGAAGAATTAGGTTCAGAAAATTATCAGATGATTATCAATCCAGATATATTGACAGGAGGAAAGAAAAATGGTGATAAAAGTGGCAGTTCCACATCAGTTTAAATTGAAAGTTATTCCGGATTTCCGGTCTCTCTTTTTTTCGGACAAAAAAGATATTCATTATATAGGAGGATCAGATATTCTTCCGGCACCATTGGAAACAGAGGAAGAAAGAAAAGCAATACGGGGACTGGGGACAGAGAATGATGAACAGGCAAGAAAAATGCTGATTGAACACAATCTTCGTCTGGTTGTGTATATTGCAAAAAAATTTGATAATACCGGAGTAGGAGTTGAGGATTTGATTTCTATAGGTACAATTGGGTTGATAAAAGCAATTAATACGTTTGATCCAGATAAGAATATCAAACTTGCAACGTATGCATCCAGATGTATTGAAAATGAGATTCTGATGTATCTGAGGAGAAATAGTAAGACCAAGATGGAAGTGTCGATTGATGAGCCTTTAAACGTCGACTGGGATGGAAATGAACTGCTGTTGTCGGACATTTTGGGAACAGAGGAAGATGCTGTCTATAAGGATCTGGAAAATGATGCAGAGAAGAAAGTACTGATCAAAGCAATCAGCCGCCTGTCAGGAAGGGAACAGATGATCATCCGGATGAGGTTCGGTCTGGGGACAGCCGACGGAGAAGAAAAGACACAGAAAGAGGTGGCAGATATGCTTGGTATTTCCCAGTCTTACATATCCAGATTAGAGAAAAAGATTATGCAAAGATTGCGCCGGGAAATGGTGAAGTATTCCTGAAAATGTGCTACAATAAAAAGAAAAAGGGGTTGGTCATATGAGGCTTAGTTTTTTTGGAGCAGCCCATGAAGTGACTGGAAGCTGTCATCTTCTTGAAGCATGCGGAAAGAATATCTTGATTGACTGTGGAATGGAGCAGGGACCGGATCTTTACGAGAATCAGGAACTTCCGGTTGCACCGGGAGATGTAGATTACATTCTTCTGACACATGCACATATTGATCATTCCGGAAATATTCCGCTTCTGGTGAAAAAAGGATTTTCCGGGGAGATCATTACCACATTTGCAACGGCAGATCTTTGTGATATTATGCTTCGTGACAGCGCACATATTCAGGAATTTGAAGCGGAATGGAGAAACAGGAAGGCAAGAAGAAGCGGAGAACCGGAATACGAACCAATTTATACGGTTGCAGACGCAGATGCCGCAACGAAGCTTCTGGCACCGGTAGATTACGGACAGAAGATTACGTTGTGTGACGGAATTGAAGTAAGATTCAATGATGTGGGGCATCTGCTTGGATCGGCAAGCATTGAAGTATGGATAACCGAAGGAGATGTCTCAAAGAAGGTTGTATTTTCCGGAGATGTGGGAAATGTCAATCAGCCAATCATTAAAGATCCCCAGTTAGTAAAAGAGGCAGACTATCTGGTGATCGAATCTACATACGGAGACCGTACACATGGTGAGGATATTCCAGATTATGTGGGAGAGTTTACAAGGATTTTGAGAGAGACATTCCAAAAAGGCGGCAATGTGGTGATTCCTTCTTTTGCGGTTGGACGTACGCAGGAGATTTTGTATTTTATCCGTGAGATCAAAGAAAAGAATCTGCTTCCGGAATTTCCGGGATTTGAAGTATATGTGGACAGTCCGCTTGCAATCGAAGCGACGAATGTGTTTAATAAAAATGTCAAAGGATGTTTTGATGAGGAAGCAATGGAATTGGTAAATCAGGGGATCAATCCTCTGCTGTTCCGGGGTCTGAAGACGACGATTACCAGTGACGAGTCCAGACAGATCAACTTTGATACAAAACCGAAAGTTATCCTGTCTGCATCCGGTATGTGCGAAGCAGGACGGATCCGGCATCATTTGAAGCATAATCTGTGGCGTCCGGAATGCACGATTTGTTTTGTGGGATATCAGGCAGTCGGAACGCTTGGAAGAAAACTGATTGAGGGTGCAGAGAGTGTAAAGCTGTTTGGAGAGAATATCACGGTCAATGCCAGGATCGAGGTATTGAAAGGAATCAGCGGACATGCAGATATGAATGGTCTTTTGGACTGGATCAGGGGATTTGAAAAAATACCGGACCGCGTAATGGTTGTGCATGGGGAAGATACAGTGACAGATCATTTTGCAAAATTGGTAGAAGATACATTCGGTTGTCCGGCATTCGCACCATATTCAGGTGGAACGGTAGACCTCGCAGCAAATGAGATTATAACGATCGGACAGAAGATTCCGAAAAAATCAGATGAGAAACCGAGTAAGCTTAAGAGTGCATCCGCATTTAATCGTCTGGTGGCAGCTGCAAAGCGTTTGCTGAACGTTGTGTATAAGAATGAAGGTCTGGCGAATAAAGATATGGCCAAGTTCGAGACCCAGATCCAGAATCTGGCAGATAAGTGGGATAGATAACGCAGAATCTGCCAGATGTCAAGGAGTAAAATTTTTTTTATTTGATAAGAAACCGCATAAGCCTGTGCGATAAGGAGCATCATCTTAATAGAAACTGATGGATGAGATTCTGACAGGAGGTCTGTAATGGCACAGGGAAAGGTAGAAATATGTGGTGTGAATACGGCAAAGCTTCCTATCCTGAATGAAGAGGAGAAGGAAGCTTTGTTTGTACGCATCAAAGAAGGAGACCGGGAAGCGAAAGAAGAGTACATTAAAGGAAATTTACGACTTGTCCTGAGCGTGATAAGACGATTTGGGGCAAGCGGGGAGAACCCGGATGATCTGTTCCAGATTGGGTGTATCGGACTGATTAAGGCGGTTAATAATTTTAACACAGAATTAGAGGTAAAATTTTCCACCTATGCAGTACCAATGATCATTGGAGAAATCAGAAGGTACATGAGAGATAACAATTCCATTCGTGTCAGCCGGTCACTCAGAGATACAGCATATAAAGCAATCTATGCAAGGGAAAGTTACAGAAAGAAGAACCAGAAAGAACCGACGGTGCAGGAAATTGCGACAGAAATTGGCATATCCAAAGAGGATATTATGTTTGCTTTGGATGCAATCCAGATACCGATGAGTCTGCAGGAACCGGTCTATAATGATGGTGGAGATGCATTGTATGTGATGGATCAATTGAGTGATCAGACGAATAAAGAAGAAAAATGGGTGGAAGACCTGTCACTGGAGGAAGCAATGAAGCATCTTGATGAACGGGAACGTTATATTATCAAGCTTCGGTTCTTTCAGGGAAGAACGCAGATGGAAGTTGCAAAGGAGATACGGATATCCCAGGCTCAGGTCAGCAGGCTGGAGAAGAATGCGTTGAAAACTATGCGCCAGTACCTTATCTAAGGGCTGGCGCATTTTTGGTATTGCATTTTTGACGGTCTCATACTATGATATTTGCAGGAGGAATTTGTATAATGAAAGCTTGTATATTTGATCTGGATGGAACATTAACAAATACATTGGAATCTATGACATATTCCGTAAATCTGACACTTGAGGAGATGGGACTTTCCAAGATCACAAAAGATCAGTGCAGATTGTTCGTCGGGAATGGAGCCAGGGTATTAATGGAAAAGTCACTGAAAGCAGCCGGAGACACAGATGCTTCAAGGATTGAAGAGGGGATGGAAATATACGGACGTATATTTGACCAGAATTGTACATATCATGTAACACCTTATGAAGGAATCCCGGAGATGTTGAAAGCATTGAAAGATAAAGGAATTCAACTGGCAGTCCTTTCCAATAAGCCGGACCGTCAGACAGTAAAAGTTGTGAAAGCAATTTTTGGAGAAGAATTGTTTGATTATGCACAGGGACAGAAAGAAGGTATCCGAAGAAAACCGGAACCGGACGGAGTATGGTATCTTATGGAACAGATGCACGTATCAAAAGAAGAATGCCTGTATATCGGAGATTCAGAAGTTGATGCGGCAACCGGAAGGAATGCAGGCCTTAAGACGATAGGCGTGTTGTGGGGATTCCGGGACAGAAAAACGTTAGAAACTGCGGGAGCAGATGATCTGATCGACAGACCGGATGAACTGTTGCAGTTTGTGTAATATTACGATAAGGGAGGTTGAGATGTATGTACGAGTATGATGAAGAATGTCTGCAGACGTTTATTTTGAATCAGGGACAGCTGTTTGATGAACCGGTTGCAGAGACTTTGGAAGAGGCAGAGGCTTTTCTGGAGGACTGTATGGCTTCTATCGTAGATAATATCGGAGAAGTCAGGGAATTCCTTGATCAGGAAGGAATGGATGTCAGTGGAATGTCTGACGAAGAGATTGAAGATGCATCAGAAGTATTTGCGCTATCGGATGGTCGTTATCTTATCGTTGAAGGATAAAAGCAAAAAGACGAAAGTACCTGCCGGGTGGCATCGCACAGGCCACTGTCAGATGTAAGAAAAAGCCGCAACTACTTTGTAGTTCCGGCTTTTTTCAATGCAGTTTCAATGGCCTGGACAATCAGCTGGGAAGTGTAAGGAGTGTCAGATGAATACTGGATATTGTCGAGTGACTGTTTTTTGTAGACCTGTTCGGCAATATCTTCGATCGCAGGTTCGATGAACGGATACATGGTTGTGATAGATTCGTTCAGATTGGTGAAACGGATGGAATTGATATGGGATTCATCTACAGTCACCTCAACTTCCAGCGCAGTATTGTTCAGAGTGATATCTGAGGTGTAGATTCCCGGAGTATAGATCCGGTTGTCTTTTGAGGCGGAGCGATGTTCCGGGCGGAACATGAATATCAAAAGCAGGATCAGAATAATGGCCAATACTGCGAAAATAACGGTATAGATGATTTCTTTCATGTGAAGTACAACAATTTTTGTTTTGGAACTCATAGTGAGACCTCCTGGTAATTGGTTTCAAAGATTGTTTCATTTTCTATAATGTATGAAAAATGTGGAAGAATTATTCGTTTAATTTTTCCGTGACAAATGGAAAAGGTTCTTGTAGAATGATAAAAGAAATGGAAGGTGAAAAATTATGTTTATTATTGCAGGACTTGGAAATCCTACACTTCAGTATGAAGGAACCAGACACAATGTAGGGTTTGATGTCATAGATATGTTGGCAGACAGATATAATATTTCTGTAGACGGAAGAAAAGGAAGAGCACTGATCGGCAAAGGAATGATCGGGGGACAGAAGGTGCTTCTGGTAAAACCGCAGACGTATATGAATCTGAGCGGGGAAAGCTTAAGAGAACTGGTCAATTATTATAAGATTGATGAAGAACACGAACTTCTTGTGATCTATGATGATATCAGTCTGGATGTAGGGCAGTTGAGAATCCGTAAGAAAGGAAGCGCCGGAGGGCATAATGGAATAAAAAATATTATTGCCAACCTTGGAACCGATGTGTTTCCGAGAATCAAGATCGGCGTTGGGGAGAAGCCAAAGAAATACGACCTGGCGGATTATGTACTGGGACATTTTTCGAAAGAAGATCGTGAATTGATGGAAGAGGGATATGACCGCGCAGACCATGCGGTGGGAATGATCTTAAATGGAGAGATCGAGGCTGCCATGAACCAGTATAACAGGAAAGTAAAGCCTAAGGAGGCATAAAAAGATGCAGGGCTTAATCGGACCGTTAAAAGAACTTGCAGAGTTTGAAGAACTCTGTAAAAATAAGAAAAAAGATGCAGGAATGATCCGTGTATGCGGATGTGTGAATTCCCAGAAATCTCATATGATGTATGCAATTGGCGATGGCTGTAAATACAAGGTCATCGCCTGTTCCAGTGAGACAAAAGCAAAACAGATATATGAAGAATACCGATTCCTGGACAACAATACTTATCTGTATCCGGCAAAGGATTTTCTGTTCTATAAAGCAGATATCCGTAGTAAAGAGCTGGTGAAGCAGAGAATGGAAGGAATCCAGGCAGTGCTTTCCGGAACACCTGTGACGATTGTGACAAGTCTGGATGGGTTCATGGATCACCTCGCACCAAAAGAGAGTATTGAAAAAAAAGTACTGAAGATACAAAACGACAGTGTCCTTAAACTGGACGAGATGGCAGAGAGACTTTCTGATGTAGGGTATGACAGGGAAGTACAGGTAGAAGGCCCGGGGCAGTTTGCAGTGCGGGGAGGAATACTGGATATCTATCCACTGACGGAGGAGTTTCCGGTAAGGATTGAATTTTGGGGAGATGAGGTGGATTCTATCCGGACTTTTGACGTGGAGAGTCAGCGGTCCATTGAGAATATGACAGAAATTAACATCTATCCGGCGGTGGAATTTCCGCAGGGAGAAGAGAAGGGAGTATCGTTCCTGGATTATTTTTCGAAAGAAGATACCATTCTTTTTCTGGATGAACCGGTGCGTCTTGTGGAGCGCGGACAGAATATTGAAGAAGAGTTTATGGAAGCGCAGAAAAAGCGTCTGGAGAACGGGTATGAACTGGAAGAGGAAGAGGCAAAGATATTTCCGGTTGCAGATATCCTGAAGAAGATCAATACTTACAGCAGTATCGGCTTTTTTGCGTTAGAGATGAAGTGCAGGGGATTGGAAGTAAGAGAATCTTATGAAATCCAGGCTAAGAGTGTGAATCCGTACAATAACAGTTTTGAGATGCTGACACAGGATCTTAAGAGACTGAAAAGAAACGGATACAGGGTAGTCCTGCTGTCAGGATCGAGAACCCGTGCAAAGAGGCTGGCGGAAGATTTAAGAGATTATAATCTAAGCAGTTATTACGGTGAAGAATTGGACCGCGAAGTAAAGCCTGGAGAAATTATGACGGCATATGGATACATTGCGGAAGGGTATGAATATCCAATGCTTAAATTCACTGTGATCGCAGAGTCGGACATTTTCGGAAAAAGAAAAAAGAAGAAAAAGAGAAAGACTTATGAAGGACGCAAGATCCAGAGCTTTTCGGAACTGAAGCCGGGAGATTATGTTGTTCATGAGAATCATGGTGTAGGCGTCTATCAGGGAATTGAAAAGATCGTTGTAGACAAGATTTCAAAAGATTATATGAAAATCTCGTATGCACAGGGCGGGAATCTCTATATCCCGGCAACACAGCTGGATCTGATACAGAAATACGCCAGTGCCGATGCAAAGAAACCAAAGCTGAATAAACTGGGAACCCAGGAGTGGAACCGGACCAAGACCAGGGTGCGCGGTGCCGTAAAAGAGATTGCAAGAGATCTGGTGAAGCTGTATGCGGCAAGACAGGAGCAGGATGGTTATGTCTACGGAGAAGATACAGTATGGCAGAGAGAATTTGAAGAGATGTTTCCGTTTGAAGAGACGGAAGATCAGATGATGGCGATCGAGGCTGTAAAAAAAGATATGGAAAGTCATAAGATCATGGATCGTCTGATCTGTGGGGATGTTGGATTTGGTAAGACGGAGGTTGCAATCCGTGCGGCATTCAAAGCTGTACAGGAGAGTAAGCAGGTAGTCTATCTGGTTCCGACAACGATTCTTGCACAGCAGCATTACCGGACATTCGTACAGCGTATGAAAGAGTTCCCGGTGCGGATTGACCTGATGTGCAGATTTCGTACACCGGCACAGCAGAAAAAGACGATCGAGGATGCGAAAAAGGGACTGGTAGATATCATTATCGGAACACATCGGGTACTGAGTGAAGACTTGAAATTCAAAGATCTGGGGCTCCTGATCATCGATGAAGAACAGCGGTTCGGCGTTCAGCACAAAGAAAAAATCAAGAAATTGAAGGAAAATGTAGATGTATTGACACTTACAGCGACTCCGATCCCGAGAACACTTCATATGAGCCTGATCGGTATTCGCGATATGAGTGTATTGGAGGAAGCACCGAATGACCGTATGCCGATCCAGACATATGTTATGGAATATAATGACGAGATGGTACGTGAAGCAATCGAACGGGAATGCGCAAGACAGGGGCAGGTATACTATGTCTATAACCGTGTGGAAGATATCGATGAGGTAGCAGGACATGTGCAGAAGCTGGTGCCGGATCTGTCGGTTGCCTATGCACACGGACAGATGCGGGAGCATGAACTGGAGAGGATCATGTACGACTTTATCAACGGAGAGATCGATGTGTTGGTATCCACAACGATCATAGAGACCGGACTGGATATCTCAAATGCAAATACGATGATCATTCATGATGCAGACCGGCTTGGACTTTCACAGCTTTACCAGCTGCGCGGACGTGTCGGACGTTCCAACCGCATGGCATATGCATTCCTTCTCTACCGGAGAGATAAGATGTTAAGAGAAGTGGCAGAAAAGAGGCTGGCTGCTATCCGTGAATTCACGGACCTTGGCTCAGGATTCAAGATTGCGATGCGTGACCTGGAAATCCGTGGAGCGGGAAATCTTTTGGGTGCGGAGCAGCATGGTCATATGGAGGCGGTCGGATATGACCTTTACTGTAAGATGTTGAACGAAGCGGTGAAGCATCTGAAAGGTGAGATGGAAGAAGAGGAGACCTTCACAACTACGATGGATCTGAATGTGGATGCATTTATTCCGGCATCTTATATTCCGAATGAATACCAGAAACTGGATGTCTATAAACGAATCGCTGCAATTGAGAGCCGGGAAGAAATGGAAGATATGGCAGAAGAACTGACAGACCGGTTTGGAGATATTCCGAAGAAGGTGGAGAAACTTCTGGAAGTTGCCGCATTGAAAGCACAGGCACATCAGTTGTATGTAACGGCTGTCGAACAAAAGGGAGAGGTTTACACATTTATCATGTATGAAAAAGCGAAGGTACATCCGGAACGGATTCCGAAGCTGATCGAAGATTTCCGTGGGGAACTGACATTCAAAGCAGATGGAGCCCAGCCGTGTTTTATCTATGAGAAGAAGAGAAGAAATCTGAAAGAGAAGCAGACAGATGCACTGGAAATTACGAAAAATGTGTTAAATGGGTTGAAAGGATTGATAGGCGGAGAAAAAAGCGGTATAATTGACCCATTAAGCAAATAAAGGCAGGTTAGGATAAATGAAAAAAAGAGCATTAATATTAGCGCTGGCAGGGATTATGGCAGCATCACTTACCGGATGTGGATCGCTGAAGGATGATGCGGTGGTCGTAAAAGCAGGAGATGAAGAGATCACGGCAGGTGTTGCAAATTTCTATGCAAGATATACACAGGCTCAGTACGAAACATACTTTGCGAGTTATTTCGGCGGAGATGATATGTGGACGAAAAATGCGTCAGACGGCAAGACCTATGAAGAATCGATCAAAGAAACTTTGCTGGATGATCTGAAGAATATGGCACTTCTGGAAAAGCATATGAAGGATTATGACGTAAAGCTTACAAAAGCAGATAAAAAAGCAATCGATGATGCGGCTGAAGAATTTGACAAGGCCAACTCCCAGAAGAAAAAAGACAAGGTATCTGGTTCCGAAGAGAATGTAAAACGTGTCATGACATTGATGGTGATCGGCCGCTGCTGACAGGTTTCATATCAAAATATTTATTTGCCGCTGCTGCAACAACAGCCGGTAGTAAAATGATCACAGCATGGGTTGTGCTGGCAATCAGTACCGTGCTGAACACCATGTATTTTATGCGTACGGTATTGACACTTTACAGACCTGTACCGGAGGAAACACATAAAGCATATACGGTTGAGAAGTCCAGGATTGAGACAGCAGCGATTATTGGAATGATTCTTTTGAATATCGGGCTGGGTGTTGCATCACAGCCTGTGATTAAGGTAATAGAAGCCGGCCTTGCAATGTTTGGCTGATAAGGAGGAAAAAATGGATATTAATAATTATTTTTTACTTTTTCCGGTGCTTCTGCCGATCATTGCAGGCGTACTGCTGATGTTTATCAAGTTCGGGAAACGGGAGCATATGCAGTTGTATATACTTCTGATACTTGTTATTGACCTGGCAAGCATTGGATGGATCGCACTGCAGCCAGAAGATACATTGACCTTAAGTCAGTTCTTCATTGCGGAAGGACTGCATGTATTTTTCCATGTGGATATGCTTTCAAAGATTTTTTCAGTGCTTATCGCATTTGTATGGCTGATGGTAGGCATTGCGTCTTTTGAGTATATGGCGCATGAGAAGAATGAACAGCGTTTTTATTGTTTTTACCTGGTTGTAGGCGGTGTTTATGAGTTTTTCACAGATATAAAGTATGGGCGGCAAAGTAC
>OGWV01002302.1_pt1 | contig 11789 bp, 9 predicted proteins | sample 1576081 | NCBI WGS metagenome assembly OGWV01 (sample SAMEA3541541, study PRJEB24748) | human gut metagenome | biome: human gut; feature: human-associated habitat; material: faeces | place: China | collected 2012 | reverse complement strand
TACCAGCTTGAGGAGGCAGTGCTTCTTCACACAGACCGTACAAAGAAGGAAGCAATAAGGCGGAACTTGTAAAGAATATCTTTTCTGCCCTTTATGCTTCTAAACTAGTCTCTTATGCACAGGGATTCGCCGTGTTGCAACGTGCTTCCGATGCTTTCGACTGGCATCTTGATCTGGCCTCCATTGCTCGTATGTGGCGTGGCGGATGTATCATTCGTAGTGTATTCCTCAACGATATTGCTGCCGCTTTCGAAGCACCCGATAAACCTAAGCACTTGTTGCTGGCTCCTTATTTCCGGGAAGAAATCAAGACGTTGCTTTCCGGTTGGAAGAGTCTCGTTGCAGAAGCGATGAAAGAAGAACTGCCCGTTCCGGCTTTTTCTTCTGCTTTGAATTATTTCTATTCACTCACTTCTGCCGATTTGCCCGCTAACCTTGTGCAAGCGCAGCGCGACTACTTCGGCGCGCATACATTCGAACGAAAAGATGAGTTGCGCGGACAGTTCTTCCATGAAAACTGGACAGGACACGGAGGCGATACGAAATCTGGAACATATAATGTATAATAAATAGGTATTTTCAAGTAACAAGATTGTTTGATAAGTAGAAATAAAAAAGCGACAATGGATAAATTTGCAATGATTATTTTCGGTGCGTCGGGTGACCTGACCAAGCGTAAACTGATGCCTGCACTCTACTCCTTATACCGCGACAAGCGGCTTACAGGAGATTTCTCTATACTCGGCATCGGGCGTACGCGAAACTACGGAATACGATTTTGAGACACTTCAAAATATACTCCGACGAGAACTATCGTTCTTATATATTGGAAGAACTGCAACAATTCGTCAAGGCAGACGAACAGGATACTATTCTTATGTCTTCTTTTGTCTCTCACCTGTATTACTTGCCGCTGGACCCTGCAAAGGAAGAAGGTTACCCCTTACTCCGCCAACGTCTGGTGGAATTAACTAACGAGGTAGATCCGGATAATTTGTTGTTTTACCTTGCCACTCCGCCTTCGCTTTACGGTGTAGTTCCTTTGCATCTGAAGGCTGCCGGACTAAATACTCCTCATTCGCGTATTATCGTCGAGAAACCTTTCGGTTACGATCTCGAATCGGCACGTGAGTTGAACCGTATCTATGCTTCTGTCTTCAACGAACACCAGATTTACCGTATCGACCATTTTCTTGGCAAGGAAACTGCACAAAACGTGCTTGCGTTCCGTTTTGCCAACGGCATCTTCGAACCTCTCTGGAATCGTAACTATATTGACTACGTAGAAATTACAGCCGTAGAAAATCTGGGTATCGAGCAACGAGGCGGGTTCTATGAAACGGCAGGTGCGCTGCGGGATATGGTGCAGAATCATCTGATACAGCTCGTGGCCCTTACGGCTATGGAACCGCCTGCTGTTTTCAATGCAGACAATTTCCGTAATGAAGTGGTGAAGGTCTACGAATCTCTTACTCCATTGAATGATGTAGATTTGAATGAACATATTGTTCGCGGACAATATACAGCCTCCGGTAGTAAAAAAGGATACCGTGAAGAAAAAGGAGTGGCTCCCGATTCGCGCACGGAAACTTATATTGCCATGAAACTGGGCATTAGTAACTGGCGCTGGAGTGGCGTTCCGTTCTACATTCGTACAGGTAAACAAATGCCGACGAAAGTAACGGAAATCGTTGTGCATGCTGTCCGGCGTAGGCGGCAAGCCGCTTCTTTAAGTCGGTGTTGTGGGTGCGGATATGGATAAGGGGGTCTTTCTCGTCAAACCAAATATCGGTGGTCTTTTCCCGCTTCGTAAGCCCTGTTCTCATATATTATCGAAAAACACAAAGAGTTATAAAGCGATAGCTTTGTCTTTTATGCTTTTTGCCGGCTTAACTATGACATGACATAAACAAGAACAAGCTCCAACACTCAATAGCCTTTGCAAAAAATCACAAGCCCGCCCTTTTTTGCAGGGGCAGCCAGCCCTTGCATTTATTGTCGATATCTTGACTGTAATGGAAGAACTGTGATACAGTTAGAGAGAAAAGGGAGTGCTTTGTGGATGTTTTTCCATGCTGCGAACAACTGCACGCACTCTGCCCGGTGCCGTTGGATTTCTGCAACCGCGTGGTGGATACCAAAAAGGCGGCGCACAGAGAGTCGTCATCAAAAACTGCCTGCAATATATTTCCACCCATCTGCGCGAGGATCTGCGTTTAGAGGAACTGGCGCACGAATGCGGGCTGTGCAGCCGCAGCCTGTCGCTGAAATTCAAGGCGGAGGTCGGCTGCGGCATACCGGAGTACATCCACCGCGATAACCCACACGGCGTATAATGAACGCAGGAAGGAGGGGAACACCATGGTCTGCGACGGGGATTTTTACCGCCAGTATCTGAACGGCGATGACGCGGGGCTGGAGGCTCTGATGGAAAAATACGGCGATCCCCTGACCCTGTACCTCGACGGCTACCTGCACGATATACACGAGGCAGAGGAGCTGATGCTGGATGTGTTCGCCTATCTGTTCACGAAAAAGCCCCGCATCCGCGATGGCGGTTTCAAGGCGTATCTGTATAAGGCGGCGCGGCACATGGCGCTGCGCCATAAAAGCAAACGAAGGCTGATGTTCAGCCTGGATGCGCTGACCGACGAACCGGACGCTCAGCTGCTGGCGGAGGAGGTCATCGGCACAGCAGAGCGCAACCGCATCCTGCACGGCTGTATGGGCGAAATGAACCCGGACTATCGGGAGGTTTTGTATCTGACCTACTTTGAGGGGATGAGCTACGAGCAGGCGGCAGAGGTTATGGGAAAAACCGTGAAGCAGATCACCAATCTGGTGTATCGCGGAAAAGAGAGCCTGCGTAAATTACTGGAACGGGAGGGAATCACAAATGCGGAGCCATGAAGAACGCTTTGCGGAAACAAAGCGGCGCATCGCCGCAAGACAGCGCAAGGAACAGCGACGACGCGGTACAATCGCCATGTTTTCTGCTACTGCGGCGTGCCTTGTGCTGATTGTGGGTGTGTCCTTTGCCATGCCCGGTGTGGTTGCGGGAATCCGACCCGGCGACTACGCGGGCTATGAAACCGCCGCCAGTATGTATGGCGGGGGTGCGGCACTCGGGTACATTGTCATAGGGCTATTGTCCTTTCTTTTGGGCGTGTGCGTGACGGTTCTGTGCTTCCGACTTAGGCAGATGAACCGGGAGGATAGTTCGGACAGGAAAGGCGAGGGGCGGCATGGAGCTGATTGAAAACCTGCTGCAATTGTTGACTACCTTCCTTGGCGCGGTGCTCTCGGGCATTGCATGGCAAAAAAGTCGCAGACAGGCGTACTTTTTGCTGCTTTGCTTCTACGGATGCTTTGCCTTGGGGTCGCTTTACTGGACGCTGTACCTGCTGCTGTTCCATACCACGCCGCGGGTCTTTTATGTGTCGGAGTTCGGCTGGGTCGCCAGCGCGATTTTTCTGCGGATTTTGCAGGTCACGCTGACTGATTCGGAGGAACGCAGCTTTTGCTGCCGAAAAGCGTGGCTCGCCCCCTTGGTCGGCGTGCCGCTGCTGGTGTTCTACTGCACCTATGGGGATATCCTATCCAACCTGATTTGGTGCGGCTTGACGATTTGGCTGTCCTTCTGCGCGGCACGGGGGCTTTTTTATGCGAATACCCGGACAGGCGAAGCGCGGAATATGCGGTATTTCCACGTCGGCGTGCTCTGCTATGTCGGTTCGGAATATCTGCTCTGGACGGTGGGGTGTTTCTGGTCGGCTACCTCTCCCGCAAGCCCTGCCTTCTGGTGCGATCTGCTCCTGACTCTCGCCCTGTTGGGACTGCTGCCCGCGGTAAAAAAGGCGGTGAAAGTATGACCTACATTGAAAATATCTTCCTCTGTATGGTGTCCCCGCTGCTGGTGGCCGCCTTGTGCATGGGCAGGCGGCAGCTCCGCTTTTTTCTGTTCTGTATTGCCGGAATGGGAGTATGTCTGCTTTCCGCCTACATCAACACCTTTCTTGCTGCGGTCTATCACGCAGACGCCCTTTCCGCCACGGCGGAGATTGCGCCGGTGGTGGAGGAAATCATGAAGCTGCTGCCGCTGGCATTCTACCTGCTGGTGTTTGAGCCGGAGGGTGAAAAAATCAAGCCCACCGCCATCACAGTCGCGCTCGCCTTTGCCACCTTTGAAAATGTGTGTTATCTCATCCAGAACGGCGCCGACCGATTCTCATTCATCTTTTTCCGGGGCTTCGGCACGGGTGCTATGCACGTTTTGTGCGGCATCATTGTGGGCGCCGGGCTTGCCTACACATGGCAGCGCACATGGCTGAAGATTGCCGGAACCTGCGGGCTGCTGGGCGCGGCAATCACCCTGCACGCCATCTACAACCTGCTGATTGCCTACGGCGGCGCAGCGCAGTACATCGCCTATTCCCTGCCGGTGCTACTGGTGGCGGCGGGAAAGCTGTCTGCACTTCGCATGGTACGAAAAGAATAACCGAATATCCGATTCTTGGGAGCTGCTTTTGGGTAGCTCCCTCATTTTTTTGTAAATTTTTGCATTTTGGGTGAGAGTTTTCCCGAATTTTTGTACCTATATAGGTGAAAGGACTTTTCACTCAAGACTTCAGCAAACCGGAGAGGAGGCTTCCACCGATATGTATGATACCACAAGGCGGGTCGAGCTTGTCAAAAGGCAGATACGAAAAAATACCCGACGAAGGCAGAAACGCGGCATCGGCAGACTGAGCGCTGTGTGTATGCTGTTGTTTGCGGCACTGATGCAGACATCGGACAGGGTTGTCGGGCAGGGGCAGACCGCTGCCTGGGGCGGCTTTGGTGCGATGCTGCTGCGGGAGGACGCGGGCGGCTATGTGCTGGTGGGCGTTGCGGCGTTCACAGCGGCCGTTGTGCTGACGGTCGTTTGTATGCGGCTGCATGAACGGGAAAAGCAAAAAAGAAAACACGAGGAGGACGCAACATGAAAAAATTTCTATCCCTGCTTTTGAGCCTTTGCCTGCTGCTGGGCACACTGCCCTTGCAGGTATCGGCTTTTGCGGGGGACATTTTTCCGTCAGAAAGTACGGTAAAAACTGTCACGCTGAACGACGGCTCGCTTTCCCTGCAAAACGAGTACATCCATATGACGTTTCGCAAATTATGGGGTACTTATGCCTACCTCACGGTTGTGCCCGCTGCAAAGTCCGATGAGGAAAGCATACTGATCGGGCAGGCGCCGCGCTGCACCTTCATCACCTATGAGCAAGGCCAGGAAAAGACAGAGGGCGTGGTGACTGAGCCGATAAAAGCAGAATTTGTGACCAAAACGCCGAACGGCAGCGCGAATGCCATCAAGGTGGAGTATTTGCTGCTGACCGCCCTCAGCCTAATCAAGGCAAAGGCAACGGTCTACTATGAGCTTGTCCAGCTCAAGGAGAACGGGGCATCCTCCGACACATGGGGTGTGCTGGCGTCGGTCGGTACGATTTACATCGACAAAGACAGTATGCCACAAGATTGGAATCGTGACTACGGTTTTCAATGGGGGTATTCGTTCAACTGCTTTACCGCCACGGGACATACCTCCACGCTGGAAAAGCCGGGCGGTCCTGCCATTAAAATGAGCCGTACCACCGTGCCGGAGGGGGAGAACCCGCAAATTACCACCGAAAACTCGGTATTCACCGCGCCCGTGGAAGATCTGCGCACAAAAACCGTTCCCAAAGGGTATTCCAGCTGGGGCGATAAGGACGGCATTTACATCACCGAAGTCTATACGGATGGCTACCCTTGGGCAAATCCCTTTGTGGGACTGTCAGATTACTATGAACAAGAGATCACCTCCGTCAGCGGCAAGCCGATTCGCGTTGCCTTGGCGCAGACCGTCAGTGTGACACCGGGCGATAAGCCGCTGGATACCTGGGTGCAGTGTGACAGCGCTGCCTATGCCACACAGGGAGAAGACGGCAGTTCGGAACAGGAAGAAGGCAGCGGTTCGGAATATTACTCCCACTTCCTTTGGGGCTTCCATGATCTGATCAAGGCGGGCGCGGAGAATGTCCCCTCCCAGCCGGATGCGGTGGATGCTGCCATTTCTGCCAAGAGGCTTGCCGCGTTCGCCGTAAACGGCGGCGTGACGGTTGAGTATGTGGCGGACGATGCCGCGCTGCAAGCGCTGAAAAAGCAGTACGGAGAACCTGTTGCGCTGATCAGCGGCGATTATGAGAGCAAGAACGGAACGGAATTCACCTTTACCGGCGGCGCGGCGATGCTCTCGCCCTCCGTCACCGCGACATGGAATAAGAGCAGCGGAAAGCTGGTCATCAAAAAGGACGGCACGATCGAACACAGCGGCGTAAGCCTGAATGCGCCGAGCTTCAAGTTCTATCAGCCGAAAAACGGCGCGGAAAATGACCTGCAAATTTCACTTACAAAGGACGGCTTTGCGTTCCAAATTGAACCCGAAAAGAACGATGCCATCGTCTTTGTGGACATTCCCTATGCCGCGGTCAAGTTGGAAAACGCAAAAGCCGACGCGGCGGGGAACCTTGTGTTCAGCGGCAACATCGGTTTCCGGACCATCTTCAATGGTGCCGAGTTCTCGATGGAAAAGCTGGGCTACGGCTTGAATGCCAAAAACAACGAGTTCAAGGTCAACGGCGTAAAGGCCACAGGCAGCTTTGACACCGCAAAGCTGATGGCGCTGGAGCTTGCCAGCATCAGCGGTGAGGTAAACACCTTCAAGGGTGAGGAACGCTATGCCTTTGAGCTGGAGCTGAACGCCTTTGACCTGTTTGAAACGGAAGCATCTTTGGCGCTGGAACGCAGTAAAAAGGACGGCTCGCTCATTCCCGATGATCTGTGGTTCTATGTCAAGTCCAGCCCCGGCATCCCCCTTGTACCGCCCGTTCCTGTCGGGCAGCTTAACGGCGGCGGCGCTGGTTTTAAGGATCTGGCAAAAACCGTGAACGGCGACTACTTCGCCATCCCGCCCATCAAGCTGCGGGGTGCGCTGACAGGTACCTATATGCATCTGATTGAGGGTACAGGCAATGTCGTTCTGGGCCCCAGTGAAATTTCCCTCAAGGCAACGGATGTCGGCATCGTCGGGCTGGGGAAAAATGCGCAGATCATCAACAGCTTCGGCTATTCTCTCCAGCTCAACGGGCAGGAGCGTACTTATCAAGGAAAGACCTACAAGGGCATCTACTTCGGCGGCTCGCAGGAGCTTGCCCTCAATCTGCCAAGCAAGACGCTGGACATCTTTACCATAGATAACGCAATCAAGCTGGGCGCGTTCGGCGGTGCAAACGAAAACAAGGACACCGTGTATCTCGGCATCGGCGCCAATGGTATTGTCGAGGGTAAGCTGCAGATTCCGAGCAGCCTTGGCATCCCGTTCCTCAGTGGTCTTGAACTTTCCAGGACGGACATTAATCTGATTGTGGGCGGGCAGACGACCTTCCCCGTCACAAACGCAAACGTCAGCGAGAGCATGGAGCAGGCGTTTAAGAATGTGGATGTCTACCTCGGCGCGATGGCGGGCGTAGACATAAAAATTATTGACGCCCGCGTGTGGGTGCTTGTGCCGCACATTGTGCAGACCAATTTCCGCATGGGCGGCGGCTGGGACATCGAAACCAAGTGGCTCGGCAAGCTGCCCGAATGGGACTGGTCGTCCAAGGGCGTTGAGCCGCTGGTGCAGGGCGTATCGCCGGAAAACAGCGGGGAAGAGCCTGCCATGCTGATGGAGCTCGAAACAGCGCCGCCTGCAAACGGCGGCAGTACGGCAAACATCACGGTTTCTGCCGATTCGGGCGAAACGCCGTACATCGTGCTGGCGTTTGACAACAGTGTTGCCGACGCGGAAATCCAAAGCAATTTGACAGTTGCCAAGGATGGCTCGCCCATTTCCATTCACTGGATCGCCAACGACGGCGATATTGACCCCAACGCGGACATCAACGCAACCATTCTGGCGGACATGAAAAAGTCGGCAGATGACGGCAAGCAATACCGTATGGCAGTTTTACGCCTGAAAGAGGGCGGCAACTATACCGTCAATGCGGACGCACTGAGTTTTTCCGACGAAAAAGGCTTTGCAGTCGCACCGTTTGAAAAGCTGGATCTGACGCAGAGCGGCAATACGCTCACCGGCGGGGTGAAGTACCCCGCAGAGAGCACGACCTACACCCTGCGCACTTATCTGGGCAGCAAACCCGGCGAGGCAACCTACCTTGTGGACGAACAAGTCGTGAACACCACCCAAGGCAATACGGTCAGCATCCCCACAGAAGGTACGCTGATGCCGACGGGCGAATACTATGTATCCTCCTTCCTGATGACGGAAAAGACCACCGCGGTCAGCGAGGAAGACGGAAGTACCAAAAATGTGACCGTCCTGGCCGCCATCGACAGCCAGCAGTTTGCCACCCCGGTTAGCTACACCAACAATAACCCCTACCAGCCGAACGCTCCCGCTAGTGCCACGCTGACATTCACCGGCAACGAGGTCATGCGCGCCGAATGGCAGAAGGTGGATAACGCTAACGGTTACCGCGTGACAATTTATCAGCAACAGAACGGTGGCTGGGTCGATACCGGCTTTGGCTATGACCTGGACAAGGACACCACCGCCATCAATATGGCGCTGACCGTGGGCGGCGAGGAAACGGCAGAATCCAAAAATCTGACGGCAAACGCAACCTACAAAGTCGGCGTAAGCGCCTACACGGAGCCGGAGGACGGCGCAAAGTATTACAGCGCAGAAACTAAATCCTCCGACGTTTTCCTGCCGGAATACACGCCGCTGAACCTTGCCCTTTCGGTGAACGGCACAGCTTGTGCGGCGGACGAAAACGGCGTGTACCATGCCTATGTGGGCGGCGGCAGCAATTCCCTTGCTGTGACCTGCGAGGGTGCCGACAGCATCACGGTGACACGCATGGATACCGAAACGAACCTCACATCGGACGGGTCGAACACCTTTGCCATCCCTGATTTTACCGGCACGCTGATGCTCCGCGTAAACGGCGTGAAGGGCAAGGACGTGACCAGCGTGTTCCTGCTGGTAAGCAGGGACACCACCGCCCCGGTTCTGACCCTTTCCGCCCCGGTTTTCTACGCGGACAGGGCTGCGGGTACCTATCAAATCACCGGCACAGCGGATGCCGGCAGCGAAATCCTTTACGGGAAAAACGGCGAAAGTGTTTATGCCGCAGGGGACGGCAGCTTTGCAATCCAAGGAACGCTGAAGGAACAGCAAACCAGCGATGCCCTGTATATCCGCGCGCAGGACAGCGCCGGAAACCTCTCTGCATGGCAGTCTGCCTTGGTGGCGCGGCAGGTGCAAACGTATGCTGTCACCGTAACAACGGACGGCAACGGCACCGCCTTTGCAGACCCCTCCACCACGGTGGCAGGTGCGGGAATCAATCTGAGCGCCGCACCGAATACGGGCTACCACTTTAAAGAGTGGCAGGTCGTCAGCGGCGGCGTGACCATCGAGAACGACAGGTTCACCATGCCGGACGGCGACGTGGAGGTCAAGGCAATTTTTGAAAAGGACGCAGCGTCTGCGACCCCCGCACCCACTGCTACTGCAAAGCCGAACAGCAGCCCGACCACCGCACCTGCTGCCACTGCAAAGCCGAGCAGCAGCCCGACCCCCGCGCCCACTGCCACCGCAAAGCCGAACAGCAGCCAGACCACCGCACCTGCTGCCACCGCAAAACCGAACAGCAGCGCGACCCCCGCACCTGCTGCCACTGCAAAACCGAACAGCGGCGTGACCCCCGCGCCTGCTGCTACCGCAAAGCCGGAGAGCAGCCCGATCCCCGCACCTGCTGCCACTGCAAAACCGGAAAGCAGCCCGGCCCCCGCACCTGCTGCCACTGCAAAACCGGAAAGCAGCCCGGCCCCCGCAGCAAAGCCCCCTGTATGGTGGGTCATGCTGCCGATTGCCGGCGGCATAGCGCTGGCTGGCGGTTTCATGATTTTCAAAAAGAAGCGCCGCAGATAAACAGCGCTTGACCGCAAAAACGGAATAGGTCACAGCGAATTCCTGAACAGCCGTCACGGTTTTACCCGCCGTGACGGCTGTTGCTGTTATACGGGCATTGTCGGCTTTCACGAATCTGAGGATGGCTATATGGTCAGCTTTCCGGATAACAGAAAACACGCAGGCGCTTATTAACGACTACAAAGCGCGTCTGCGTGATTTAGAAAACAATATCTGGCAGCGCTAAACTGCCACTGACTCTAAGGCGGGCTTCGGCCCGCCTTTTCTTTATGCAAAATCATTTCTCTGCGGTTGCCTCACCCGGTTTGGTCGTGATGAGCTTATACACCGCCGTATCCTTGGGTTCCAGATTGGAGAATGGTATCATGCTGTTGCCCATCTTGATGATGCCGTGTCCCTCGCTGGCGTTGCGCAGAAATGAGTGAAGCCGATGTTAATAGCCTTTTGCCAGGGTACCATATTGACCAGCTTAGAGAGGTATGGGGGAAGCCTGATACCAGTGAAAACAGCACTGCATGTTGGAAACTTGGGAATGACACTACTCTCGTTGTAAGTTATAAAAATAATGGTATAGTTGCGATTTGTGGACTTAAAGACGATAGCGGTGCCTCCATAGGAGAATAACAAATTCCAGTTTGATAGCCCGGCTGATTTTTCGAAATAGTTATTTGAAAAAGTCGGAGCCGGCCCATCAACCAGTTATGTACGAAAATAAAACGAATATATATTTTGATCCTGCACAGAATCGTGCAGGGTGTTTTTGTTGATGTGTTCTGAAAAATGCTATCTGCGTGGCATGGCTACTTGATGTATGTCAAGTGCAATGAAATAAAAATAGTGATTGTGGAAAAAAATCAAGAGAACGTACTCTTATAGTATAGAGCAGCAACGCTCATACAAGGATGGCAAGTGTACCAGTGTTTTTGTACATTTCCCTTATGAATTTGCCCCTTGTACAATGAAAGAACAAGGAGGCGTTCGAAATGACAGACTATATTGGAAATTACAAGAATCGACCGCGTAGGGTGGTGTTTTATGGTCGTGTTTCAACAGAACATGGGGAACAGCTATCTGCGCTGGGAAATCAGATGGAATGGTATACAGACCTTGCATTGCGCAATTCTAACTGGACCGTTGTAGCGCAGTACATAGACGAAGGCATAACCGGTACCCAAATGAAGAAACGTCCATCATTTATGCGGATGATAGAGCACGCAAAGGAACACCGCTTTGACTTGATTGTCACTCGTGAATTGTCGCGGTTTGCACGCAACACGGTGGATGCACTGAATGCCACACGCGAACTGAAGCAATACGGCGTGGAAGTCTATTTTGTAAATGATGGCATCTGGACAATGGACGGCGATGGAGAAGTTCGCTTGACCATTATGGCGAGCATTGCCCAAGATGAAAGCCGCAAGACCATTGAGCGCGTAAAAGCTGGACAGAAGATGAGCCGTGAGAAAGGTGTACTCTATGGCAGCGGTAATATTATCGGCTATGACCGTGTGGATGGAACTTATGTAATCAATGAGGAACAGGCGGCAACGGTGCGCAGAATCTTTAATCTGTACGCCGAGGGGCACGGAGAAACGACTGTTGCCAAAATGCTTATAGAAGAAAACCGCAAGGATGGCGGTGGTTGCCTGAGCTGGACGGCGAGCAAGGTATCACGGGTACTCCGCAAGCCCACTTACAAGGGCTATATGACCTATAATAAATCCCATATTGATGACTTCCTCAGCCATAACCGCATCAATCACAGCGA
>OGWV01002299.1_pt1 | contig 11797 bp, 13 predicted proteins | sample 1576081 | NCBI WGS metagenome assembly OGWV01 (sample SAMEA3541541, study PRJEB24748) | human gut metagenome | biome: human gut; feature: human-associated habitat; material: faeces | place: China | collected 2012 | reverse complement strand
CTATAGCAGCGGCTATTTTTTGTGAAACAGTTGCCATTGAATAGAAAATACCATCTTTTCTAACATCGTTTATCAAACAATCCACTTCAACACAATCACTAATCATTGCATAAATCACTTGGTATAGAGCATTCAATCAACATATTATAAAATGATTAACATGATGGAAACCAAGTGTCAACTCATTACCAAAGCAAATCAAATCATGACAAATATGGTTTATGTCGAATATCGAGATGAAATAAAAATTATTAAAAGCGAACACATTTCTTTTAACAGTAACGAAATCACACAATATAAAATTTTAGGAGAACATATTAAATACAGAAGACAACAAAACCATTCCTTAGGTCACGCTATTAGTGGGATAGTTGAATGGAAGAAGATGTTAGCCTCTGATAGAAAGAAAACTTTTTATCAATATTATTACACAATTTTAGATAATCAGTTAGAAAATGAAAATTATGATATCATTCCATCTGGTAATTATTTAGTTGTTTATCATAAAGGAACTTATGAAACATCTTATCAATCTTATCATCTCTTTTTAGATTATGCTAAAAAAAATCATCTCATATTAGATGATATTGCTTATGATGAAAGCTTAATCGATGAACTTACTGAAGCAAATCCTCAAAACTATATTACACAAATTAGTGTCAAATTTAAAAAAGAGCTCTAAAAGAGCTCTTATGCATTATTTTTTCTATATTGTTGTCTTCTTTCGTTTTCAGTTAAATAGCGTTTTCTTAAACGAATATTTTCAGGTGTTACTTCAACAAGTTCATCTTCATTAATATAATCTAAACAAGATTCTAGATTAAATTGACGAGGTCTTTTTAAAACAACTGTTGAATCTTTTGATGATGAACGAGTATTTGTCATTTGTTTTCCTTTAGTAACATTAACTGTTAAATCATTATCTCTACTGTGTTCACCAACGATCATACCTTCATAAACATCCACACCAGGCCCAACAAACATTACTCCACGGTCTTCAACACTTCCAAGTGAATAAGCTGTTGTTTGTCCACTATCAATTGAAATTAAAACACCTAAGTTTCTCTTACCAACTGTTTCACCTTCCATTGGACGATAGTCAATGAATGAGTGAGAAATAATTCCATATCCTTTTGTCATTGTTAAGAAATTTGTCATAAATCCAAATAAACCTCTTGATGGAATTGTATAAACAACACGTGTTTGTCCATCACGAGAGTCCATTGTTTCTAAGACACCTCGACGATATCCAAGTGATTCAATAACAGCTCCAATACAATCATCAGGTGCTTCAATTGTTACTTCTTCATATGGTTCACAAACAACACCATCGATTTCTTTCATAATCGCTTTAGGTTTAGAAACTTGTAATTCATAACCTTCACGTCTCATATTTTCAATTAAGATAGATAGATGTAATTCTCCACGTCCAGAAACGATCCATTCTTCTTTATTTTGGATTCTTTCAATTTTTAAAGATACATCTCTATTTGTTTCTTTAAATAATCTTTCTTCAATTTGTCTAGCAGTCACAAATTTACCATCTTGACCAGCAAATGGTGAAGTATTTGTTCCAAAAACCATTTGAATTGTTGGTTCATCAACATGTAATAACGGTAAAGCTTCTTCTTGACCAGTTGTACATACTGTTTCACCAACACCGATATCAGCAAGACCAGCAATAGCAACAATATCTCCTGCACTGGCTTCTTCAATTTCAATACGGTGTAAACCAATAAATCCATAAAGTTTTTGAATTCTAAATTGTGTGTGACTTCCATCAGCTCTTACACAAGTTACAGATTCATTAACATGAATTTTACCTCTTTGAATACGTCCAATTCCAATACGTCCTACATAATCATTATAGTCTAATAAAGCTGGTTGGAATTGTAAAGGTCCATCAACATCTACTAATGGTTCAGGTATTTCTTTGATAATCATATCAAATAAACAATCCATATTTGGTACTTGTGTTGAAATATCAGGATCTAAACTTGATGTTCCTTGTAAAGCTGAAGTATAGATTGTTGGGAATTCTAATTGGTCATCATCAGCACCTAATTCCATAAATAATTCTAAAACTTCATCCATAACTTCATCAATACGTGTTACAGGTCTATCGACTTTATTAATAACAACGATTGGTTTTACTTTAGCAGCTAATGCTTTCTTTAATACGAAACGTGTTTGTGGCATTGTTCCTTCATAAGCATCTACTACTAATAAAACACCATCTACCATGTTCATGATACGTTCTACTTCTCCACCAAAGTCAGCATGACCTGGTGTGTCCATGATATTGATTCGATAATCTTTATAATTAATTGCTGTATTTTTAGCAAGAATTGTAATTCCTCTTTCTCTTTCAAGGGCATTGCTATCCATAGCACGTTCGTTGATTTGTTCACGGTCTTCTAATGTTCCAGATAGCTTTAATAATTGATCTACTAATGTTGTTTTTCCATGGTCTACATGGGCAATAATCGCTATATTTCTAATATTCATACGCTACTCTCCCTTCAATAACTTCCTCATTATATCACAATAATTTCAATTGTCATTATTTATTTTAATATGTCAAAAACAATTTTCAATGTAAGAGTTTACACTTTATTTTTGACTCAAAACTTCTTTTTTTATAACTTCTAATACACCTTGATGATCATTACTTTTTGCAATACCATAAGCAATATCTTTAATCCGTGGTACTGCATTAGCCATGGCATAACTATATTTAACAGATTTTAATAAAGTATAATCATTCATTTGATCACCAAAAGCCATACATTCTTCTGGTTTAATATCCAATTCTCTTTGTAAGAGTTTTATAGCAACACCTTTATTAATATCTTCGTTTTGAATATCAATCCATTCATTACCAGAAGTTGTTGCTTTAACACCTTTATCTAAACCACAAGCAATATCATCTGCATAACGAATGATTTGATGATTTGGATCATAAATAGCAATCTTCATAATTTCATCATCAATATCATCATAACTCTCTACAAATTGGTAATTACAATAATACGTACGTACCACTGGTTCTAAATGTTTAAATTCATTTAAACAATAGGCACTTTTAACCCCACATAAAATCATATTCAATTCTGGATGAGATTCTACTAATTGAATCACCGCTTGTACTTGTTCTTTTTTTAACGTATTTGTCGCAATCAAGTTTGCTCCCTTAGCAATATAACTTCCATTTTCTCCTATGAAATACATTTCATTAGAAATCGGTAAAAATTTTTGATACAAACGGAAATATTGATTTCCCGATGCAATTACAAATTTTATTTTTCTTTTTCTAAGTTCCTCAAAAATATCAAAAAACTCCATAGAAAATCTTTTAGATGAATCTAAAAAAGTTCCATCCATGTCTGTCGCAATTAATTTTATCATTAAACTTATCCCCTTTATCTTCAAAAATATATTAAAGAAATATAATTTATTTTTCAATACAAACAAAAAGAAAAGTACGATTTCTCGCACCTTACTTACCTATTACTTGTTTTATTTCATCTAAGCTCTTATCTTCAAAAAGAAGTTCTAAGATTTCATCATATTGTTTCTCTGTGACATTTTCCAACCAACTTATATCTTCATTTGGGTATTTCTTTTGATAGAATTTTACGACTTGTACTTTGATCTTTTCTCTTTTTTCTTCTAATGCCTTAATTTTCTCTTCTTCCGCACTTTTTGCTTTTTCTAGTGCTTTTGATTTTTCTTCTTCTGCACTTTGTAACGCTTCCACTACTTTTTCATAATTTCGCTGTTTTGCCTTTTGTTGGCTTTGAAATTTTGCGATGGCTAGTGCTTCATCTTTTAAGTCGTCATCTTCCATGAATTTATCATATTTTTTCTTCATGATTCTCCCCACCTTTGTCAGGTTTATTCTATCACATTCATTTCCTTTTTCAATTAAATTGACAATCTCCTCTAATTCATTTAAGTTATCTTCTCCCTTTTCTTCAATAATTCGATTAATTTCTTTCATAAAGACAAAATACATATAGATCAAACTTCTTTGATTATCATGATATTTATTCCCTGTATTACTGAATTCTCTCACCAATTCATGATGTTCTTTATCATATTCATGATAGAGTACGATTTGATAAAACGGTTTGAGTTGATTGTAGTCATCTCCTTCTTCTATCTGCATAGCAATATTTTTACAGGCATAATATTGAAATCTCTTGAAGACATTTTCAAAATCATCATAGACTTGGATTTCAATATTGACAGTTTCTCCTTCACTTGTTTTTACTCTTACATCCAAAACTGCTCTTTTTTCACGATAATGACTAAGAAGTAATTCTGTATTTTTTACATACAGTTCTTTACATCTTAAAGGCGTTACTGCTTCGATAATTGTTTTTAATAAATACATACACTCTTGGTCTTCATTATTGTAGACGAAATACTTAAATAATAGGTCATTATAAAATGGAATATTCTTTTCTTTGTCCATACTTTTTCCTCCTACTCGTATATTCGTCACTTCTTTTCATTTTTTCTTCAAAAAAATAAAAAAAAGGATTTATTTGTTTTGATACAAATAAATTCCTTCTTTAAAACGATTCAAGCCATCTTTTAATCTTTCAAATGGGCAAGCTACATTCATACGAATAAAAGCTTTTCCATTTTCCCCATATTCAAGACCATCACTTACGTAAAGTCCTGTTTTTTCTCTTATAAAAGATGTAAGTTCAACACTATCCATACATACTTTATGACAATCAATCCATAAAAGATATGTCGCTTCTGTAGGGATTACATAAACATCATTCATTTCTTTTTGAATGAATGAAATCGCATAATCTTTATTATTTTGAATATATTGGTTTAATTCATTAAGCCAATCTTCACTTTGATTAAAAGCTGCCTTTGTTGCACAAATTGCAAAACTATTTGGTTCTGCTACTTCATCTGTATTAATTCCACGATTAACTTTATGTCTTAATACCTCATTAGCTACAACAATACATGCCGTCTGCATTCCTGCCATATTAAAAGCTTTGGTTGGGGCAATACACATAATTGTATTTTCTAAATTTGTTTTTGAAACGGAAGCAAAAGGAATATATTCCTTTTGAGGATTGGTAATATCACAATGAATTTCATCACTTAAAACAGTAACGTGATGTTTCGCACACAAATCACCAATTTTTTGTAAAGTTTCTTTATCCCAAATTTTACCTATTGGGTTATGGGGATTACAGAAAATCATTAATGTTGTTTGACTTAAAGAAAGTTTTCTTTCTAAATCTTCAAAATCAATATGATATTCTTTCCCATCAAAAACAAGGTCACTTGATAAAACATGTCTTCCATTATTTAAAATGGAATTATAAAAGATATTATAAACCGGTGACATAATCAAGACATTTTCACCAACTGTTGTCACTTTTCTTACTACCGAAGAAATAGCAGGAACAACTCCTGTAACAAACATCATCCAATCTTTTTCCATATGAAAATGATGTCTTCTTTCCCACCAATTTTGATAAGCTTCAAAATAATCATCAGGTACCGTATTATAACCAAAGATTTTATGATCCACTCTTTTATGTAAAGCATCTATAATGGCTGGAGCTGTTTCAAAGTCCATATCAGCTACCCACATAGGAAGTTCATTTTCTTTAACATCCCATTTATATGAATTTGTATTAAAACGATTGGTCATCTTTGAAAAATCGTACATCTTTACATCTCCTTTAATTGAATCTTTGTTTGACTTGGATCAATGATTTGATCATCAATAATCATTTCACCAATACTATGTGCACTAATTTTACCAGAAATAGGATTTGTAATACTATCAATATGACTTACAATTTGTGCATCAATATCTTTGCAGAATTCAAAAGCTAGAGTGGTATTAATTAATTTACAATTTACCATCTTTAATCCTTCGATATAACATAATCCTTGTAAACTTTCAATTGTACAATTCACAAAAGTAATATTTTTCGTATTCCATGCAAGATATTCACCAATAATTACAGAATCATAAACCGTGACATTTTCACAATTCCAAAAAGCATCTTTTGAAACAAGTTTAGAATTTCTAACAGTAATATTCTTACCACCATCAAAGCAATAATTTCCTGATAAATTCAAACCATCGATTTCAATATTTTCACTATTCATTCCAAAATAATCACCTTTAGCAACCACATTATGTAACTTAATATCACTACATTTCCATAAGGTTTCTTGAGCATTAACCATATTGACATTTTCTAAAGAAATATGTGTCCCTCTTCTAAAGGTCTTAGGCGCATCAATGACACTATTTTTAATATTAATATGATGAGTATACCAAATACCTGATCTAGCAGTTTCAAGTAAGGTACTGTTTTCTACATTGACGTGATTACAATACCATAAAGGATATTTCCATTTAAAAATACTTCCACTAATATCTATATGATCACTTTCTTTTAAAGGCGATTCTCCATCAGCAAAAATACTATCTTCAACTTTTAAATCATGACTTTTAAATAAAGCTCTTTCTCCTTTTAGATAAGCTTGTTTAACTAATTCCATTCTATTCTTCCTCCATTTTTTTCTTTAGTGAATAAATCAAATAATCTAAACAATCTATTTTCTTTTGTTCTTCGTGTAATTTATCTAACAAACAACAACGATGACACTGTAATGATTTAATAAGCATTTTTAAATCATCATTATTATATTTTTTGATACACTGTGTAATAAGCTTTTCATCACAACCAGCATCCTTTAAATTCATAATTAACTCTTCAATGATTTCCTTTTTCATAGCTTTCACCACTTTCCTTTATTATTGTAATTCTTTGTCCTTGTATTATCAAATACCTATAATAAATACATTTTTATACTTGTAAGGCATAACAAGAAGTTTTAAAATAAAAACAAAGGATGTGAAATCATGGAATTTAGACTTTTACAATATTTTCTTGCCATTGCAAGAGAGGAAACAATTTTAAAAGCAGCAGAAAGCTTACATGTTACCCAACCAACTTTATCAAGACAGATGAAAGAACTTGAAGATCATTTACAAAAACAGCTTTTCATTCGTGGTAATCGTAAGATTACTTTAACTGAAGAAGGTATTTTACTTCGCCAACGTGCTGAAGAAATTGTCAGTTTGGTTGAAAAAACAGAAAGTGAAATTATGTTATTCGATGAAACCTTAAGTGGTGAAGTCTGTATTGGCAGTGAAGAAACGTTAGGCATCGAAATCATTTGTAAAGCCATTCAACGTGTACAAGAAGATTATCCACGTATCCAATTCCATTTATTTAGTGGTAATGAACAAGATGTAACAGATCGTCTTGAAAAAGGTTTGATTGATTTTGGGGTGATTATTGAACCTGCTAATATTTATAAATACAATCATTTATCTTTACCTTATCAAGACTTATGGGGAATCTACATAAAGAAAGAACATCCTCTTGCTTTAAAAGAATCGATTACTCCTCAAGATTTAATTGATGTTCCTCTTCTTTGTTCCTCACAAGAATTAAAATATAAACAAATAGAAAACTGGGCCAATTCTTATTTTTCTAAATATCATATTATTGCAACCTATAACTTAATTTATAATGCCAGTATTCTAACAAAGGAATGTAATGGAGCTGTGATTTCTTTAAAAAACCTCATTGATACAAGTAATGAAAGTTCTTTGTGTTTTAGACCCCTTGAGCCGCAAATCACTTCATCACTTGCCTTTATTTGGAAAAAATATCGTGTCCTTTCTAAACCTGCACAATATTTTTTAAAAGTATTAGAAGAAGAAACAAAAAAAGCTCATAAATGCTCACAAATTAATAAAAATATGATAAAGTAAAATAAATCATTCATAAAGAATGGGTGCCTATGAAAAGAAAAAATAAAGGATTTACTCTTGTAGAAATAATAGTAGTTCTTCTAATTATCGCCATTCTTGCAGCTATCGCTATTCCAGCTTGTCAAGGATACATTGAAGAAAGTCGCGAATCGCGTGACCTCTTCAACATTCGTACTGCTTGTACAGATATCATTGCGATGGGAAAAACTGGATATAAAACAGATATTGTAAGAGAAGTAGAACTTACACAAAAAAAAGATGATTGGCAAGCTTTTGATTCTGTAACTATTGCTGGTATTACGCACAAGAAATCAGACCCTGACACTGATAACTGGAAAGGAATTCCTAAAGCCGGTGGTGTTTGTGAAATTTCATACAATAAAGAAAAAAATACTGTTGTTTTTAATTGGAAGTAAGACAGAAGAATCCACTATTGATTTTTCATCGAGTTTACATATTGCATTAAATAATAGCGGTTTATTAGAAAATGATCTTAAAAATAGAGATTTTTTTGAAATTGATTCAAAATGTGATGGTTCAACAATGGTTCCAGAATTAAACAAACAGATTGAAAATAAGAGTTTATTAAACCATGGTACATGGGCCTATTATGGAAACGCAAAAAAAGGAAAAGAATCTGAAAGATATTTATTTTGGACTTCAGTTGATACAGATAAAGTCGGTGCTAACAAACAAATCCCTGTCATTATTAGTACAGCTGATGGAAAATTCTACATTTCATCATCAACGACTGCACGAAAACGAAAAGATAGTGCTCATAAACCATATATAGCGATCGCTCCAACCGGTAAAAGTGGTTCTAGTCAATATAAATCATACATAGCTGGAAAAGAACCATACAATACACTTGAAGATGCTTATAAAGCTTATGCTGATGTTGTAAAAAATGATTATTCTAATTACAAAGATACTTTACCACGCTAGTAATAAACACGCCTAAAAGACGCGGTATGTACTCCCAAAGCCTTTACTTACTAAAGCCTGATAGCTCCAACGTCTTTACTGGCTAGAGTTGTAACAAAATAAACAGTCAAAAAAAGAACAATGAAACAGTAGGAACCGAAACATTGTTCTTTTTTGTTATATAATTTATATATGAAAAACAAAATGATTATAACGCATTACAACTATCTTTGCCAATAAATTTAGGTATTAATTCGATAAAGATGGCATGGTTGTTTGTTACTAAAAGGAGTAAATCTATCTAAATATTATCTTCTTGATTTCTATTTCTAACTGTTAAGCTATTTTTAGTTTATCACTGGAGGCTTTTTGCTTAACGCTAAAGCTATAGAGTTATCACTCGCAAGCACGTGGTATTAATTTTATAACAAAGTAATAAAAGAGCTCAATTGAGCTCTTTTACTATTATTTTAAATCTTCTCCATTTGTTTCGATAACTTTTTTATACCAATAGAAAGATTCTTTTCTTCTTCTTGCAAAATCTCCTGTACCATCATCATATCTTTCTACAAAGATAAATCCGTAACGTTTTGCCATTTCTCCAGTTGAAGCAGAAACTAAATCAATACATCCCCAAGGTGTATATCCTCTTAAATCAACACCATCTAAAACAGCTTCATGCATTTGTTCAATATGACTTCTTAAATAATCAATACGATAGCTATCTCTTACTTTACCATCTTCATCAATTGTATCATAAGCCCCTAACCCATTTTCTACAACAAAGATCGGTAATTGATAACGATCATAAATTTCATTTAGTGAATATCTTAAACCTACTGGATCAATTTGCCATCCCCAGTCAGATGCTTTTAAGTAAGGGTTTTTAGCACCTTTTGACATATTACCTGCAGTAGTTTCAGCATTTTCATCAACAGTTACACAGTTTGACATGTAATATGAGAATGTATAAAAGTCAACTGTACCTTCTTTAATGATTTTTTTATCTTCTTCTGTAATATAAGAAGTATCAATATTATGTTCTTTAAAATATCTGAAGATAAATGATGGATATTCACCACGCACTTGTACATCTCCACAGAAATTGTTTTTAAAGTTATCTTCATCAAAAGCAGCTAAGATATCTTTAGGATTTGGTGTAAGTGGATATAAAGTTGTATGTGCAATCATGTTACCAATCATGAAATCAGGATTGATTTTATGCCCTTCAATAACTGTTCTTGCACTTGCTACAAATTCATTGTGTAATGCTTCAAACATAATTTGTTCATTTGATTTTAATTCATTTAATGGAATTCTATGATCTGCATTAACATCTTCTGGATCCATTAATCCTAGTCCATAAAGATTACCAATTCCACCTTCACCCATACATGCAATATTGATTTCGTTGAATGTTAACCAATATTTAACTTTATCTTTATAACGTTTCATACATGTTGTAGCGTATTTCACAAACATATCGATGACTCTACGATCAGAGAAACCATTATATTTTGTAACAATGTTCCATGGAATTTCATAATGACATAAAGTAACTAATGGTTCCATACCGTGTTTATGACATTCATCAAATACTTTGTCATAGAAAGCTAAACCTGCTTCATTTGGTTCTTCATCATCGCCATTTGGGAAAATACGTCCCCAGTTAATTGATAATCTGAATACTTTCCATCCCATTTCAGCAAATAAAGCAATGTCTTCTTTATAATGATGATAGAAATCTACCGCTTCATGACTAGGATAAAAAGCTTCTGGATCTGTTTTTGGTAAGAATGTTCTTGGTGTATTAACATCTCCACCTAATAACATATCTGGTACTGATAAACCTTTACCGTCTTCTAAATATGCACCTTCACATTGGTTGGCAGCTACTGCTCCACCCCATAAAAAACCTTTAGGAAATCCCATTTTCATTACCTCCTTGTTTCCATTTGATTTTTCTATAAACATTATAAAGGAAAATCATTTAAATTTCTTTCATAATATGAAAAAACTATTCAATATCCCCCCACCAATGTTCTTGACATGTTTCTATTTGACGATAATCGACAATTTCACCAATCTTTGGTATTGTCAAATTTAAGTTTTTCTTTTGTGATCTTGTGGTAATTTAGAAAAACGTTTTGGTCCAATAAAAGGAATCGGTGATGTATAATTTAAAAAAGTAGGATCCATTAATACGTTCATTCCTTCTATTTGAAATAATGAACTTGAATGCTCAAACCAAATCTATTTAAGTTCATCTTTCTTCGCTTTTTCTATTTTCTTTAACTGATGAACAGGTATTTCACCTTTAGGAACCTTTTCTTCATTTTTATATTCACTCTTTTGTCCTGTCATTAATTGAATTTCAGGATTACCATGGAATATTATAAAGAATTTCTTACTTTATATTCTTTTTGGTCATCCTCTGTCACACGTCCACCTAAACTCGGCCAAAATTTAATAAACAACAAAACAACAACACCAATACTTACAATCACAATACCTATGATTTTTAATATCTTTTTTTATCATTTCTATTTATTCTCTTCTTCCTACTATAGATTTGAATATTCATGAATTCTATGTTACATTTATCATAACATCTAAACTTAACTTTAGGTCAAACATTAAGGAGGAAATCATATGTATTCTATTGGTGAAATTTCAAAAATGTTTCAATTACCTATTTCAACTCTTCGTTATTATGATAAGGAAGGATTATTCCCCCATTTAAAAAGAGTGAATGGTGTAAGACAGTTTAGTGAAAGTGAAATTGAAACATTACGTGTTATTGATTGTTTAAAAAGATCCGGATTAGAAATTAAAGATATAAAAGAATATATGACTTTATGTTCTTTAGGGAATGCAACTTTAAAACAAAGAAAAGCAATCTTTGAAAAACAAAAAGAAGAAGTCTTACAAGAAATGGAAAAACTTCAAAAAGTTCTTTCTATGCTCAATTATAAATGTTGGTATTATGATCAAGCTATTGAAAAAAATGATGAAGCTTATGTTCAA
>OGWV01002290.1_pt1 | contig 11840 bp, 8 predicted proteins | sample 1576081 | NCBI WGS metagenome assembly OGWV01 (sample SAMEA3541541, study PRJEB24748) | human gut metagenome | biome: human gut; feature: human-associated habitat; material: faeces | place: China | collected 2012 | reverse complement strand
GACGAATGCGCCGACGGCAATCCCAGAACCGACGGAAGCGCCGACGGCAACACCCGCGCCGACGAATGCGCCGACGGCAATCCCAGAACCGACGGAAGCGCCGACGGCAACACCCGCGCCGACGAATGCGCCGACGGCAATCCCAGAACCGACGGAAGCGCCGACGGCAACACCCACGCCGACGAATGCGCCGACGGCAATCCCAGAACCGACGGAAGCGCCGACGGCGACACCTGCGCCGACGGAAGTGCCGACCGAAGTCCCTACGGCTACGCCCGCGCCGACGGAAGCCCCGACAGCAACACCCGCGCCGACGGACACGGTGGAGGTCATCACGCCTGAACCGCAGCCGTCCGAAACGGTGACGGAATAAGCAAATCTGCGCCCAATCAGCGATGGTTGGGCGTTTTTTTGTGCAGAAAATTTGTAATGGAGGGAAGATATGCCGCTTTTGATGCGTTAGATAGGTGAAGACCGCAGGAAAGGCGGCAGAAAGAAGGAAGAAACATGAGAAAGTACACGCGGATTGGAACACTTTTGCTGGCACTTGTGATGTGCCTGACGATGCTGACGGCGCAGGCGGAAAGCGAACTGCCGGAGGAAGTTGCGGACTTGTTCACCGTGAAGGCGTGGGCACACTACGCTATCGCGAACCAGCCGGATATACCGGAGAACAAGGCGTTCGCGGTGTTGCAGGAGAAATCCGGCTACGAAGCGGCGCTGCTGGTGATGCGCAACACCAAAAGCGAAACGAACGTGCTGGTGCTGGCGGAAAAATCATCCGCACAGGCGGATTGGAAAATCACCATGCGCAACTGGGGCGCGGTGGAGCAGGGCGACGCGAACGTGCCGCAGCTGGCGGCGATTGCGGACGGGCGTTTCGCCATCTACTACCCGAACGGCGACAGCGCGTATTTCGCGCATGAAGCGAATGGCTGGCAGCTGACAAACCTGTCCTTTGGTGATACGATACAGGTGGAAGTGAGCCGCAGCGGCATGACCTTCCTCACGCTCTCGGACAACGGCAAGTGGGTCAAAACATCGGTGTCCGGTGTGGTGGAGACGGCAATGGCGCAGTTCAGCATGGATCGCTTCCCGCGGACGGTCGCGGCGGCACGCGAGCACCTGACGAATCCGCCGATGATTCCGGATTCCCCGTGGAGCTGGACGTACCCCTACGGCTTCCCGCAGCCCTCGCAGTACGCTAAACTTGCGGCAGGCAAGCAGTACGCGGTGTATTCCGCGCCGTCGGATACCAGCTTCCGTGCGGCGAACGGCAAAGCACTGCTGTCCACGAACGACTGGGTGCAGGTGTTCTTCGAGGAGGACGGCTATCTGCTTGTGCAGTACGCCATCAGCCGCCATCAGTACCGCATTGGCTACATCAAGGCGGATGCGGTGTCGAATTTGTCGGAAGTGGCGGAAATCGGCAGCTGGGCGAATTACCCGGCGGAAGTCCTGCGCACGTCGAGCCTGACGGACGACCCGCTCAATTCCTGCGGCGCGGTGATGACGCTCCAGCAGGGGCAGCAGGTGACGTACTTGGGACAGCTCGGTCTGGAATGGGCGTTCGTGGAAACGACGACGGCACAGGGCAAGCAGATTCGCGGCTTTGTCGAACTCTCCAACCTGAATGTCACGCTTCCGACGGACACGACGGGCGACGGCATCAACGGATAAACAACCGCATACCAAAAGCGCGCCTCCTTGTCAAGCGACAGGGAGGCGCGTTGCTGTGGGAAAAATCAATTGTTGGTCTGGATGGTCGTCCGGATAGTGAAGGGAATCCCCCAGATGTAGTAGGTGATGTTCGCCTCGCGGATGGCGTGCATGTCCTTGCTCGTCAAGATGGTGGCAGTCACGTCGCCGATGGTGTGCGCGGGCAGGGTCAGCACTTGGTCGCTGCCGATTTGCAGAATGTCGCCGCTCATGGGCGTAATCTGTACCTCAATCATCTCGGCGGGCAGGGTTGTGTTGTTCTCCAGCCGGAACGTGTAGGTGTAAAAGACGTAATCTTCCGCGCTGGACAGCTCCTGCGGGGCGACGAACGACGTGCCGACAACCGCGCCCGCGCGAACCTGCGCGCTCAGGTCAGTGAACAGGTCGTAGTTCCGGTAGGCTTCCAGCGCCGTAACGCCCTGCGCAATCACCGTCACGTTCGACGTCATGTACATCGCGCCGACACCGAGCAGTGCAATCAGCAGCAAAACGACGCTCACAATGGCAAAACGCTTCATGAAACTTCTTCTTAATCTCCTTCGGTCTGCTGAAGCAGGCGGTTCATTTGGTCAATCATTTCAGAGTCCTTCAGGCTGAAATGGAACTCCACGCGGCGCGAAGCTTCCTTGTTCTCATTGCCGTACTGGTCGTAAATCAGCCCCGTGGCGCCGCGCCCGGTGATGGTCAGCAGACCGCTCTTGAGCAAATCGCGCTGGCGGGTCGTCAGGCCGGGCATTTTCAGGATGTAGGTGGCGACGGACAGCGCGCGCTCTTGCGAGAGTTTCAGGTTGTTGTAGTAGTCGCCGGTGGAGTCCGTGTAGCCCTCGATGATGATTTCGCCGAGGTACGCGCTGTACTCGTCGCGCAGCAGCACGTTCAGGTAGACGGGCACGAAGCGGTCAAGCAGCGCCTTGCCTTCTGCGCGGATTTCGGATTTGCCCGTGTCGAAGAGCACAGAGCTGTCCAGCACAATGTCGCCGGTGGAATGATCCACCGTTGCGCTGAGGTTCGCGGAGGACAGGGCAGAGGACAGCGCCGTGATGATGCGCGGACGGATGCCAATCAGCGCGTCGATCTGCTCCGCCTGTGCCGCCATTGCCGCCTGCTGATTTTCCAGCACTTCGTTCGCGGCTTGCAGCGCCATTTCCTTGTTCTTCAGGTCAGTTTGCAGGATGATGAGCTTCGCCTCGCGGTCAGCCAAATCGGTCTGCGCCTGCTGCAATTGCGCCTGCTGATCGCTCAGGACGATGTAGGCGTTTTCCAGCTCCTTCGCCTGTGAATCCAGCTGCACTTGGATGATGGCGATTTCCGTCGCCTGCTTGTCCATCGTCACCTGCTGGGAGGCAAGCTGCAACGTCTGCGCGTCGAGCGTTACCTGCTGCTGGCTGACGAGCGCCTTCTGCGCGTCCAGTTCAGCGGTTTTTGTCTCCAGCATCGTGAAATACTGGTAGAGGCTGACGCTCAAAATCAGAACAAACACAAGCAGCAGCGCTGCCATCATGTCAGAGTAGCTGATCCAGCTTGCGCCGCTGTTGCTGGTGCGGGCGGCGCGCCGGTTGCGGATACGCGCCATGCTTACCCCTCCTTCTGGCGGAGCGCAGCGGTTGCCGCGTCAATCGACTCCTTGAGTGCGGTCAGCAGACGCTGTGTTTCGGCGGCTTGGCGGGTCGCTTCGGCACTGTCCGTGCCGGAGAGCTTGTCCGTCGTTTCGCCCATCATTGCCATCAGTCCCTGCATACTTGCGTCAAACATGCCCAGCGACTGGCTAAGCCCGCTGACGACGCTCTGCGTGAAGTTCTGGCAGCCGGCGGAAAGCTCGGCGGCGGACTGCTTCATGGCATCGGCGACGCCGGAAAGCTCCTGCGTTGTGGCGTTGCTGGACTGCTTCATCGCGGCGGTCGTTTCGCTGCTCTGGCGGGTGAACTGCTCCGTCACGCGGGCAAGCTCCTCCTGTCCGGCACGGATGCGGTTCAGCGCGCTCAACTGCTGATCGCTGACCTTGCCCAAGCGGGTGAGCAAATCAGCAGAGGAACGCTCGAAGCCCTCGTCGCGGCTGCGGGCGGCACTGAGTTCCTTGATGTACTGCTCAAAGTGCGCAATCACATCGTTCGTCACGTCATGCAGCTGGCGCATATCCACCTGAATGGCGGCAGCGGCGTTCAGCGACTGGCGGACTTGCTCCAGTGACGCCTGCTGATGCTGATTCACCTCGGTCATCGTGCGCCCAAGGGTGAGCAGCTGGTCGGAGAGGGACGCGTTCATCTGCTGCACAAAGCTGCCGACGATGCGCCCAACGCCGTCCACCTGCGCGCGCGTCGCCCCCATCAGGAAGTTGTCCATCGCCTGCGAAACGGGCTGCATCGCGCTGCGGACGGAGTGCTCCATTGCGCCCGCGAGCTGCCCCGGCAGGGTGTCGGTGAGGGTGGAAAGCATATGGTTGGAGTCCTGATTCTGGCAGATGAGCTGCACATCGTTGTCCAACGGGCGCGACATCGCCAGCGAAGTGAAGTTCGACACGAAGTCGTCAATCGCGCGATAGCTGGAGCCTTGCAGAATGCGGTTGATAATGTTGAAGCAGATGGAGCAGCTGACGCCAGCGACGGATGTGCCGAAGGCGAACTGCATCCCCGTCAGCAGCGTCGGGATGCCCTCGATAATCTTGTCGGCGTTGGAGAAGTCGAGGCCGCTCAGACCGTCCATCATGCCCATGAACGTGCCCAAAATGCCCAAAGAGGTCAGCAGACCCGGAATCAGATCGGCCAACTGCGCATTGCCCGGCCCGTGGATGACGGTATCGTCGTTGATGTAGTCCTCAACGTTGCAGGGCAGACCGCGGCGGTCAAGCTGCTCGGCGTTTTGCAGGAAGCGCAGCCAGCAGTTCTTCAGCCGATTGCCCATAAAGCGTTTTTCCTGCCAGACGGGTGTGCCCTGCCGCGTGCCGGCATCCTGCTGCAAGCGGGTGATAGCGCGGCGCAAGGCGTGGGTTGTGGTAATCAGGGGAATCAGGCACTTGAAAACGCCAATCAGCGTGACCCCCGCGATGGCACAGTACACCAGCGCGTCGGTCAGGTTCGACAAATGGCTGGAGAACCATTGCAGAATTTCATCAAACATGGTCAAGCCCTCCTGTGGGTGGTTTCCCTCCTATTGTATCATGAAAAAGCCGTGTCTGTAAATGTGCAGATTGTAAATCTTGCGTTACGCTTCTTCATCTTTCAGCACGTCGCGCGCCTGAATGGTGTGGAACGCCGCGGCGCGCCCAAGCCGGTTCATGACAGCCAGCCCAACGCCCTCCGGCGGCACAACCTCGCTGAAAATCACGTCCATGTGCTCCTCATCCAAGCGGCGGAGGGTGTCGAACAGCCGGTGCGCAACTTCGGACGCGTTGTCGCGCGAGCCGATGTCGTGCGGATGGCAGTTTTTCAGCGCATCCATATGCTCCGTGAAGCACATCACGCACGCGCGATGCCCCTGTGCGTCGGCATGGGCGGCCAGCTTCGCCATGGCGGCGACCACATCCGCCTCCGCCCCCTCGACCAGTGTCACCTGACCATCGGGGGAGTAGTGCTTGTAGCGCATACCGGGGGAAAGCGCCTTTTCACCTTTCTGCAAGGGACGCAGGACACTGCCTGCCACGTCCACATGCCCCAGCACGCTTTCGAGCATGTCTTTCGTGATTCCGCCGGGACGCAGGATGCACGGCGCACCGCTCGTCACGTCCAAGACGGTGGATTCCACGCCGACGTCGCAGCTGCCGCCGTCAAGAATCAGCGGGATGCGCCCGTCCATATCCACCAGCACATGATGCGCCGTGGTCGGACTGGGCTTGCCGGAGCGGTTCGCGCTGGGGGCGGCAATCGGCAGCTTGCAGGCGCGCAGGAGCGCCGCCGCAACCGGGTGCGACGGCATCCGCACGGCGACGGTCGGCAGACTGGCGGCGACTTCATCCGGAATGGCGGGCTTGCGCGGCAGAATCAGCGTCAGCGGCCCCGGCCAGAAAGCATCCATCAGCTTTTCCGCCAGCGGGGACACCTCACATAAGGGCGTCCCCGGAACTATCATTTTCTTTGTCTGACAATGCGATCCAGAGAATCGAAGCTGAGAACAACCTTGTGCAGCTTGAAAAAATGTTACGTGAAATCGAGATACAATACGCCCAGATGGTAAACGAGATCAAAAAAGCCCAAAAAGGAACATTAGCACACCGGAAAAATCCACATATTATAAAATGCAAAGATTATATTTTTTCACATTTGCATGACAAGATTACAATGGATGACCTTGCTTATGAAACCGGCTGCAGCCCAAACTATCTTTCACAGCTTTTTAAAGAACACGAAGGAATCAGCCCATTACAATATATTCTACGTGAAAAGATCAACCGTGCCAAAAATCTCTTGGTATATTCTGATTATACTTACAGCGAGATTGCAGCATATCTTGGTTTTTCTTCACAAAGTCATCTGGGCAAGCAGTTCAAAAAATTTACAGGTTATACACCGATGGAATATCGTCGTAATTTTATGCGGCAAAATCCTTAAAAAAGCCACCTTTTAACAAATACTTTTCACTTTTAGGAAACCATTCACAATATTCATATGCTATACCTGGACAATAATCAAAATCATTCATGTCTATAGAAAAATCTGTATCAATAAATACTGCAGGTAAATCTATATTCTTTTTCTTTGCATTAAATAATGGTAAATAGCCAAAAATAGTTATCAAGTTTCCTGTTTGATAATCAAATTCTAATTGCGTAGCAACTAATGTTAAAACAATAGTCATATTTCTAGTGTTATTTATACATTGTAAACCATGTTCTTTGAAATTATATATCATTTCTATATCATCCATATCATTACCTCTACTAATATCTTTTTAATAAGAAATGCGAAATTGTTATTATAGCTGAACTCTTCAATAATTCATATATGCCTTTATTTCTTATAACTATTCATAAACTTTTCCCATATTCTTTACTTCTATTTAATTATTAGACTTTCTTACGCAGACAATAAAGAATCACCTATTTAAAGCGATTTATAAATATTATACTAAGAAAAAATTGAAAAATGCTTCCAATGATTCAATTCTTTTATCTTCCTAAAAAATTTTCAACTTGCTGGGATAACTTCAATGTATTTTCCCCCATCAAAGTCATAGATATATTTAAGGTTTCTTTATCATCTCCTAATTTTTCTAAAACAGAATATAATAATAATTCTCTCACTTCTTCATCTGAAGAAGCCATTTCTTCAAAAAAAGTAAAAGTCCTTTGTAGCACACTTTCGTTTTTCTTATTATCTACATTTGTTTGACTATCTTTATTTTCTGTACCAGTATTTGGTTTTTGATTATCATCACTACCTGTTCCTGGGTTTGGTTTTTCATTATCATCTTTTCCTGTTCCTGGATTTGGATTTTCGTTATCATCTTTTCCAGAATTTGATTTAACAACTGTAAATATTGTATCTACATTTCCAGCAGTTGTTTGAATTTCTACTTTATGTTCTCCACTACTTAAAGTTTTTAAATATTCATTAGTTAATACAACTTTTGAATTACCATTGACTGCTCGTGAAATATTTTCAATTGTGTAGTATTTTGTATCAATTTCTTTTTCATCTACCAATACTTTTTGAATATTTCTTGCAGATACATTGATTGTAATTTCTAATGGCTTTGATTCATTATATTCTAACTTAGTATTTTCACCACTTACAATAACTGCTTTTTCATAACCATTAATAATAGCTTTACCTACTTTTCCACCAATTGCTGGATAAATAACATCTACTTCCTGATATTCTTCTGAGATTTTTTCTTTTGGATCAACAAATTCCCATCCATCAGGTAATTTAATTGTTTCTAATGTGCTACCGATAGCCCCATTTAATTCTAATTGTGATTTTGCTAAATCTTTTTCAAAAGTTCTTTCTTCAACAGTAAGTGAAACTTGTCTTCTTGTTCTTGCACTAACTGTATCTCCTTCTTTATAAGCTGTATAGTATAAATTATATGATCCTGGTTTTAATGATTTTAGTGATTCTGTATCATTTTTTCCTGTACATAATAGTGATACATGTGTGTTTCCACCAACATTTGTGAACATTGGTTCGTCATTAATAGAATAATCGACTATGCTTTCCTTATCAGAAGTAATTCCAGCTAATAAATCTGGTGTTTCACCTTCTGTCATTGTCACATCTTTTTCACCATTAATTTTATAAGCATTTGCATAGAAAGTATCTGCATCTTTTTGTTGTTGCTCATTTCTAGCATAGCGAACATAATCAACTTCATATTTTGTTCCTGCTAAGTTTTCACCTGCAGCACCAGGCCAAGCTCCACCTAAAGCCAAATTAAATTCAATATATTGCGGTCTATCGATACATTCTAAAGCTCTTTGATCATCACTATAATCAACTGTTCTTACAATTTGATCATCTACATACCATTCTATTTTACCTTTAGACCAATTAATTCCAAACACATGATAATCATCATTGAAAATTCCACTTGGTAGTGTATAGCAAGTACCATGTCCAGCATACTTTCCATCATCTTCACCATTAGTACCATAATGAAGTGTTTGATAAACTTGTTTATTACCATTAACCCCACCAGCAGTTCCATTACCAATTAATTCCATGATATCTATTTCACCACTATCGGGCCATCCAATACCTTGAGCAATGTTACCATCTAAATGAAAATCAGAACCTAAGGTCCAAAACGCTGGAAATACTGCTTGACCTTTAGGTAATTTAGCTTTCATTTCAATTCTTCCATATAAGAATTCTTGTTTACCATGAGTTCTTACACTTCCTGAATCATAAATAACTTTTCTTGTTGTATCTCCTTGTGTTACTTCATATTGATCTTCTGTTTTTCTATTTGTTGCTTTAATAACTAAATTTCCATCTTCAAGATAAACATTATCTTTACTATTTGTATAATGTTGTTGTTCTAAACCACGGATATGTCCTAATTCATAACCCCAATTATTTTTATCTAATTCAGTTTCATTAAATTCATCAGCCCATACAAGATTATAATTGTCATCTTCATTTCTAACTTCTGTCAATGAAACATCATCAACAAATACTTTTCCTCGGTATGTTGCATCGCTTGTTGATTCCGTCCATTTCATGAAACAAACTGTTAAATTTGCAGTATTTGCATTTCCAAATATGCTTTCTTCATTTCCTGTATCAATATTTAGTTCTACATCTTGATATTGTCCTTTATTTTCTTCTGTACATTTTACTGTAACTTCATTGCTATTTACAAGATTTTGTGCGTTCTTTTTTAAGTTGACAAACATTGTTTGTCCTACTTCTGTTAATTGCACTTTAGCTTTTAATTTATATTTTGTATTTTTCTTTAAATTAACATATTGATAAATATTCGCATTTCCACTATTTTCTGGTAAAAAACCACACCAATCTCCTTCATTAGCACATCCTGGATATTTTGTAAATTGGGCATTTGTAACATTCCATGATGTACGACTACTAATTTGATAACCTGTCGAAGGATTATCTCCATCTTCAAAAGAACCATTTTTAATAAGTTCTCTATCTAATTCTATTAAATCTTGTTTACCATTTGGTAAAACAGTAAGAATAACCGTTCTTCTTGTGGCTGGTTTTGTAGAATCTGTACTACTTCTTGCTGTGTAGTATAAGTTATATTTCCCAGGTCTTAATTTCTTTAAACTTTGTTTATCATTTTTACCTGAACAAACTAAATCAACAGAAGTAAGTCCACCTTTTGATTTAAATGAATATTCATTATCAATTGAATAATCTAAAATACTATCCTGATCAGAAGTCACACCTTCTAATAAATTAGGCATTTCTCCTTCTGTCATTGTCACATCATGTTCTCCACTAATTTTTATCGCATTTTTATAATATTCTTCTGAATCTGCTTTTTGTTGAGCATTTTGACCATAATAAACATAATCAATTTCATATTTTTGCCCTGCAAGATTATCTCCAGCATCTCCAGCCCAGTTTCCACCAGTAGCTAAATTTAATTGAATATATTGTGGGCGGTTAAAACATCTTTTATATTCTTCATTATTGCTATAATCAATAGATCCTACAATTTTATTATCAACATAAAATTCCATTTTATTTTTAGACCAATTAAGACCAAAAATATGATAATCATCATTAAAGATGCCTTTTGGTAATGTATATGTTGAAATAGATTTTGAATGATCTACATCTGCAGCTGAACCAGCATGTAAAGTTTGATAAACTTTCTTATTGCTTTTTCCATTTAAGTCTTCATTTTCTGCACCAATCATTTCCATGATATCGATTTCACCGCAAACTGGCCACGAAGCACCTTGTTCACTGCTAATTCTACCATCTAACGTAAAATCTGAACCTAATGTCCAAAAAGCAGGGAAAGCACCTTTTCCTTTAGGAAGTTTTGCTTTCATTTCAATTCTTCCATATAAAAATTCTCTTTTCCCATGAGTTCTAATACTTCCTGAATTATAAATAACTTGTCTATTGCCTCTAGGATTTTTATATTGATCTTCTTTATCTCTATTAGTTACTTGTAAAACTAATTGTCCATCTTTTACATAAACATTTTCTGGATCATTTACATAATGTTCTTGTTCAACACCTCTTATTGAACCTAATTCATAATCCCAATTTGAAGTATCTAATTGACCTTTATTAAAATCATCAGCCCAAACCATTTCATATTGATCATCTTCTGAAGCATTGCTTACTTCTTTAACGGATACATCATCGATCCACACTTCTTCTTGAATAATATCTTGGTTACCATTTTCTTCTGTCCATTTAATAAAAGCAATAGATCCAGAAGTATTATCACCTGAATTAAAAGTAAATTCTATATCTTGATATTGACCTGCTTTATCTTCTGATGAAGAAATCGTCGTTTCAATCGTTTTTCCATTATTATCTTTTAATCCTGCACTTAATTGACCATTTTTTACTGCTAAAAATACTTGACCTTTCGCATTAGAAATTTTTACTTTTCCTTTAACAACATAATCTGTATTTTTCTTAAAACTTACTACTTGATAAACTGCTGCATTATTAGAATTTGATGATAACTTTCCATAATAATTTCCATCACTTTCTCCAAATGTACCTGTTCCTGTTTTTTTCCATGAACCACCATTATTATCAAACCCACCATTTGTAATTAAATCACTTTTACGTTCTAATTCGATTAAATCATGTTCATGTGCAACACCTGTTTCTTGACTTGGTGTTTCAGCAAAGATCGTTGCTGAATACGAACTAAGCATTGACATTGATGTCAATACGGATAAAACAACTTTACTTATTTTTTTGTTTTTCATAAAATTTTCCCTTTCTCTTGTTGTTACCGCTTCCATTAAAGTATTATCGCATAATTTTAGTAAAAGTCAATCTATTATTTATTATTTATAACTATTTTTTTTACTAAAATAAATTCTAATGGGCTATTTTATAAAATTTTATATCAAATAAGTTCGATTGTTCTTTAGTAAATACATTATATTTTTATTTTCTTTTATTTAAGTTAATTATTCTGTTTTCATCACACTTATTTATTGGTACAAAAATAAAAGATTACTGAGACTATATCAGTAATCTAAATATAATTTTTTTTGGTAACTATTTAGCCTGTTTTAATAATTTGACCTCATGTTTATCTTCTATATCAGAAATTTCTAAAATACCTTTTTTAGATTGAGCATTTATATCTACATTAAATAATAAATTATTATCAAAAATATTTTCATGCTTTTCTAATAGTTTTAGCCAATCAGATGAGATTTTGTCAGCAGGAATTTCTAAAGAAAGAATATTTTCTATTAAAGCAGGACTATTATGTCTAGTTATTGAATAATTAAAGTAATCTTGAATACCATTCCATGTTATAAATGAATTATCCCCTAATGATGTACTAATATATGCACTACCAAAATCCAACGAAATTATATCATGATTGTTTTTAAAATATCCACTCCTTAATTGCATTAAATCAGATGAAAATAATTCATCAACAAGTTCAGAAAATTTTGTTTGATTAATAACTTCTACTTCTGGAATATATTTTTTCTTATCAACAGG
>OGWV01002285.1_pt1 | contig 11850 bp, 9 predicted proteins | sample 1576081 | NCBI WGS metagenome assembly OGWV01 (sample SAMEA3541541, study PRJEB24748) | human gut metagenome | biome: human gut; feature: human-associated habitat; material: faeces | place: China | collected 2012 | reverse complement strand
TTGGCCATGTGGCCCCATCTTTTCAGCTTTGTAGCTTTTCTATATTCAAATGCTCTTCCCATTGGATTATATTTTTATAAATGGTTATTTTATCAATTATCTTAGTTTCGCATTCAATTTGCTTTCCAGATTGGCAATCAGCTTAGACATGATTTTGTCGATTTGCTTGTCGTTCAGTGTTGCATTTTCATCCTGCAACAAGAAGCTGACAGCATAGCTCTTCTTACCCGGTTCCAAATTCTTGCCTTCGTATACATCAAACAGTTCTACTTCTTTCAGCAACTTCTTTTCTGTTTCGTAAGCTATCTTTTCGATTTCGGCAAATTGGATATTCTTGTCGAGTAGCAATGCCAAGTCACGTCTTACAGCCGGGAACTTGGAAAGTTCCTTAAAGTTGACCTTCGAAGTCTTGATGGCTTTCATCAGCTCATTCCAATTGATTTCGGCATAATACACTTCGTTGTCGATATCGAATGCTTTCTGAATCTTCTTGCTGATGACACCAAACGTAGTCTCTTTAGAAGAAGCAGTTACGAGAGCAGTTGACGAATGCATAGAAGAAGGAATCCTGGCAGAGTTTTTATTGAAGAATAAGACTGAGGTGATCAAAGTGAGCATCTATGAATATGACAAAGAGTTTGAAGAAAAGAAACTGCGGAAAGCAGAGTATGAGGCTGGAAGACAGGATGGAATCGAGATTGGAAGACAGGATGGAATCGAGATTGGAAGACAGGATGGAATCGAAATTGGAAAGCGGATACTCTTAGAAAAAATAATAAAGAAGAAATTGAAAAAAGGAAAATCAACAGAACAGATAGCAGATGAATTAGAAGAAGATATAAACATAATTCAAAAAGTGGTTGAGAAATTAAAAAGCCAAATATAGAATTTGTCAAAAGAATTCCCTGAAGTGAATAATAAAACTTCAGGGAATTTATCATTTGCTCACTACCGGTATTATTCTGTAGTATCACGTCGGATCAATACAGGCGTAATCTGCTTATGAACCGGCTCTTTTAAAGGAGTTGGTTTTCTTTTTTTCATTTCATTCATTTGGAGAACCAGAAGCTCCATGGCAGTCTGTGCAATTTTCTCAATCTGCTGTCCAACGGTTGTGATTGGAAGGATTGCTTCGCTTGCAATAGGAGAATCATCAAATCCGACAATCTGATAATCCTTCGGAAGTTTTCCGTATTTCTGGAATATCAGGTTCAGGAACATACTGGCATAAGTGTCATTCGCAAGAAAGACTCCCTTTTTTTGTGCCGGATATTTCTCTTCAATTTCATTAAATATATTCTTTAGCTGAGCTAAAGTTTCCTGATAAGTGTTTCCCATATTTCTTTGGATCAGTTCGTGAGTAATATGATGCTCATTACAGATATCTTCAAATCCCTGAATACGCCCATAAGTCGGGAGGGTATCAGAAAATATGGAATTGATATGTAAAATGACATCACAGTTATTACGTATCAACAAACTGGTTGCCTGAACACCACCCAGATAGTTGTCTGTAGACACGCTGCAGACATGGTCACATTCCCGCTCAATCGTGACAACCGGGAGTTTATAAGAAGCAAGTTCTTCAGACGAAATGGTATTGCTTAAGACAATAAGTCCCTCAATCTTATAAGCCATCAGTTCATGAATATATTTTTCTTCAATCTCTTTTTTATTATTTCCAATGAATACAAGAAATTTATAATTATACTTTTCGTAAGTAGAAAGTAACTGGTTTAACATCTCAGAGTAATAGTGAAGATACAGGTTGGGGATGATAATTCCAACAAATTCACTTTTTCCATTAGCCAGTACTTTGGCGAGCTTATTTTCCTGGTATCCAAGGACATCCAGTGCATGAGCGATTTTTTCCTGATTTTCAAGAGTCAGAGAATCCGGATTATTAAAATATCTGGAAATGGTAGTTTTTGAAAAGCCTGTATAAGCGGCTATATCTGCAAAAGTTACTTTTTTCTGTTTCATGTAAATCCTCTTCCTTATAATGTATATTATCAGTATAGCAAGTGCATTGAAAAAAATCAAACAAAAAATAACTAGTTAAGTAACCGGTAACTTTTTCTTTGAAATCTATTGACAAGTAAGATTCTGGATAGTATTATGAACATATAAAGTAACCGGTTACTTAACTGGTTACGCAATCGTGAATCTGAAAGGAGAAAGCTATGAAGAAACGAACAGTAGGGGTACTGCTGGCAGCATTCTTTGCAATGGCATTGACGGGGTGTGGAGATAAACAGCCGCAACCAGGAGAAGTAAAGGGATATGACAAAGGCGAAGAATATCTTTCTATCTGGGTACATTCAATCGAAGACACAGAAGAAGGACAGTGCTACAGGAAATCTGTAGATGCATTTAATAAGAAATATGATGGGAAATATTTTGCAGATATTGAATTTATTCCACGAAATGACAGTGGTGGAGGCTATTCGGATAAGATCAATGCATCCGTGATGTCAGGAGATCTGCCGGATGTGCTTACTGTTGATGGACCAAACATTGCGGCATATGCAGAGAATGGAATTATTCAGCCGCTTGCGAAATTAACGGACGAAGAAAAGAGCGTATATCTTGATTCGATTATTCAGCAGGGAACATATAATAATAAGCTCTATGCGCTTGGAGCAATGGAATCCAGTGTAGGACTCTACTATAACAAAGATATCCTTGCAGAAGCAGGAGTGGAAGTCCCGGATGCAGATCACCCATGGACATGGAGTGAATTCACAAAGGTGTTAAAGAAAGTACAGCCGGTAGTAGAGAAGAAAAAAGGTTATGCGCTGGATATGACTTTCCCGACAGGAGAAGCTACGATTTATTATTATGCACCGTTTTTCTGGTCAAATGGCGGTGACTTTGTAAATAAAGATGGACTGAAGGTGAACGGTGTATTCAATTCAAAAGAGAATCTGGAAACGGTGAATTATTTTAAATCGTTTTTGGATAATGGATATATGTCTAAAGTACAGATCACAGACCTGTTCGAAAGCGGAAGAGCAGCATTTAAGTTCGACGGGGCATGGGAAGTAAATACAATCTATAATAACTATCCGGATGTAAACCTTGGAGTTGCACCATATGTAGTATCCGATAACTGGGATGGCGGAAGATATACACCAACCGGTTCCTGGGCATTTGCGGCATCATCAAAGACGAAGAAACTAAAAGGTGCGACAAAGCTGGTACAGTGGATGAGTGGTGTAGAAAGTGGGAAGCGTCTGTGGGATGAAAGTAAGAGTTTCCCATCTACATATGAAGCGTTTGAGAGCAGTCCGATTTTTGAAGAAGATGAGAATTACAAAGCCTTATATCATCAGCTGAGTAAATATGGACATCCAAGATCAAAAACACCTGTATATCCACAGGTTAGTGCATCGGTACAGGAAGTACTGGAAAATTCGGTGCTTACCGATAAAGATGCGAAGACAGAACTGGATAAATCTGTAGAAAGGATTAACGCAAAATTAAAGCGTTATGTGATGAAATAATGAAGAAAAGAACAGAATCCATTATGGGAATGGCGTTTTTTGGACCGGCACTTGTGCTACTTACGATATTTTTATTCCTGCCGATGATCCTGACATTGATTTTCAGTTTTACTGATTTCTTTGCTTTAAATCCGGGACTGACGCATTTTGTCGGACTGGACAACTATATTCAGATTTTTAAAGATGATGTGTTTTCACAGGCATTTTTTAATACCGTAAAGTTTGTGATCATTATTGTTCCGCTGCAGGGAATTGGAGCGCTTGTGATGGCACTTCTGATTAATAAAGTGACGCATTGTAAGAAGTATTTCAAAGTAGCATTCTTTGTTCCGGTGGTCATGTCACTTGCTGTTGTGTCAACACTGTGGATCCAGATCTACAGCCCGGAAGGAATTATGAATGCAATCCTTTCTTTCTTTGGAATTGATGTACAGCCATTCATCAACAGTGCCAGTCAGGCACTTCCATCCATCGCAATTATGAGTGCATGGCAGGGAATGGGATATCAGATGATCATCTTCCTGGGAGGAATCCAGGCAATCAATCCGGCACTTTATGAAGCGGCCGAGATGGACCATGCAACACCGTGGCAGAAATTCAAGGACATTACCCTGCCGGAATTGAAACCATTGTGTGTGTTCGTTTTAATTACGATTACGATCGGAGCATTCCGTATGTTGGTACAGCCAATGGTTATGACCGGAGGAGGACCATCGAATTCAACGTATACGGTTGTGTATGATATATATGAAACAGGTACTGTTAACTGGGAAATTGGACTGGCATCTACAATGGCTATTGTATTCGCATTCTTTGTAATGATACTGACCGTGATCCAGACAATCGCAACAAGAGATAAGGAGGATCAGAATGTTAACAAAAAAGCAAAAAAGAAATAATTGGATACTGACGGTCGTACTTCTGATCGTATCATTGTTGTTCCTGTTCCCGGTTATCTGGATGCTGGCAAACTCATTCAAACCAGACGCGGCAATCACTGCTGATATGAACAGTATGGCGGCATTCATTCCACCGGCATTGAACGGCAATTTCTTTGAAAATTATGTATCTGTATTAACAAATACAGGATTTGTACGATATATGTGTAATACCTTGTTCTATGCAGCAATATTGATCGTACTTGGTGTAATTGTAAATGGACTGGCAGGATATGCATTGGCTAAGATTAATTTTCCATTCAGAGAACGCTGGCTTCTGATCATTATGCTTCTGATGATCGTACCGATGGAGACGATCATTACGATACATTTCCTGATCATTGCAAAACTTGGACTTCTGAATACGGTGCTTGGATATGTACTTCCAATGATCGTGAATCCGTTTAACATTTTCCTGTTCCGTCAGGTATTTCTGGGACTTCCGGATGATGTATATGAGGCAGCACAGTTAGATCACTGTGGACCGGTAAAATACTTTTTTACTATGGTTCTTCCAATGTCAAAGAGTGTAGTGGCAACGGTTAGTGTATTTACATTCCTGAATGTATGGAATGATTATCTGTGGCCGTCACTTGTATTTACATCCAGTGATCTTCTGACTGCACAGATTGGTCTGAATGCGATTACATCAAATGATAACACAACAACAGGACAGACCCTTGCAGTTATCACAATGGTAACAATTCCGGTCATTATTATCTATTCACTCTTCTCAAAACAGATCGTAGAGGGTGTAATATCAACAGGTTCCAAGGAGGGCTAAAAGATGAGCTTTATCGAATTTAAAAATATATGTAAAAAATATGCAGGAAACGATAAGAATTCCGTGACAGACTTTAACTTAGATATAGAAGAAAAAGAATTTATCGCATTTGTCGGACCATCCGGATGCGGTAAATCCACAACACTCCGAATGATCGCAGGATTTGAAGAGATTACAAGTGGAGACCTTTTTATTGATGGAAAACGTGTGAATGAGGTTGCACCGGCGGATCGAGGAATCTCTATGGTGTTCCAGAACTATGCACTGTATCCACATATGACGGTAGAAAAAAATATTTCTTATGGATTGAAGAACATGAAGGTTCCGGCAGATGAGATCAAGAAAAAAGTAGACTGGGCAATTGATATCCTGGGACTCGAAGAATATCGTTACCGTAAGCCTAAGAATTTATCAGGTGGACAAAGACAGAGAGTGGCACTTGGAAGAGCGATTGTAAAAGACCAGAAAGTCTTTCTGATGGATGAGCCACTTTCTAACCTGGATGCAAAACTGCGTGTCAGCATGAGAAATGAGATCAGCAAGTTACATAGAAATCTTGGAAGTACAACCATTTATGTTACACATGACCAGGTAGAAGCCATGACAATGGCAGACCGCATTGTAATCATGAAAGATGGCGTGATCCAGCAGGTCGGAAAACCGATGGATCTGTACGAACATCCGGTGAATAAATTTGTTGCGGGATTTATAGGATCTCCGCAGATGAATTTTTATGATGTGAAAGTAGACGGAAAGAAATTGATATTTGCAGATGGTAATACAGTGGAACTTCCGGAAGCAATTGCAAAACGTATTGCGGGATACTCAGAAGTTATCATGGGAATCAGAGGAGAAGATATCAAGTTTGATACAACTAATCTGGATGTCTATGGAAGTCATCAGAAAGCAGTTATTGACAATACGGAGATTATGGGAAATGAGAATAATCTGTATTTTGACTTCGGAGGAAGCGTAACGATTGCAAGAGTATCAAAATATGAAGTAAGCCAGGTGGGAGATGAGGTGGAATTTACCTTTATGCCACATAAGATGCATTTCTTTGATAAGGAAACAGAGCAGGTGATCGGAGCAGAATAATTTAGAATAAAAGAGGAAGAACGTATGCTTGAAAAAGCCAATGAATATATCAGACGGAATCACATAGATGAAAAAGAAAAACCATTATTCCATGTGACACCGGAAACAGGATGGATGAATGACCCGAATGGTTTCTCTGTATATCAGGGAAAAGTACATTTATTCTATCAGTTCTATCCATATAAAACAGAATGGGGACCGATGCACTGGGGGCATCAGGTGACCAAAGATCTGGTAAAATGGGAAGCATATCCGGTAGCTATGGCACCTGATCAGGATTATGATCACATTGGATGTTTCTCTGGAAGCGCAGTAGAAGCTGATGGAAAGCATGTGCTGCTTTATACAGGAGTAAGCCAGAAAGACGGAAAAGAAATCCAGAATCAGTGCATTGCCATCGGAGATGGGAAGACTTATGAAAAATGGCAGGATAATCCAGTTATAAAAGGGGATATCATGCCGGAGAAATTTGACAGAAAAGACTTCCGTGATCCGAAGATATGGAAAAAGGATGGCAGATATTATTGCGTTGTAGGCAATCGCTATGAGGAAAATTGTGGGCAAATAGTCTTATTTAGCAGTGAGGACTATAAAAACTGGCGGTATGAAAAAGTCCTTTTGAGAAATGACGGAAAGAATGGAGATATGTTAGAGTGTCCGGATTATCTGGAAGTAGACGGGTATCCTGTAATCATTTGTTCTCCGCAGAATATGCATGCTCAAAAGTACGAATTTCATAACGGTCATAATTCCATTTATATTATTGGAGATGCAGAAAAAGAAATATCGGATTTTGCATGGGAGAAAAAGAGAAGCCTAGATTATGGACTGGACTTTTATGCACCACAGACAACAGAGCTTCCGGATGGCAGGCGGATCATGGTCGCATGGATGAAGTCGTGGGATGCACGTGTCATGACAAAAGGACAGAAATGGCAGGGAATGATGACACTCCCAAGAGAATTAAAAATCAAAGATGGGAAAATCTGGCAAAGTCCGGTGAGAGAACTGGAAAAGTATAAGAAAAATCCAATCATCTATACAGAACAGAAAATTAGCGGACAGATGTCTTTGGATGGTATCAATGGCCGGGTGATTGACATGACGGTAGAACTTACGAATGTAGAAGGCCGGGAGTTCAAGGTAGATGTGGCACATAATGAAGAATATACAACAACATTTACATATTATCCGGAAAAACATCAGATTGAAATTGACCGGACCTACAGTGGTGTAAATGCAGATGTTGTCTGTGTGAGAAAGATAGAAATTGCGGAAAAACATCATGCGCCGAAACTACATTTTATCATGGACAGATATTCTGTAGAATTATTTATTAATGATGGAGAGCAGACGGCAAGTGTGGTCATTCCTACGCCATTGGAAGCAAATGAAATTATATTTACTAGTGATGAAGCGGCAACCGTTAATATTGAAAAATATGAGATAACATTCAATTAGAAGAGATAGTTTCTCATTCACCGATTGATGTCCCCGTGCATATCTTAATACAGATAGAACCGCCAAGGAGCAATCAGGATTATGGAGAACAAATTACCGTTCTATATGGCTTATCCGGTTCCGCTGCTGTATAATGATGACCGGAATGCGAGAAGAGACTATGACTATATGAAAAGCATTTACCCGGATACGGCGAAGAGAGTACTTCCTTATATGGAAGAGGAATGTGACAGAATGGAATATGATGGAAGTATGATGTATGACGAATATCCGGACCGCCTGCAGCTTCGTCTGATGTGCCGCAGGATCTATGATAAGGCGGAGAAGGAAGAAGAGAACCCGGGTGCCTGGCTTATGGATCTGATCGAGGTTATGACATATCAGGAACTTTGCAGGAGACGTGTGGAACATAGAGAAATACGTAAAAAAATATATTGATCTACAAGAGGGCATCTGGAAAAAAACTTCCACTTCGCCCTCTTGTATGTTATACTGTGCGGTGATAAATGAATGTTTTCAGATGAAAAAGTCAGAACATAACATACAGGAGGACACATCGTGGCAGATAATAACATTATTTTTATCGGAATGCCGGCAGTCGGGAAAAGTACAGTTGGTGTGGTAATTGCAAAGAGACTGGGATACAGATTTGTAGACACGGATATTCTGATCCAGGAATCAGAAGGGAAACTTCTGAAAGATATTATTGCTGACGTTGGACCGGATGGCTTCCTGAAAGTAGAAGACCGGGTCAATGCACAGGTGGAAGCGGAACGTACCGTTATCTCGCCGGGAGGCAGCGTAGTATATTGTGAAAATGCGATGAAACATTATAAAGAAATCGGCAAAGTCGTATATTTACAGGCATCCTTTGAGACAATAAACAGCAGACTTAAAAACGCCAAAGGCCGTGGAGTGGTACTGCGTGACGGACAGACGCTCAAAGATCTGTACGATGAAAGAGTAAAGCTTTTTGAAAAGTATGCAGATATTACAGTGTGTGAAGATAATCAGAAGCTGGAAGATACGATTGAATCGGTATTAGATGCATTAGGGGAGTAAAAGTGCACAAGTATAGATAGAACAATTGAAATATGTTACAATAAAATTACATAACTGTAAAAAATATTTTACAATTGAGAAATTTGTGCTATAATAGGCGCGAACCCTTTTGGGGTTATATTGTGATGCAGAAATTTATGTACAATTTGAGATAGTTATAAATATTGAACAAAAGATTTATTGTAATTAGAGATTCATATAAATATTAATGAGGTGTAATTAATGGAACAGTATATTATTAAGGGCGGTCATCCGCTTGTGGGAGAAGTGGAAATCGGCGGTGCCAAGAACGCGGCACTTGCAATTCTTGCAGCAGCAATTATGACAGATGAGACCGTATTAATCGATAACTTACCAGATGTGAATGACATTAACGTACTGATCGATGCAATCGAGGGGATTGGAGCGAAGGTACACCGTGTCGACCGTCATACAGTAAAGATTAATGGAGCCAGTATCAAGAACGTAGATATTGAGTATGATTATATTAAGAAGATCCGTGCTTCCTATTATCTTCTTGGCGCATTACTTGGAAAGTATAAACGTGCCGAAGTTGCACTTCCGGGAGGATGTAATATCGGAAGCAGACCAATCGACCAGCATCTCAAAGGATTCCGTGCGTTAGGTGCAGATGTAGATATTGAACATGGCAAGATCGTTGCAGAGGCAGACCGTCTTGTCGGAAAGCATATTTATTTCGACGTGGTAAGTGTTGGAGCAACGATTAACGTTATGATGGCAGCAGCTATGGCAGAAGGACTTACCATTCTGGAAAATGTTGCAAAAGAGCCACATGTTGTAGATGTTGCGAACTTCCTGAACAGCATGGGAGCCAACATCAGGGGAGCAGGTACAGATGTGATCAAGATCCGTGGTGTACAGCGCCTTCACAGAACAGAATATTCTGTGATCCCGGATCAGATCGAAGCAGGAACATTCATGTTCGCAGCAGCAGCAACAAAGGGAGATGTAACGGTACTGAATGTTATTCCGAAGCATCTGGAGGCTACGATCGCAAAACTGGTAGAAATCGGATGTGAAGTGGAAGAATTCGATGATGCTGTACGTGTCGTATCAAAAGGAGATCTTACAAGCACACATGTGAAGACCCTTCCGTATCCTGGATTCCCGACAGATATGCAGCCGCAGATCGGCGTAACACTGGCTTTATGTAAGGGGACAAGTATCATTACAGAGAGTATTTTTGAAAACCGTTTCAAATATCTGGATGAGCTTGCAAGAATGGGTGCAAATGTGAAAGTAGAAGGTAATTCTGCAACGATTGAAGGCGTGACAGAATTTTCGGGAGCCAGAGTGAGCGCACCGGATCTTCGTGCAGGAGCAGCCCTCTGTATAGCTGGTCTGGCAGCTGACGGAATCACAATCGTAGACGATATCGTATATATCCAGAGAGGATATGAAAGATTCGAAGAGAAGCTCCGTGGTATCGGCGGAATCATCGAAAAAGTAGATTCCGAAAAAGCAATCCAGAAATTCAAATTAAAAGTAGGCTAGATGATACATTTTCTTAGGTATGTCTATTGACAGTATGTGTAAAATAGAGTAAAGTCTTAGTCGTACCAGAAATATAATAAAAGCAAACTTTCTCTTATTCAGAGCAGTGGAGATACAAAGGATCTATGAAACTGCGGCAACCCCATATATGGAAGGTGCCAGCCTGAGCGAGTGATCGAACAATAAGAGGATTGGTTTATGAAGATATCAAACCGTCCACTTATGTAAGTGGACGGTTTTTCAGTTCGGCAAAACAGGGGAATCTACAAAAAATTGCCGGCAATCCTGGGAGAAAGAATGCAGGAATGTTTTAAGAAAAAAGGAGAGAAGAACGTGGAAAGAAGATTATTTACGTCAGAATCAGTAACAGAGGGACATCCGGATAAAATGTGTGATCAGATTTCTGATGCCATTCTGGATGCATTGATGGCACAGGATCCAATGAGCCGTGTCGCATGCGAGACAGCAACTACAACAGGTATGGTACTTGTTATGGGTGAGATCACAACGAATGCATACGTTGATATCCAGAAGATCGTACGTGACACGATCAAAGAAATCGGATATACAAGAGGAAAATTCGGATTCGATGCAGAGACTTGCGGTGTGATCACAGCAATCGATGAGCAGTCGGCTGATATTGCTATGGGTGTTGATAAAGCGCTGGAAGCAAAAGAACATACAATGTCCGAAGAAGAGATCGATGCGATCGGAGCCGGAGATCAGGGAATGATGTTTGGTTATGCTTCTGATGAGACACCGGAATATATGCCATACCCGATCGCACTTGCACACAAGCTCTCAAGAAAGCTTACAGAAGTAAGAAAGAACGGAACACTTCCGTACTTAAGACCGGATGGAAAGACACAGGTTACGGTTGAATATGATGAGAATGGTGTTCCGGCACGTCTGGATGCAGTCGTACTTTCGACACAGCATGATCCGGAAGTGACACAGGATCAGATCCATAAAGATATTAAGAAATATGTATTCGATGCAATCATTCCGGAGGGCATGGTAGATGAGAAGACAAAGTTCTTCATCAACCCGACAGGACGTTTTGTAATCGGCGGACCACACGGAGACAGTGGACTTACAGGACGTAAGATCATCGTAGATACTTACGGTGGAATGGCACGTCACGGCGGCGGGGCTTTCTCTGGAAAAGACTGTACAAAGGTTGACCGTTCTGCCGCTTATGCAGCACGTTACGTTGCCAAGAATATTGTTGCTGCAGGACTTGCTAAGAAATGTGAGATTCAGTTGTCTTATGCAATCGGTGTAGCACATCCGACATCTATCATGGTAGATACATTCGGAACAGGTGCAGTAGAAGATGATAAACTGGTAGAGATCGTTCGTGATAATTTTGATCTCCGCCCGGCAGGAATCATTCAGATGCTTGATCTTAGAAGACCAATCTACAAACAGACAGCAGCTTACGGACATTTCGGACGTACAGATATTGATCTTCCATGGGAGAAAC
>OGWV01002284.1_pt1 | contig 11850 bp, 14 predicted proteins | sample 1576081 | NCBI WGS metagenome assembly OGWV01 (sample SAMEA3541541, study PRJEB24748) | human gut metagenome | biome: human gut; feature: human-associated habitat; material: faeces | place: China | collected 2012 | reverse complement strand
TATATCTCCTGTATCAAGTCGTCATGATCATCCGGTTTATGAATATATTCAGCCACCGGTGACAGAGAGAGATCAGATCATGGCAGGATATATTCTTCCGCTGATTCCTGATGGCGCGACACTGCAGATTGGTATCGGTGGTGTAGCGAATGCTGTGGCTTATGGCCTGACAGATAAGAAGCATCTGGGTGTTCAGACTGAGATGCTGACAGAGTCACTGATGCATCTGACAAAACAGGGCATCGTCGATAAGGATCGTGTTGTTGCGGCTTTTATACTTGGAAATGAAGAGACGTATGATTTCGCTTTGACAGGTATTCCTCAGTTAGGACCTGTTGATGAGATTATCAGTCCATCCGTTGCCGGACAGATTCCAAACTTTATTGCTATTAATGGCTGTATGATGGCGGATCTTACCGGACAGATTTGTTCAGAGACGGTTGGTCACAGACAGTACTCCGGTACAGGCGGTCAGCTTGACTGTATCCGCTCCGGTAATCTGTCTCCGGGCGGTAAGAGTTTCTTATGTATGCCATCCAGAAAGAAAATGAAAGACGGTACGTATCATTCAACCATTACGTTGAATCTGCCAGCGGGAGAAATCGTTACAGTTCCGAGAACAGATGTGATGTATGTTGTAACAGAACAGGGAATTGCGAACTTGTATAACCGTCCGATTGAAGAGCGTGTTGAGGCAATGATCAGTATTGCACATCCGAATTTCAGAGAACAGCTTCGTAAAGAGGCCATTGAGGCAGGCTTGCTTCGAGAGTAGGCGGAAGTCGAGAATTGGGTTGATACTGATATAGCAGAAAAGGGAAGAAGGAATTTTATGGAGGAAGCAGATAATTCGAAAAAGAAGGAGCCCGGAACATGGATGTCTTTTTTGGTATTCGGAATTGCTATTGCCATTATTCTTACAGGCGTAGTCACCGGGACGCTGTCCGGCAGCTGCGATGCATCCGCCAGATACCGCAATGTTACCGTTCCGTCCGGCTCGTTGCGCAGGTTCACTACCCGCAGTCGGTATTCCCACCGGGCAAGCTGTTCCATCGGGATATTTCCCTGCCAGACCTTGGCTTCGATCTGCTTTACCAGCCCTTCGGTGGTGTCCTGTGCAATGATTTTGCCAGCCTTCATCACGGCATTTTCAGCTGCAATGTATTCCACATCCGAAACGATATGCGTTGAAATAAGAACGATCCGTTCCTGCGCAAACTCCGACAGCAGATTGCGGAAGCGCACCCGTTCTCCGGGGTCCAGCCCTGCCGTAGGTTCATCTAAAATCAAAATTTCCGGGTCGTTGAGCAGTGCCTGTGCGATACCAACCCGGCGCTTCATACCGCCGGAAAGCTTCACGATCTTTTTGCGGCGCACCTCAGTCAGGCTTACCCGCTCCAGCAGTGCGTCGATCTGCCGGGCAGCCTCTGTGCGCGGCAGACCCTTGAGCGCCGCCATATATTCCAGATAGTCCTGCACCGTGAATTCCGGGTAAAACCCGAATTCCTGCGGCAGATACCCCAGCTTTTCCCGGTAGGCCGCACCAAGCGTCCCAATCTCCACCCCATCGCACAAAATCCGGCCACTGCTGGGCCGCAGAATGCCCGCCAGCATCCGCATTAAGGTTGTTTTGCCTGCACCATTCGCCCCCAGCAGTCCCCACACACCCGGCGTGAGAGTGATGGACACATCATCCACCGCCGTTTTATCCCGGTATCGCTTTGTAATATTCTGGATTTTCAGTTCCATGGCTTGCTCCTTTCAGCCTTCTGTAATATATTCTGACCGGGCGGCAAGCCGGATGCACTGCAACACCATGCAGAGCACCAGCACGCCCGCCGCCAGTGGCAGACCTTTCGGCAGTTCCGATAATTGCACGAACCGCAGCAAACACAGCTGCCCTGCAAACAGCGGTACAGCCCCGGTCATCATCCATTCCGGGCGCACCCAGCGCAGCAGCAGAAGCAGCTCATTGTTTGCGGTCAGGAATGGCACGGTCAGCACCGCCAGCAGTTGCCCGATGCTCCATGGCACGGCTGCCCGCACATTGAGTACCAGCACTCCCAGCAGGATCGTTTCCCCCGCCAGCAGCAGCAAAAACCGCATCACCAGCGGACGACCGATTCCTGCATATGTGGCATGTTCCAGTTCAAGCATCTTATATTGACTTGCCCGGTATAAAAACGGCAGACCGAGCAGGGCTGTCAGCATGGCAAGTGTGCTCAGACCAAACAGTGCATTGCGTAATGTCCATGCCTTCTCCCACAGGGCAAGTTCCCGACCCACACTGTACAACGCCAGTGCCGCCATTGCTTCCAGCGCCCAGACCTTCCAGCCCAGCAATTTGAACTGGCAGTGCAGCAAATCACGCCAACCACTCCGTTGTTTTACGACATGTTCCGCCCGGCAGCGGCGCAGCAGCGTTTTCGGTGCGGCTGTGTCAAGCTCTGCCGCCAGTGCTCTGGACAGTTCTTTTTCAAAGGCTCGATTCATCTCCAGTCCTCCTTTTCCCATTGCATTTTCAAGGTTTTCAATGCGGCACGCAGGCGGGACTGCACCGTGCGCAGGGGCAGACCTGTGATCTGCGCGATCTCCCGCAATTTAAGCTGTTGTGCGAACCGCAGCAATACCAGTTCCCGCTGTTCCGGCTCCAGCTGGGCCGTCAGCGCTCGCAGGTTTGCTTTCTCCTCTGCCGCAGCAAAGCCGCTTTCCTGATAGGCGGGTTCGCCCGGCAAGCTTTCCAGCGATACCTCCGTCCGCTCCATAGTACGGTTCAGATCGATGCAAGTGTTTTTTGCGATTTTGTACAGAAAGGGACGGAATGCCCCCTGAAATCCACCACAGGAATCCAGCCAGCGCACCGCTTTCAAAAAGGTTTCCTGTGCTGCATCCTGCGCCTGCTGCTCGTCTGCTGTATGCCAACGGCAATAGTTCAGAATTTGTGGGTAGTACGCTGCAATCAGAGTGTCCAGCGCACCCGTATCTCCGCTCTGCGCTTTCCGCAGCAATAATTCTGTCTGGATACGGTTCACCCCCTTCCTGTCTATTAAAACGTTCCACATCATCAAAATGATTTCCGTTTTTTCAAAAATCTCAAATAATCGTCTTTATCCTGTTCTTATAGCTTTATCATAATAAAGAGCCTTGTGCTTTTTCTTGTCAAGAGGGCCGGCGCCCGCAAGATGGAGGAGCTTTGCCCCGACAAATCCGCGTTTGCGCCGGCGGAACAAGCTCATCATGCAAACAAAGAAAAACAGAGCGTTCCCGCTGGGGAACGCCCTGTCAACCTTATCGTGTGTGGATTTTTGCAGGGTGCGTCCGGGTGGATGCCCCCTGTTTTTGTTTTGTCTGAATCTGCCTGCGGACTATTCTTCTGGCGAATCATCCGCTTCAACACGCAGCATCCGGTAGCCAACCCCCACATGGGTCTGAACCAGATGCAGAGAATGTGCGCCTGATTCCAGCTTTTTGCGCAAAGATGCCATGTAGACACGCAGGGATGCAATGTCGTTTTCTTGCGAGCTTCCCCAGACTTTTTGCGTAATCGCCGTATGGGTCAGAACCTTTCCTACATTGTGCGCAAGGACACAAAGCAGCTTATATTCGATTGGGGTCAGATGCAGTTCTTCATCGTTCAGCCAGACACAGCCGGCAGCAAAATCAATTTTCAGCGGGCCATTTACAAAAACGGAGCTGCTGACCTCACCGGATGCCTGCAAATTCAGCCGCCTTTGCGTCACGCGCAGGCGAGCCAGAAGCTCATCCACTGAGAAAGGCTTCGTCAGATAATCGTCTGCGCCTTGATCCAGTGCTTCGATCTTATCGGAATCCTCACTGCGGGCACTCAAAACGATGATGGGGAGATTCGACCACTCCCGGATGCGGCGGATCACCTCAACGCCATCAATATCCGGCAGTCCGAGATCCAGCAGCATAATATCCGGGTTGTGGCTGGACGCCATCATCACAGCCATCTCTCCGTTGGCCGCTGTCAGGAATTTATACCCGTGTGCTTTCAGGGTGGTTGTGATTAGACTCCGTACCGATGAATCGTCCTCAACAACCAGAATCGTTGGTTTATTCATGAATACTTACCTCGCTTTTGGGAAGTTCAAAAGAGAATATGCAGCCGTGCGGTTCGTTATCCCGGAGAGTCAAGGTACCTTTATGAGCTGCAAGGATCGTCCGGCAGAGCGCAAGTCCCAGCCCCAGACTGCGGTGGCTGTCTGCAATCTGATTCTGCCCGGTAAAGAACATTTCAAAGACCTGCGCTTTATTCTGCTCCGGGATACCGGGGCCATCATCGGATACATCTACCACGATATTACTGTTTTTTGCATACGCAGAAATATTGATCCGGGAGCCTTTCTGCGTGTATTTGATGGCGTTGTCCACCAGATTGATAATGACCTGCATGATAAGCCGTGCGTCCATGTCGGCAAGAAGAATTTCATCCGAATAAGTCGTTGTGATGATATGCTCCTTGCTTTTTCGGCTGATATGCCGCAGCGTTTCCTCGACCACCTCATCCATGAGCTGCGGAGAGATTTGAAGATTCATCCGCCCATCCTCAATGCGGGTGATAGAAAGCAAATTTTCCACCAGACCGATCAACCACTGTGCATCATCAAAAATATCCGTACAGATCTTTGTCCGTGTTTCTGCATCCAGCGTTTCCGCATTGGAGAGCAGATTGCTTGCATTGCCTGAGATGGAGGTCAGCGGCGTCCGAAGATCATGGGAAATGGTTCGCAGCAAATTTGCCCGAAGCTGTTCATTCTGTGCATGAACAGTGGCTTGCTCCTTTTCCAGCGCAATGCGACGGTTTTCCACTGCCAATGCGCATTCACCAAGGATCGACAGCAGGACGCTGTTTTCAAACGCATCCATGGAGCGTTCCGACAGGTCGATGCCGATAACACCAAACACACCGCTGCCTGTACGAATCGCAAGGTACAGTCCTTTTGCATCGGTGCAGTAATCCGTCGATGCACCCGAACGCTTCTTATTTGCAAAGCACCACTCCGCGGCACTGCGTTCCGGCGCAGAATCAAAACGGAGTCGGCTGCTTCCTTCCACTGTGTTAAAAATTTGCCCCTGTCCAAGAGAACCATCCTGCTCTGGATACACGATCAGGTTCCGGTTTAGCAGTTTGGTAAGCTGCGCTGCCGTCAGGGATAAAATTTCGTCTTCGTTGGTCGCTTTCTGCAAAAGCCGGCTGGTATCAAACAGCACCTTCGTCCGAAACGCCGCCTGTGCAGACATTTTTGCCTGATCTTTCAACCGGGTCGTCAGCGTACAGGTGACGATGGCAGAAGTCAGCATCAGCACAAAGGTGATTTGATACCCCGGATCATAGGCATGGAATGTCAGTCTTGGCTCCGTCAGGAAGAAGTTATAGAGCGCAACGCTGGCGATCGAACCCAAAACGCCGCAGGAATAGCCAGATGTTGTAAGAGCCGTGAGCAAAACACCCAACTAAATGTAAACATGTTTTCTTTTTGGCTAAAATAGAAGGATTACCTTATTTGGAAATTGCTGATATGCTTCATATTTCCGTAAAAACAATTAACTATCATGTAGCTTATGCTATAGATAGTATTGCCAAAAAGCTAAAAAAAGACTTTCGCAAGAAATAATTTGAAAAAAGTTCATTTCTGACCTAGATATCTTTTTGAAAATTGCGTCTATATTAATAGAACAACAATTTTCGAAAAGAAATATGAACATAGGAACGCGCGATAATAATTTGCCAGAACTATTTGATAAACTGAATTCTCATCAAGATATTGAGGAAGAATTTGTTTCAATACCGAAAGGAGAAAAGCTTCTTTTCTTTTGGAAGGAATGTAAACAGGATGAGGTGGATTCTGCTTCCATAATAGAGAAAACAAGGCAAAAGATTAGATACAATACAATAAAGCGTAAGAGAAGTCATTTCTTGGTTGTTTCAGCTTCTATTGCTGCATCTGTTTTAGTATGTATATCAACAATTTATTTCTTAAATCAAAAAAGTGAAAAAGGAATTAGAATTGAATTTAATACGATTGCAGAGCAGTTGGATAATAAAAGATTGGAAGACGTTACTCTTATTACTTCTAACGAGCAAGTAAAGCTAAATAATAATGCTTATGTACTATATTCAAAAGATGGTAATGTTGCTATTGACTCTCAAGAGATCTCAGTCGAAGAAAATAAAGATGAGATAAATTATAATCAGTTATTGGTTCCGGCAGGTAAACGAGCAAAAGTAAAACTTTCTGATGGAACAATTCTTACTGTAAATTCTCTGTCGAAAGCCGCTGTACATCGCCGGTCTGCCGCACCACATCTACATGAAGAACCAGAAGTGATTTTCTCCTGACCTGTTTTTGTCAGGCTGAAAAGCCCTCCCGCCCGGACGCTGTAAAGCGCACCCGAGCGGGAGGGCTTTTGTGATCTCTGCCTTTATTTCTTCTTTTTTTGCGCCCAGCCCAAATTATGGGTTGACAAATTGCGCTTTCAGTGGTAACATATACAGGCAGTCCAAACGACTGCAAAAATGAATATGGGCGTGTTCCCGAGTGGCCAATGGGGACAGACTGTAAATCTGCTGCTTTCAGCTTCGGTGGTTCGAATCCACCCGCGCCCACCAAACAAGAAAAATCCGAACCTGTTTCCGATTGGAGAAGGGTTCGGATTTTTCGTTTTCTTCGGGTACAACAACGAAGGTTCCTGTGGACGGCGCAAAACTCCGATACCTTGTCATAGACCGTAAGCCACTAACAAGATTTGGAGGATGCGATTATGAAGTACGATGAAAGAGCCTGCAAGTTTAACATGGATACCGGGTGTGTGGAGTTGACTCTCCAAGATGGGAGAAAAATTTCCATTGACTGCACCGGGGTCGAGGATGCGCTGGACGTGACTATGGCACAGAGAGCGGAGTTGGACTACCTTATCTACAATGACCCTCTGGACTATGCCGATTTGATTTTGAATGGTGACCCGGAGGAATATTTGAAGAATGTGGCCGGGATCCATGGGTTAGAGGATTGATTTGAAATTGACCTTTTGAACAAAAAGGTGGAAGAAAATATTGTTTTATGGTATAATGTTTCAGAAAGAAGGTGCGTCTATGATACTGAATGAAGGATATCTTCATCGTGTGGCACGCGATAAAAAACTCAATCTTGAATTTGCTCAGAAAGAAGTTCTAAATGAAAATGTCCAGACATTTAGAAAGGATAGTAAAGATAAGTATGATATTTTTCTTTCACACAGCTACTTGGATAAAACGCTTGTGTATGCTGTAGTTGATTTGTTCAATCAGGCGGGGTATAGTGTGTATGTTGACTGGATAGAAGATCAGCAGTTGGATCGTTCAAAAGTAACCGCCGTAACAGCCAATACTTTACGAAAGAGAATGGAACTATCGAAAAGCTTAGCATATGTTGCTACAAGCAATTCTAGTAATTCGAAATGGTGCCCATGGGAATTAGGGTATGTCGATGCCTCAAAAAATGGTCGTTGTGCAATTTTGCCTATTATGAAAGATGAAGGCTCTACGTTCAAAGGGCAAGAGTACTTAGGGCTCTATCCATTTATTGATTATGCGCCGATTGAGAATACTCAAAAGTATCAATTTTGGGTAAATGATCCTCAAAATGGAAATTATGTTTCGTTGGAAAAATGGCTTTCTGGAACGAATCCATACAATCATGAATCATAGAGGTGATAACTATGGAAAAAGACGAACGTAAAGCTATTATGGATAAAGAAATTGATTTAATTCAAGGATGCATATCTCGGATGGCGCAAAATTCGTTTATCATTAAAGGATGGGCAATTACGTTAGTTGCTGTTGCGCTAGCATTACTTCCAGAAACGTTTGACGCAAAATTGTTGTGTGGGGTTAGCGTTGTAGTAACTGCTTGCTTTTGGTATTTGGATGCTTTCTATTTGAAAATGGAAAAGTTGTACAGACTAAAGTATCAATGGGTTATAGAAAACAGACAAAAGTCGGACATGTATTGCTATGATTTGAATCCTCACAACAAAAAGATGTGGTCTCCGAAAACTGAAAATGAGCCTTGCATCTTAAGAGTCATGATAACAAAAACACTTGTTCCGATATATGGTTCAATTATTGCTTTTTCTCTTTGGATGCTGTTTCATCTGTAATGGTAGCAAAAAAGCCAGAGCGTTCCCGGTAGAGAGAACGCCCTGGCTTTTTATGCTGCAACAGGCAACGCTTTTAGAGTTTCCTGTTCTTTCAGCCATTCCTCATATTCACGCTGGCCTTCCTCGCTGTTGAAAAACTCAACCATGGAGGGATAAAAGCAACGCGCAAGGGTCTTGATTGCTTCATCCGGGTAGCCGGATTTGTTCGACTTCTTCTTTTTGTTCAAATGGTATCCTCCGAAAATCAAAGTTCCATATCTTGCCCACGCCTGCGGTTTCGCTGCTGCATTCCATGGCAGACTTCTTGAACAGCTCGCTCTGGAAATACAGCAGGGTGATAAAATAGAACTGCCCGATCAGAATGGTAACGGCAAGGCTCGGCGGAGTATGTTCGGCGCGGGCATTGTCCAGCACGGCTGCCTGCACCATGAACAGGATGCCAATGAAGAACGCACTGAACAGCTGCCGGGGCCCGATGTGGTATTCTCCTTTATAAGGAAGCTGCCGTGCCAGCAGGATGTACACCGCCGCAAAGAATCCCGCCCCGGACAGCAGCTGTACCAGAACCGCCCAGGGGGAAGCCATGTTCAGCGGGTGTCCATACCGGGTAAACTGCAGCTCCAGAAAGCACCAGCTCTCGTAGGCGCACTGCGCGATGAGCAGGCTCCATACTGCGCAGTACAGGGCACCTTTTTTATTGATATCCGTACACAGATAGATCATCCCGCCCAGCAGCGCAAAAAAGGAGATGTAAAGCACCAGCAGCAGGAGCTGCTGCTGCCACAGTGTTGTGGACTGTGCCAGAGGGTCCAGCAGCTGCGCCAGCAAAAGCAGCGGGAACAGCATCCCGCAGGCGCGCGCCCAGAAATGGGAGCGATGCCGCAAAGGCAGACAAAAGACCAGCGCCGCGCCCCAGCGCAGCAGCGCCCGGAGCAGGCTGTTCAGCAGGGATGTGGTCACAGCACACCTCCCATGTAGGACGCTACTGCGGTAAGAAAGGCCGTACGCTGCCGTCGGCTGATCTCCAGCCGGTCGTTTCTCACAAGGGCAAAGTCGTTTTCAATGCCCTTAACGTAGGCCAGATTGACCAGATAACATTGGTTGCAGCGGACAAAATGATACTCGGCAAGCTGCTTTTCGGCACTTTGCAGGCTGGCGCGTGCCGCGAACTCTCCTTTGGAGGTATGGTAGTACAGCATCCGGCTGTGGGTCTCCAGATAATAGATATCAGCGGTATCCAGCAGCTGGATGCCGCCGCCCGCCAGCTGCAGCACAACCTGCCCGCCTCTGCGCCGCTGCACCCGCTGGATGGCGCGGGAAAGCTTGGTGCAGAACTGATAATAGTTCACCGGCTTCAGCACATAATCCAGTGCATCTACCTCGTAGCCCCGGATGGCATACTGTGCCATGTTGGTCACAAAGACCAGCACCACATCCGCATCCACGGCCCGGATGGCTTCGGCCGCTCCAAAACCGTCCAGCCGTGGCATCTCCACGTCCATAAAAATAATGTCGAATCCCGGCGTATAGTGCTCTGCGATCTCGGCACCGTCTGTGATGAGACTGATCTCCACCTGCAGGCCCTGCTCCTGCGCATATTGCCGGACGAACCGGTTCAGGCTTTCCCGTGTTTCTTCCTGATCCTCTACGATCGCAATTTTGAACATCCTGCACCCACCTTCTCTCTGCGTCTGATCGCCGTATGGCTCTTTTTATTGAAACACACTTTTCTATGAAATGCAATGGAAAACCTTGCGGGGAAAACAGATGCGGTTCCCATCCTGTACCGTCCCCCCACAAATAAAAAATCCCCAGACAGCCGTCTGAGGACTTTTGCGGCAGTGCACTGCCAAGGGCAGGCGAACCTGGATTTATTCCAGATACTGCGGCAGATTCCACGTACCTCGCAGCACACGGTGGATTTCCACGCTCTTGCTTTCATCGTTGACGCGATAGAACACCAGACGGGACATCTCCTGTCAGGAATATTGCATCACAAAATGACTACGGGCGCAAGGCTGATGATTCTTGTTGGGGCGTGCGGAGCCCCAAACCCTGCTGGAAACGAGTACGGCAAACTGGAAGTTATAGTGCTATCTTTTTCCATTTTCTAATCTTAGTTCTAAATGTTCCGAACGGAGCAACCGTGTTAACATGTATAAACTTGTATACTTCCCAGACCGCTGTTTTGGTTGCTTCATCGGCCCACTTTCTCATATGGGGCTCGAATAACTCTTCGTCGCTTAATGAGTCAATCATTTCATAAATCGAATTAATATTCTCTTTCAGCATATCTTTCAACTCCTGCAACGACAGATAAGCATATGTATCTGTAAACCATTGATATAATTCGCCAAGCTGATTCCACTTAAAATCATCCGAAGGAGTCTTGACATGAAGACCATTTCTTTCGTCTGATTCCCATTTAAGAACAAGAGTTGTCCAGCCAACCTGGTAAGCAAGATTTTCTGCTGGAGTTCTGTCAACTTCCTCAACTCTCTTATCTTTTAATGATTCCGGAATAATATCAAATTCTGAAATGTACTTTGCAAAACTTTTATTTATCTCGTTCTTAAGTTCATCTTTATTCTCATATGTTCTCAATATAATTCTCCTCAATTCTCTACCTTTTATTTCAACAGTGAATAGAATATTTTTCAGTTTCAAAAACTGGAATCTAGCAATTTCTAATTTTTTTGACGTTTCGGTTCATTAAATGCCTGCCAAAATGTTTATATAAAAATGCTTTTATCGCAGACATTTCTTGATGGTGTACTTTTAGCAAGTCATCAGGCGAATCATAGACTCCAAAATCTTGATTAATTCCTTCACTCTGAATATATGTATTATTTCTATCAAAATCTATAATTGGATTTTTGAAGTCTTTTACGGCTACACCGTAACCACAAAATGCACCTTTACAATCACTATTTTTTTCCTGTAATTTTTGTAAATACTTTTTATCAAGAATAAACGCCTCTAACTCATACCATCTATCCTCAAAGTAAACTTCAACCCAACTATGAAATACATTTTGTGGTGCATTTTTATAGACAACCCCTGTCATTGCTCCCTTTTGTAATTTTTTATCAATGGTGAATCCATGTACCCTGCAAGGAATATTGCATGCCCTTAGTATTGCCATAAACAATGTTCCTTTTGTATTACATTGTCCATAACCATCTGCCAAAACCTTTGATGCAGGAACATTATCATCAATATTATATCCAAACAATATTTCATCCCTAACAAAATCATAAATCGATTTTAAGCGTTCAAATTCATTTATATGTTTCCATCTTCTTTCCCGAATTAACTGCTGTATGTTTTCGTTGGAATAATCTAACATTTTTGTTTCTTTTAAATATTTGTCCATAATGCACCTTCACAAATTTCAGTTTGTTATTCGGAAGTAATCTGTTCAATCTGTCTTTCAAAGATTTTCCAGACCAACACATATTACTAATGACTCCACTCCTAATGTCATTTTTATTCAGATAATCTAATATTTTATCTGCATTTGGCATAATATCACCTTCTGATACACCATTCCATATAATGCTTTCTGCCTCTTCCAATGAAACAGATAATTCAATGTTCATGTATCCACATACTAATCGCAAAAAATTTTTCTCACAAATATCAATTCCATTGCCACACACATTTATCTTTTTAAATGTGCTATTT
>OGWV01002283.1_pt1 | contig 11852 bp, 9 predicted proteins | sample 1576081 | NCBI WGS metagenome assembly OGWV01 (sample SAMEA3541541, study PRJEB24748) | human gut metagenome | biome: human gut; feature: human-associated habitat; material: faeces | place: China | collected 2012 | reverse complement strand
GTCTACATGGATGCCGCTTACCGCTTACAAACTAAGGAAATGGGCGCTGTTATCACAATTGCCGGCTTTGATTTCACAACCGGCAATGTATGCTTCCGTCTTTTTGATCCGGTTAAATATCCGAACGCAAGATCAATTCGAGACTGTCTTGGCGACAAAGTTCCTTTGTCTGCCATTGAAGGAATTGAAGAAGTTTCCTGCCTTACGGAAAAAGAAAAGGAAGCGTTTGCCTTGGGAATTCGCAACGCTTGGGAAAACTTCTATTAAAAACTTTCATTCGCTATTTATTTCACTATTCACCCAGTTTATTTCGGGTAAGCCCTTAAAACGCATGTATGACCGTATCATAAAGTCGAAAAGCGTCCTTTATGCGCCAAAACAAACTGAAAATTAACCTTTCCCTCGTAGGAAAAGGAACTTTCAGATCCGCCCGAAGGAAACGAATACAAAGCTTTTCTCCCGGATCTGATTAAAAAAAATATGGAGATAAAGATGAGCAATAATCTTTCTCGTCGTGGCTTCCTCGGTTCTCTGGCTGCTGTTGGTGCTGCCGGTGTTGTATCTGTCCAGCCTGCATTTGTATTTTCTGCTGGCTGTTCTTCAGGAACTGTATTATTAACTTCTTCTACACTATCACTATTTTTAGAACGATAACCAAATTTTACGCCATCAAAACGTGCTAAATTACTACTAGCTTCACCCATGGCAATAATTTGGTATAGAGTTACTGCTTGATCTAAATATTTCATATCAATATAGTCTACTACCGCACCATTAGCTCTCAAAATATCTACTACATGATTTATTTTTTCTATAATAATTGGTGAAACAATACTACTTACAAAATAGTTAGGAATAGCTATTTTCATATCTTTAATATCTTTACCAATTAATCTTGTGAAGTCTTCTTCTTGTAAATCGGCACTCGTTAAATCTTTTTCATCTTTTCCTACCATTTTATTTAATAAAAGAGCATTTTCATATACATTTCTAGTCATTGGTCCAATTTGGTCTAAGCTTGATGCAAAAGCTACTAAACCATAGCGTGATACTCTACCATAACTAGGTTTCATACCAACAATTCCTGTATAGCTAGCTGGTTGTCTAATAGAACCACCTGTATCTGTTCCTAAAGCAAGAGGAGTTAGATGAGCGCTTACACAAGCTGCTGAACCACCCGAAGATCCTCCCGTAATTTTCGTTTTATCAATTGGATTTTTAGGAGCACCAAAATAACTAGTACGACTAGTAGATCCCATAGCAAATTCGTCCATGTTGGTTTTACCAATGATAATCATTTTACTTTTCTTTATTTTTTCTATAACTGTAGCATCAAAAATTGGTACATAATTTTCTAACATATGAGATGCACAAGTTGGTGAAGCTGCCGGCCATCGTCGGGATGCCGCTCAGCGACTGGGAATCGAGGAAGCCGAACTTCTTGGCGTAGCTCTCGATGGTGTCCGCCCCTAGCTCGAGCGAGATCTGCGCGAACGCGCAGTTGCAGGAGTTTGCCAGCGCGTCCTCAAACGTCTGGCTGCCGTGCACGCCCGTGCACTTGACGGTCACGCCCGCCACATCGACGCTGCCCGCGCACGTAAAGCGGCGGCTGTCGATGTCCTTGATGTTCTCGATCGCGGCGGCGGAGGTGATGAGTTTGAAGATGGAGCCCGGCGTGAACGAGCCGTTGATGCAGCGGTTGATGTATGCGCCGTCCGGCACGTCGCCGTCGCTGCTGGGGTCGATGCTCGGGCCGGAGGCCATGCACAGGATCTCGCCGGTCTTGTAGTTGCTCACAAGCACCGCACCCTTGCGCCCGGCGAGCGCCTCATAGGCGGTCACGCACAGGCTCGAATCGAGCGTGAGCGCGACGGTGTGCCCGTCGGTGGCGTAGGTGCCGGTGATGGGGTTGTAGCCCGACAGCTGCTTGGAAAATGCCTTGAGCGCGCCAGTGCCGACGTTGCCGGTGTAGTCGCCGACGGCCTGATAGCAGGCCGTGCGCACGGCGGCGTCATCGGCGTAGCTGCGCGAGCCGCCGTTGGCCGTTGCGAGCACGACGCCGCTGCGGTCGGTGAGCGTGCCGGTGCTGAGCACACCGCTGGTGTAGACGCTGCTGTTGGCGGCGAAGGTCGCCCACTCGGCGCCGTGTTCGATGTAGCGCACGATGTACACGCCGATGCCGCCGAGCACCAGCACGGCGACGAGCAGCGCGCTCATGGCGCGGCGTTTGACTTTGTTCATGCCTGCGCCTCCTTTTTATTGCGCGATGGCAGCCGCACCACGAAGCTCGCACCGCGTCGGGTGTCTGCCGCCTTGATATAGGCCAGCAGCATCCAGCACGAGAGCATGCTCGACCCGCCCTTGGACACGAACGGGAACGTCACGCCCGTGAACGGCAGGATATCGAGCACGCCGAACACGTTGAGCGACATCTGCACGAGCATGAGCGTCACGGTGGCGCAGCCGGCGATGACGTAGTACGACGAGCGGCCCTGGGCCGCATTCTTGACGGTGAAGATGGCGAGGGCGATGATGGCCAGCATCGCGCACAGCGCCACGATCAGGCCGAGCTCCTCGCACAGCATGCCGAACACCATGTCGGTGTTGGCAGCAAAGATATTTTTCAGCCAGCCGCAGCCTGCGCCCTGCCCGAACAGACCGCCGGAGGCGGCCGCGCTCAGCGCGCGCGTTTGCTGGAAGCCCGCGCCAGAGACGTCCTCCCACACGTGCCCCCAGGTGGCGAAGCGCTGCGCCACGTGCGGCTTGATGCTCAGCACCAGCGTACCCGCCATGGCGGCGGACGCCACGGCCAGCAGCACGGTCGCAATGCTGCCCGAGCGCATGAAGGCGATGACGAGGAAAGTCGCAAAGAAGATGAGCGCAGAGCCAAAGTCGCCCATCAGCGCCAGCCCGCCCACGCAGATGGCGGAAAAGGCGATGAACAGCAGGATGCTCTTGCTGCGGAACATCCGGTTGATCGACGTTGCGCCGACGTAGATGAACGCGACCTTGATCAGCTCCGACGGCTGCAGGGAAAAGCCCGCGATCGTCAGCCAGTTTTTCGCGCCGAACACCTCGCGCGCGGCGAACAGGTTCAGCGCCAGCAGTGCCAGCGAGATGATGGCCGCCGGCCAGCGCAGCGCCTTGACATGGCTCAGGTCGCGCAGCCACCAGCCGAGCAGGAAAAACAGCGCGATGCCCACGATGATGAGGATGATCTCCTTGGTCAGATCGTCCGGCGTGCTCGTCGCGCAGATCTCGAGCCCGAGCGTGCACAGGAAAAACGCGATCGTCTCGACCTCGAAGCCCGAGCGGTCCATCGTGCGCATGAGCACGTAGCAGAACCACTGCGTGAGCGCGAGGGCTGCAAACGACATCAGAATGCCCAGCAGGTGCGCGCTGTCGGCCGAGGACACGAACTCCAGCGCCAGCAGCAGCTGAAACACCGTCAGGAAAAACAGCGTGCCGCCGGCGGAGACCTTCCGTCCGGCGATCGTGCGGCGCTGCTCCTGCACGGCGCGGCGCTCTTCGCTCATGTCGGCGAACTTGAGCATGTGCGTCGAGCAGCGGAGAATGTCGCCGCTGAACACCTGCGTCGGCTCGGTGATCTGTTCGCCGTTGAGGTACACGCCGCCGCTGCGGCTCAGGTCACTGACGGTCCACTCGCCGGCGTCGTTGCGCATGAGTACGGCGTGGACGTTGGCCACGTCGGGATAGGGCAGCGTGATGTCCGCGCTGCGGGCGCGGCCGATCAGGCACTCCCAGTGCAGCAGGGGATAGACCTTGCCGTCCGGCGTGACGAGATGACCCCAGGTCTCCGGCTCGGCGCGGCCGTAGAACATGGACGCGACACAGCGGATGAGCACGATGAGCGCGATGACCGGCAGAATGAAGTGCGCGGCCTGCGCGGCATAGGCAGTTACGGCAGACACGGCGTCCGCCTCCTTTCCGAAGCTCCCGCGCGGGGAGCGGTACATTTATAATACAGCGATGAAAAATCAAACCATTATACCACGGCAAAAATCCATTGACAACCACTGCCGGGCATCCTACAATGAACCTATGATGAAACAGACGAAATTTTGGGTCCTTTTGTTCGCCGCGCTCGCCATTTTGGGCGGCGGCGCATTTTTGCTGCTGCGCGGCCATGGGCAGACGGGGCAGACGGCCGTCATCCGCATCGACGGCGAGGTCTATCAGCGCATCGACCTGCGCGCCGTGACCATACCATATGATATCGAAGTGCAGACCGACTGGGGCACGAACACCGTGCACGTCGAGTCGGACGGCGTGTCCGTCACATATGCCGACTGCCCGGACCACCTGTGCGTCCAGCAGGGGAAGATCACTACGTCGGCCATCCCGATCGCCTGCGTGCCGCACCACCTGACGGTGCAGATCGAGGGGTCGCCATGAAGGGGACGAAGCGTCTGGCCGTTCTGGCCATGTTCACCGCCATCGCGCTGACGATCTTCGTCGCCGAGGCGCAGATCCCGCCCGTCGTGCCGATCCCGGGCGTGAAGCTCGGCCTTGCCAACATCGTCACGCTCATTGCCATGGCCCTGCTCGGCCGACGGCAGGCGGGGGAGATCCTGCTCGTGCGCATCGTGCTCGGCAGCGTGTTCACCGGCGGCGTATCGGCGATGCTCTTCAGCATCGCGGGCGGCGTGCTCGCCTATCTCGTCATGTGCCTGACCATCCGCCGCCTGCCGGAGCGGCTGCTGTGGGTCGTGAGCGTGCTGGCGGCCTTCGGGCACAACGCAGGGCAGCTGCTGGTCGCCGTCTGGGTCACGGGCACGCCGTCCATTCTGGTGTATGCGCCCGCGCTCGTCGCGGCGAGCGTGATCACCGGGGCGTTCACCGGCGTGGCCGCCATGTATCTCGTGCGTGCGCTGCGCAAAACGGGGCATTTTCCGCAGGCGTGAGATGACTTCGTCATGATTTTGTAACATTTTCGCGCCCCGAGTTCTTAAAATGTTCGGCAATTAGGAAGCCGCAGTTTTTGGGAAACTGCGGCTTTGTTGTGCAAATACGACAAAATGCGCGGAGAATATATAGTAATATACATCAAAAACACACGCGAAAAGATTTCGGAAATGTTAAATCTGTTTTAAGTATTGACTTCCGGCAGGCGGCGCGCTATAATGCATCCGCGAATGAAAGATGGGAAGATTTAGGCTGGTATCAGCCGGTTACACAAATCCTTTTTTCTTCCCGCGCCGGGGTGCCCCGGCGGAGCTTTCCGGACGATTTTTGATGCTTATGAATGCTTTTGATAAACCTGTCCAATCGAATACGGAGCAGGCGGGGCGCGGCCATGGGTTCGCGCGGATGTTTGACCGCGTGTGCGCGTTTCTTGATGAGCGCGTCGGCGGCGCGTCGGCGCTGATCGCCGCCTGTCAGAGCGTGGCTGACCGGTTCTGGCACAGCAAGCTGTATTTCCCGGTCTGCTTTCTGATGCTCGCGGTGTTCATGGCGGCCGGACTGCCGGTCGTGGGCGGCGTTCTCGTCATGTCCACGCTGATCTTCCTGCTGCTGTTTTGCGACGATCTGCTGAGCGTCCTGTTCCCGGTCGTGCTGCTGGCCATGGTGGGCACGGAGTTTTACGATGAGCTCTACAGCCTGCTTCGCTTCTGGTGGATCGGCCTGCTGGCAGCGGCGGCGCTGCTCGTGCACATCGGTGCTTACGCCCGCGCGCCGCGCAACGGCGGCTGCCTGCACGGCATGGTGGCCGTGTCGGTCGCAACGCTGCTCGGCGGCCTGGGCTTCATCTCCCGCGAGGAGTATTTCGCGCCCACGGCGCTGTACTATTCTCTCGGCCTCGGCGTTGTGATGCTGCTGGTCTACCTGCTGTGCCGCAGCGAGGCGGACCGCACGCGCGACTATGACGTCGCCGAGCGGATGCTGCAGATCCTTTATGCCGGCGGTCTGTTCACAGGCTTTGTGGTGGCGCTGTTTTATGCGCGCCATATGCAGGAGTTCGTGCAGGACTTTTCCACGATCTATTTCAAGTACCGCAATTTCAGCGCGACGATGCTGCTCATCTCGCTGCCCGCCGTGTCGTACTTTGCCGCGCGTGACCGGCGGCACTTCCTCGCGGTCGCGTTTTTGTACTTCATGATGCTCATGACCGGCTCGCGCAGCGGCCTGATCTTCGGTACGGCAATGCTGCTGCTGTGCCTTGCCTATGTGTATTACTGCAATCCCGAGCGCCGCGCGGTCTATCGCCGCGTCGGGCTCATCAGCCTGATCCCGGCGGTCGCGCTGCTCATCGCGCTCGTGCCGCGGCTGTTCGCCTCGCGCATGGTCGACGGTGCGCTCATCTCCCCGGATGACAGCCGGTACACGTTTTTCATCCAGGGCCTGCTGGACTTTGTGAAGAATCCGCTCTTTGGCTGCGGTCTTGGCTCGATGCACAATGCGCCGATCTTCCTCGGCGTGGAGGGCAGCATCGTCTGGTACCACAACCTCATCGCGCAGATCCTCGGCAGTATGGGGCTTGTCGGCGCGGTCGGCTATGGCTGGCTGTTTTATGACCGCGTGCGCCTGCTCTGGCGCAAGCGCAGCCGCATGACGCTGGCGTTCGCGCTGTCCTACTTTGCCATGCTGCTCATTTCCATGACGAATCCGGGCATGTTCTGCCCGATGCCGAATGCGCTGCTCATGGTGGCCATGTTTGTGGTCGTGGAGCGGCAGCCCGATACCGCTGCGGCGCCGGTCAAGGCCGGCATCGCCAGTGCACCGGAAAGGAGATTGTTCTGATGAAACGTTTTCAGCTTCTTACGACCGCAATTTTTCTGTTCTGCACGCTTCTGATCGCCGGCTGCACCGGCCGCGGCGTCGAGGCGCAGGCGACCGCCGCCCCGGAGGCGACGCCGACGGCCACTGCAGATATTATGTCCGGCATCCAGACTGGCGACAGCGCCGTCAACAAGATCCTGGCCGGCACGTGGACTTTTGAGCGCACGGACGCCGACAAGAAGACGGATGAGGGCAGCGCCAGCCAGATCCTGCCCAGCACGGACACCGGCGCCAAGGAGACCACGGACGTCAAGGAGCCCGGCACGATCCGCGAGCTGACGTTCCGCACCAACGGCACGGGTACTTACACGGATGCCAACGGCACGCCGCTGGCTTTCGAGTTTGCGCTCAACGGCGACAACCTGACGCTCGCGCTCGAAAACGGCACGGTGCAGATGTTCCGCTGCACGCTGGAAAACGGGCTCATGTACCTCACGCCGATGAGCAACAACGGCGCGTATCAGGCCTTCACCGATGTGTTCCGCCAGACGCAGAGCACGTCCGGCGAGACGGCCAACTGAATCACCCGGATCCTCCCGGCCGGACGCTCAGAGCGTCCGGCCGTTTTGCGTTTAAAAAAGATTTCAGAAAGATTTCAGAAATTTTTCGAGATTTTCGGCCCAGAATCGTGTATAATCAGGAGCATCCATTCGGAAAGGAACTCTGCCATGTCCCGAAAGACAAGAAAACGCGGCCGCCGACGGCTGCTTGTCATTGTGGTGCTGCTGGCGCTGATCGTCTTCGGCGTGTTTGCGCGCGGTCTGTTCACGAGCGGCAAGACGACGGCCGAGCGCGCGCAGCGCGAGCTGGACAGCTATGCCGAGAAAAATGATGCCTCGCTCGATGATTATCCGGACGCGCTCGTGCAGCTCTATGCCCGCAATCCCGACGCGCGCGATTTCGTGCGCGACTACCCGAAGAAAAAAGATCTGACCCCGACGATCGACCTCAGCGGCCTTGCCGGGTCGGAGACCGTGCCGCTGCTGCTGCAGTGGGACGAGCGCTGGGGCTACCGCGAATACAACGAGAGCATCATCGGCCTGGCCGGCTGCGGGCCGACGTGCCTGTCCATGGTCACGATCTACCTCACCGGCGACACGACGAAGGACCCGCTCTGGATGTGCCAGTTCGCGGAAGCGCACCAGTTCAACGTGCCCGGCAGCGGCAGCAAGTGGGCGCTCATCTCCGAGGGCGGGCGGATGCTCGGCCTGGACGTGACGCAGATCCCGCTGGACAAGGACCGCATCTACCGCAATCTCGACGTTGGCAATCCGATCATCGTGGTCGTCGGCCCAGGCGATTTCACGACCGACGGGCACTTCCTCGTCCTGACCGGGCGCGACGGCGACAAGATCACGCTCAACGATCCGAACAGCCCCACGAACTCCCAAAAGAGCTGGGACTATGACACCCTCGCCGGGCAGATCCAGAGCCTCTGGGTGCTGCGCCGCGCGGGCTAAGCGCCGGATAAGGAGAAGCCTCGCAGAGTTTCGCCGCCGGAGCGGCGAAAGGAAATCCTGTCATCTTTTCCGGCGATATGTGCGGCGGAAAAAATACTTCTCAGGCTGCAAGTGTGAAATTTGTGCGCCGGCGGCACACAAATTCTGCGCGCAGCAGACTGCAAGCCCTTTGTCGGAAAACCGCTTGGGTTTCCGACAGTTTTCAGCAGCGCCGTCTTCGGACGGCGCTGCTTTTTGCGTGTTTCCGGGGTTGCGGTGCGCGGGCAGATGGGCGTATAATAGCGGCATCTGAGATTTTTGCGAAAAGAGGTTACAGGATGGAATACCGTCTGGAGCATGATACCATGGGCGAGGTGCGTGTGCCTGCTGACCGTTACTGGGGCGCGCAGACGCAGCGCAGCTTTGAAAACTTCCGCATCGGCACCGAGAAGATCCCGCCGGAGGTCATCCGCGCGTTCGCGGTCGTGAAGCTCGCGGCCGCGCGCGCGAACGCGCAGCTCGGTGTGCTCGACGCCCGCCGCGCTGGTGCGATCGAGACCGCCTGCCATGAGATCCTCGACGGCTCGCTCGACGGCAACTTCCCGCTCGCCGTCTGGCAGACCGGCAGCGGCACGCAGACGAATATGAATGTCAACGAGGTCATTGCCCACCGCGCCAATGAGCTGCTGGGTGAAGATCTTGTGCACCCGAACGACCACGTCAACTGCTCGCAGAGCTCGAACGACACGTTTCCGACGGCCATGCACGTGGCCGCGCGCGTCGCGCTCGAGGAGCAGGTCCTGCCCGCCATCGGCCGCCTGACGGCGACGCTCGACCGCCTGAGCGCGGAGTACCGCGATGTGGTCAAGATCGGCCGCACGCACCTGCAGGACGCCGTGCCGCTCACGCTCGGGCAGGAGATCAGCGGCTGGAGCGCCATGCTCGGCCACGACCGCGACATGATCGTGCAGGCCTGCCGTGCGCTGAGTGAGCTTGCCCTCGGCGGCACGGCCGTCGGCACGGGGCTCAACGCCCCGGCGGCGTTCGGCGATCTGGCGGCGGAGGAGATCTCCGAGCTGCTGGGCTACGCCTTCCTGTCGGCGCCGAACAAGTTCCACGCGCTCACGAGCAAGGACCAGATGGTATTTGCCCACGGCGCGCTCAAGGCGCTGGCGGCCGATCTCATGAAGATCGCCAACGACGTGCGCTGGCTCGCTTCCGGCCCGCGCTGCGGCATCGGCGAGCTCATCATCCCGGCCAACGAGCCCGGCTCGTCCATCATGCCCGGCAAGGTCAATCCCACGCAGTGCGAGGCCGTCACGATGGTGGCCGTGCAGGTCATGGGCAATGACACGGCCATCGGCATCGCGGCGTCGCAGGGCAACTTCCAGCTCAATGTGTTCCTGCCGGTGACAATCTATAACTTCCTGCAGTCGGCGCGTCTGCTTTCTGACGCCATGGATTCGTTCGAGGCCAACTGCGTGCGCGGCATCCGGCCGAATTACGCCGTCATTCAGGCGCATCTGGACGCATCGCTCATGCTTGTCACGGCGCTCAACCCGCACATCGGCTACGAAAACGCGGCAAAGATCGCAAAGCACGCCCACGCCACCGGCCAGACGCTCAAAGCCGCGGCGGTGGAGCTCGGCCTGCTCACGGCCGAGGAGTTTGACGCCTGGGTGCGGCCCGAGGATATGGTGCACCCGAAACAGGAGGAGGCATAAGCATGGATTACGCAAAGGAATCGCTCCGTCTGCACGAGCAGTGGGGCGGCAAGATCGAAGTCAACACCCGCGTGCCGGTCTCCACAAAGGACGACCTGTCGCTCGCATATACGCCCGGCGTGGCCCAGCCGTGTCTGGAGATCCAGCGCGACCCGGACAAGAGCTACACGCTCACGCGCCGGCACAATCTCTGCGCCGTCATCACGGACGGTTCGGCCGTGCTCGGCCTTGGCGACATCGGGCCAGAGGCGGGTATGCCCGTCATGGAGGGCAAGTGCGTGCTGTTCAAGGCGTTTGCGGACGTGGACGCCTTTCCGCTGTGCATCCGCACGAAGGATGTGGACGAGTTCGTGCGCACGGTGTACCTGCTCTCCGGCAGCTTCGGCGGCATCAATCTGGAGGACATCTCCGCGCCGCGCTGCTTTGAGATCGAGCGCAAGCTCAAGCAGCTGTGCGACATTCCGGTCTTTCACGACGACCAGCACGGCACGGCCATCATCACGCTCGCGGGCCTCACAAACGCGCTGCGCGTGGTCGGCAAGCGCCTCGAGGATGTGAAGATCGTCCTGTCCGGCGCGGGCGCGGCCGCCATTTCCATCAGCAAGCTGCTGCTGAGCGCGGGCGCGCGCGACGTGACGCTCTGTGATCGCGTGGGCGCGATCTATGCCGGCCGGCCGGAGAACATGAACTGGATCAAAACCGAGATGGCCGAGGTCACGAACCTCCGCCGCCAGGCCGGCACGCTGGCCGATGTCGTCCGCGGCGCGGACGTGTTCATCGGCGTGTCGCAGCCCGGCCTGCTGACCGGCGACATGGTGCGCACCATGCACCGCGACGCCATCGTTTTTGCCTGCGCCAACCCCACGCCGGAGATCTTCCCCGACGAGGCCAGGGCCGCGGGCGCGGCCGTCGTCAGCACCGGCCGCAGCGACTATCCGAACCACCGGTATTATTAGGAAATGTATTTCAACAGTTTTATATGATGGCTGATACCATGATGGTAGGCAGGATCCTTGGTGTGAATGCTCTTGCGGCAATGGGTGCCAGTACATCGCTTGCGAATTTGATTATTGGCTTTGCAAGTGGAATCGCTATGGGATCTAGTATTATGATTGCCCAATACTATGGCGCAAAAGATGAAGAAGGCATGCGACATGCATGCGCTGGCTGTGTACGTTTCTGTATACTTTCCACAATTGTCATGACGATTGTGGCATTACTAATCAAACGTCCAAGTTTAAAGCTACTACAGACACCAGACAGTATTATTGATATGGCAGATGGCTATCTGTTCATACTATATGGAGGCTTATGTATTACCATGTTATACAACATGTTTGCGAGCATGCTGCGGGCAATTGGAGATAGTAAGACGCCATTATACTTTTTGATTATCGCCAGTATCAGCAATGTGATCTTAGATTATCTGTTTATCGCAATTTTTTCATGGGGGATTGCCGGTGCAGGTATTGCGACTGTGATTGCACAGATGCTCTCCGTTGTTTTATGCTTTCTATATATAAAAAGAAGATATCCAATATTTATCATAAAGAAAAAAGATTTCCATGTGGAAAAAGCAATTTACCATCGTCAAATCAGTATGGGGATTTCTATGGGGTTAATGAATTCTATTGTATCACTTGGAACAGTGATTTTACAAAGTGCTGTAAATTCTCTTGGCGAAAGTGTGATTGCGGCTCAGACAGCCGCGAGAAAGATTGTAGAGATGTTTATGCAGCCATTGATCAGTATTGCGATTGCGGATACTACCTTTGTATCACAAAATTTAGGCGCTGCACAATATCAGCGCATACGTGAAGGGATGAAGAAAAGTGCCTGCATTATACCCTCATTCCGGCTTTTCTGTCAACGAAAAGCTCCGGCCGGG
>OGWV01002281.1_pt1 | contig 11860 bp, 9 predicted proteins | sample 1576081 | NCBI WGS metagenome assembly OGWV01 (sample SAMEA3541541, study PRJEB24748) | human gut metagenome | biome: human gut; feature: human-associated habitat; material: faeces | place: China | collected 2012 | reverse complement strand
GTGTGCGTAGCACACGGGATTCCTGATGAAATGTTTTAATCAGGAATCAGTATTAGTTGCTGCTGGAGGAGCTGCCGTAGATGTTGGCGATCGTCAGGCCGAGATTTGCGTGCTTGGCGGCGTCTGCATCATAGGTGTAGGTCGCGGCAGAGGTGACCTCGTCGTACCACTCGGTCTTCAGCTTGTTCGTGACGAGCAGGTCGCGGTAGGTCTCGGCGAAGTCCTGGAAGAAGAATACATAGGTGCCGCCATTGTCATCGACGAATTCCTTCGTGTCGCCGGCCTTGCGGCTGGAATCGAACAGCCAGGTGCGGGCGACTTCCGGCGTGATGCTGCGGTGCGCGCCGTTCGTGATGGTGTAGGAAGACGTGTTGTCCGCATAGGTCTTGATGTACTCGCGGAACTTCTCCTCGGAGGAATCCTCCTTCAGGGCAGCCTCAAGCTCGGAGACGCGCTCGTCGGAGGTCTTCTCGCCGTCCTTGTATTCCTTATCGTCGGCGTCCTTCGCAATATAGAGCTGGAGAGCATTGACGGTCTGATAGTTGTTGTCGTTGATGCTCGTGAGCTGGAGGACATAGAACGTGTTTTCCTTCTCAAAGAGCTTCGCCTCGCCGGGCTTCGCCTCGGTGTAGAGCCAGTTGGCGGCATCCTCGGAGATGGAGGACGTGACCTCGCTCTTGGAGCGCTCCGTCATGACGGAGACATTCTCGTCATCGGTCTTGAAATCGGAGACCATGGCGTTGGCAGCCTCACGGGCGGCGGCAATGGCTTCCTCGGACGGCTCCGTGGAGGTCGTGGCCTCGGTGCTGTCAGTGCTGCTGTCGGACTTCGTCTCAAAATCGGAGGCCTTGACGGCGTAGCTGTAATAGGTGACGGTGTCGAACTCGGTCGTGTCCTGCTCATAACGGGCATTGCGCTCGTCTTCCGTATAGGTCAGGGACTCAATGTAAGCGTCGTGCAGCTTGGAGACCTCAAGATAGTGGCGATAATTCTTCTCGTTGCAGCCCTTGCCGAACATGGCCTCGATGTACTCATCCAGATCCATGCTGTAGACGCCGGCATAGGTCTTCAGGGTGTTGATCTCGTTGTCGATAGAGGCCTTGTCGTCGTCGCTCAGGGAGAAGCCTGCCTCGACGGCCTTGTCATAGACGGTGTAGGCATCCACAGCAGAGGTCTTGGCGCTGTCCGCCAGGAAATCGGCCCAGGTGTCATACTCGTCGCTGCCGGCATAGCTCTGCTCGTCAAGCGGGGTGCTCGTGTCGATGCCGAGCAGGGAGATGTAGCTGCCGTAGGTGCTGTAGATCGAATTCAGTGCGCCGCGATAGAAATAGTTGAATTCCGTCGTGGAGACCTTATGATCGCCGACAGACACAACGGTCGCATTGCGCCAGGATGCCTGCACGCCGAAGATGACGCCGAAAACGATCACGGGGATCAGAATGACGATAATGGCAAAGATCCAGCCCTCAGAGAGCTTCTTCTTGGTCTTCTTTGCCTGCTGCGGAGCGGCCTGCTCCGACTCTACCATGCGCTTTTTGCGCTCGCGGGATGCACTCATAGTCTGTTTACCTCTCATTCGTGGGAATCGCGGGGCGCACGCCCCGGAAAATAACAGGTCTTATTATACTAAGGATTTGCGCTTGTTGCAAGAGCATTCTGGAAATTTGACGAAAAAAGTTTCTGTTTCTTAACAAACTCGTTAAGAAAATGATACCGCTCTGCGCGATAATGCCAGAGAAATGCTGGGAAGACGCACAAGATCCCCGCTTTGGCCGTGTAGCTCCGTTTATAACCTGCACGAAACGGGCAGGTGGGTCGCCTCTCCGATTCTTAGCTGCTTCCAACTTCCATCCACGGTCAGAGCCAGGACGGGAGGCCTGCAATCCGAAGCGAACGTCCGGCGTCCCGAAAAAATGATGTGGGTTTAAAGGGAACTATCACGCACCAAGCAGGGATCTTGCTTGATGACTATTTAATTATGAGAAAGGGCGGTCATTCTTCCTCGTCTTCTGCTTCCTCTTCGTCCTCATAGAGGGACTGCATCAGCAGATCGTAGACGGCAGCCAGCTCATCTTCGTCTTCCACGGCAACGAGTAGGTCCTCGCCGTCCTCCGTGACGGACTTCAGGATGCTGACCTCGAGCTCCTCGCTCGCTTCGTCCTCCTCTGCGGGGACAAGGGCAAGATATTCCGCGCCCTGGTATTCGATGGTCGAGAGGATCTCCAGCTCGTATTCCTTGCCGTCCTCATCCGTGATCGAAATAAAGTCGCTTCCGTATTGCTGCTCCATGGGGCACCTCCTGTCTGTCTGGCTTTATTTTAACCGCTGCTGCCGGGAAAATCAAGTGGAAATCTGACGAACCGCCGGAAAATCCGTTTTCTGCCCTTTCAGCCACCGTAAAAAGTCTCGTTGCGTATCTACAAGCAGAGAAATCCTGCCGCAGAAAATTTTCATTCGGAATGTGCCGGAGTGATTGACAGGCATGATATAATTAAAAAATAGAGAATGAAGGATCATGGATTTTTGCGCCTGTCCGTAGGATGCGGCGCTTCCCGAAGAACGGAGGAATTGTCATGGCAAGACAACCGAAGCAGGAAAAGCAGCCGCATCTGGCCTGGCGCATCACGCGGACCGTGCTCGACGTGTTGGGCAAGATCATCCTTGTGCTGTTGATCGCCGTCGGCACCGTTGCGCTCATCGCCGCGATCGCCGGTTCGATCTTCCTGTCGAAATTCAAGAGCTATGTCGAGTTGGATATCATCCCGAAGGCCGAGGAATATGCCGAAGGGCTGGAGCTGGACAATATTTCACTGGCACAGACCTCGATCATCTATTATACCGACCCCAAGACGGGGGAATACCGTGAGCTGCAGCAGCTTTATGGCACAGAGAACCGTATCTGGGTCTCCTATGACGATATTCCCCTTGACCTCGTCCACGCGGCCATTTCCATCGAGGACAAGCGCTTCCCCACGCACAAGGGCGTGGACTGGATCCGCACACTGGCAGCCGTGAAGGGCTTTGCGGGCGGCAGCTCATCGTTCGGCGGCTCGACTATCACACAGCAGCTCATCAAGAACCTGTCACAGGAGGATGAGGTCACGGTCGACCGCAAGGTACAGGAGATCTTCCGCGCCCTGGAGGTCGAAAAGCGCTATACGAAGTCCGAGATCATGGAGTGGTATCTCAACACGATCTACCTCGGTGAGGGCTGCTACGGTGTCCAGAGTGCGGCGCGCGTCTACTTTGGCAAGAAGGTCTCCGACCTGACGACGGCCGAGTGCGCCAGCCTCATCGCTATCACGAACAATCCCTCGCTCTACGATCCCTATATCCGCGAGGAGAACAACCGCGAGCGTCAACTCACGATCCTGAAGGAAATGTACGCTCAGGGCTATATTGAGACGGAGGAGGCCTATCAGGCCGCCGTCGATCAGGAAATGGTCTTCCGCAACGGAACGTATGACGAGGAGGAATACACCTGTGCGAGCTGCGGCTTCACCGGTACGCGCGCGGAGTACACGGAGACGGACGGCGAGTATTTCTGCCCGCAGTGCGGCGAGGTGAACAACGCCGTCGACAAGAACCACTATTACTCTTATTTTGTCGATACGGTATGGCGCGATGTCGTTGATGCGCTTGCGGAGCGCTACGGCTACAGTGAGCTTGCCGCAGAGCAGAAGCTCCTGACGGGCGGCTATAAGATCTATGCAACGATCGATCCTGAGGTCCAGGCTATTGTGGACAAGGTCTACGAGAACCTTGACAACGTGCCGAAGACCGTGAGCGTTCAGCAGCTGCAGTCCGCCATCGTTGTGACGGACAACAAGACCGGCGACATCGTCGCCATGGCGGGCGGTGTCGGCGACAAGGGTGGCAGCCTGACGCTCAACCGCGCCACGCAGAGCAAGCAGCCTGCGGGCTCGTCGTTCAAGCCTGTGGCTGTCTACGCGCCTGCATTGGACGCCGGGATCATCACGCCCGCGACGGTCTACGAGGACTCTCCGCTGAACGAAGACCGCAACTGGCCTCAGAACGACTCCCGATCCTACAGCGGCCTTTGCAATGTGCTGCGCGGTCTGACGCGTTCGCTCAACACCATCTCCGTCAAGGTCCTCAATGACCTCGGCGTGGAGAACAGCTACCAGTTCCTGACGCAGAAGCTCGGCTTTACGACCCTTGTGGACGAGCTGCAGATCGGCGACCACTCCTATACGGATATCGCCCTTGCTCCGCTCGGCCTCGGCCAGCTCACGCGCGGCGTCACCGTGCGCGAGATGACGCAGGCCTACGGCACCTTCCCGAACGGCGGCACGTTCCGCGAGGCCCGCACGTTCACAAAGGTCGTCGACCCCGAGGGAAAGGTCATCCTCGACAATGCACAGGAGAGCCACACCGCCATCGGCGAGAAGGCCGACTTCTATATCAACTATATGCTGCAGAATGCCGTGCTGGCCGGTACCGGCTCCGCCGCGGCCATGGACAACATCGCCGTAGCCGGTAAGACCGGTACGTCCAACGACAACCAGACGCGCTGGTTTGCGGGCTACACTCCGTACTATACGGCTGTCGTCTGGTGCGGTTATGACGAGCCGGAGCAGATCATTCTCGACGGTGACTGGACGAACCCCGCCATTTCCATGTGGAATCAGGTCATGCGTCCGCTGCACGAAGGTCTGGAGTCCGCCTCATTCTCGCAGCCCGAGAACGTCGGCTACTATTCCGTATGCGCTGACTGTGGCGGCAAGCCCATCGAGGCCTGCAAGAAGGACGTGCGCGAGAATGGCAGCAACCGCGTTGTGACGGTGCGTCTGTTCTATGAAGATGCGCCCACAAAGGAGTGCACCTGCCATACTATGGTCAAAATCTGCAAGGAAAGCGGCAAAATTGCCAACGAATACTGTGAAAAGGCCGATGGAAATACGGTTGAAGAAGTCGGCAAGCTGATTTATAATAAGAATTGGAAAGTCAACAAGGATGCAGACTTCGTCTACAATCCCGAGGATAAGGAGCAGGTCTGCACCATCCACACTGCTGAATCCGTTAAGCCGACCGAGCCGACGGAGGTCCCGACCGATCCGACGCTCCCGACGGAGCCGACGGAACCGACCGAGCCGCCGGAGCCGCCGGAGCCGCCGGAGCCCGCCCATGCGCCGACTCCCACCCGCAAAAAGACAGACAGGAGCTGAACGCCCATGTGGAAAGCCGATCAATGGAAGGATTATGAGGTACTTGACACCTCCAACGGAGAAAAGCTCGAGCGCTGGGGCAGCTTCTATCTCGTGCGGCCGGACCCGCAGGTCATCTGGAGCACGCCGCGGCAGGACCCGCGCTGGAAGCGCTTTGACGCGCGCTATGCCCGCTCGAGCACTGGCGGCGGGCACTGGTCCGCGCACCATCTGCCGGAGCACTGGTGCATCCGCTACCGCGAGCTGACGTTCCAGGTCAAGCCCATGAACTTCAAGCATACGGGCGTGTTCCCGGAGCAGGCGGCAAACTGGGATTTTATCGATGACCAGATCCACCGCGCGGGGCGGCCCGTCAGCGTGCTGAACCTGTTTGCTTACACCGGAGGCGCGACACTCGCAGCCGCTGCGGCAGGCGCATCCGTCTGCCATGTGGACGCCGCAAAGGGCATGGTCGCCTGGGCCCGCGAAAATGCGGCTGCCTCCGGTCTGTCCGGCGCACCCATCCGCTGGATCATCGACGACTGCGCCAAGTTCGTCGAGCGCGAGATCAAGCGCGGCCGCCGCTACGACGCCGTCATCATGGACCCGCCGTCCTACGGGCGCGGCCCGTCCGGCGAGATCTGGAAGCTTGAAAAGGACCTTTTCCCGTTCCTGAAGCTCGTCTCCGGCGTGCTGTCGGACGATCCGCTGTTTTTCATCATCAATTCCTACACGACAGGCCTCGCGCCGTCCGTTCTGACATGCCTCCTCGACAGCGTGGTAACGCCGCGCTTCGGCGGCGGGACGGTCTCGGATGAGCTTGGCCTTCCCGTGACCGATTCCGGCCTTGTGCTCCCGTGCGGCGCAACAGGGCGCTGGACAAGAGAGGGCAGAGCATGACCGAGGCCATCCGGACAGAACATTTGAAGTTCTCCTATGACGCCCAGAGCGAAAGCGGCGGCGTCACGGTTTTTGACGATCTAAATTTATCCATCGAGGAGGGCAGCTTTGTCGCCGTCCTCGGCCACAACGGCTGCGGCAAATCCACGCTGGCAAAGCATTTTAACGCGGTCCTCCTGCCGGAGGGCGGCAGTGTGCATGTATTCGGCATGGACACGTCCGACGAGTCTCTTTTGGTCGACATCCGCCGCACGGTCGGCATGGTGTTCCAGAATCCCGATAATCAGATGGTCGCCAACGTCGTAGAAGAGGATGTTGCCTTTGCGCCGGAGAACCTCGGCGTTCCCTCGGAGGAAATCCGCAGACGCGTGGACGAGGCACTGAAGCTCGTCGGGATGTATGACTACCGTCTGCACGCGCCGCACCTGCTCTCCGGCGGGCAGAAGCAGCGCGTGGCCATTGCGGGAGTCATCGCCATGCGGCCGCGCTGCATCGTACTCGATGAGCCGACCGCCATGCTCGACCCCCACGGGCGCGAGGAGGTTATTTCGACCATCGAGCGCCTGAACCGGGAAATGGGCATCACCGTGGTGCTTATCACCCATCATATGACCGAAGCGATCCGCGCCCAGCGCGTGATCGTTATGGACGCGGGGCGCATTCTCGCGGACGGAACACCGAAGGAGGTCTTCCCGCAGGTCGAACTGCTGGAATCCGTAGGCCTGACCGTACCGGCGACGACGAAGGTGCTCTATGCGCTGAATCAGGCGGGCTTTGACCTGCCGCTCGACGCGCTTTCCACGGAGGAATGTGCGCAGGTACTTCTTGCCGCGATCAGGGCGAAGACCTGACAAACGATTTGGAGGAAAGACCATTGGCCGCAACCATCGAGGTCAGAGACCTCTCGCATACCTACAGCGCCGGAACGCCGTTTCAGCACGATGCCGTCAAGCACATGAGCTTCTCCGTGGAAAAGGGGGAGTTCCTCGGCATCATCGGGCACACCGGCTCCGGCAAATCGACGCTCATCCAGCATCTGAACGGCCTGCTGCGCCCGACGTCCGGCGAGATCCTGCTGGACGGGACGAACATCTGGCAGGACAAGAAAACGACCCGGGAGAGCCGCTTCCGTGTCGGGCTGGTGTTCCAGTATCCGGAGTATCAGCTGTTTGAAGAGACCGTTTACCGCGATATCGCGTTCGGTCCGAAGAACATGGGCCTGAGTGAAGAGGAGATCCGTACGCGCGTGCTGCGCGCGGCCGGATTCGCGGGCGTGGACGAGTCCCTGCTGGAAAAGTCGCCGTTCGACCTCTCCGGCGGGCAGAAGCGCCGCGTCGCCATTGCGGGCGTCATCGCCATGGAGCCGGAGGTTGTCATTTTTGACGAGCCGACAGCCGGGCTGGACCCCGCAGGCTGCGCCAGCATCCTCGGCAATATCCGCGACTATCAGAAAGCGTCGCACGCCACCGTCCTCATGGTCACGCATTCCATGGACGAGGTCGCGCAGCTGGCCGACCGTATGCTCGTCCTGAACGAGGGAACGATCGAGATGTCCGGCACGCCGCGCGAGGTGTTCTCCCATGCGGCGCGTCTGGCAGAGATCGGCCTGTCCGTGCCGCAGGTCACGGCGCTGTTCCTGCGCCTGCGGGAGCTGGGCGTGGACGTTGACCCGACGACCTTTACCGTGGAGCAGGCTGTGCCGCAGCTCCGCGCGCTGCTGGAGGGCCGTGCCCATGCTTAAAGACATCACGCTCGGCCAGTATTTTCCCGGCGACACCGTCGTCCACCGGCTCGACCCGCGCACGAAGCTGCTGATGGTCATCGTCTACATCGTGGCGCTGTTCCTGGCGAAGTGGGTCATTTCCTACGCAGTCATGCTCGCGTTTCTCGTCACCGCAGTCGCGCTGTCGCGCATTCGCCCGCGCGCGCTGTTCAAGGGCCTGAAGCCGCTGCTGTTTATCATCATTTTTACCGCTATCATCAACGTATTTTATACCAAGGGCGATGTGCTGGTGCAGTTCTGGATCTTCAAGATCACGAGGGAGGGCCTTGTCAACGCGGGCTTCCTGGTGCTGCGCATCGTCATGCTCGTGACGGGCACGTTCCTTCTGACCTACACGACGTCTCCCATCGCGCTGACAGACGGTCTGGAGTCCCTGCTCTCGCCGCTGAAGGCCATCCATTTCCCGGTGCACGAGCTGGCTCTCATGATGAGCATTGCCCTGCGCTTCATCCCGACGCTCATCGAGGAGACGGATAAGATCATTTCGGCCCAGAAGGCCCGCGGCGCGGATTTTGAAACGGGAAATCTGTTCCACCGCGCAAAGGCCCTTGTGCCGATCCTCGTGCCGCTGTTCATCAGCGCGTTCCGGCGCGCCGACGAGCTGGCCACGGCCATGGAGTGCCGCTGCTACCGCGGCGGCTCCGGCCGCACGAAGCTGAAGCAGCTCCGCTTTCAGCTCCGCGATATTCTGACGTTTGCCCTCGGCGCTGCCGTGCTGGCAGGCGTCATCGTCCTGCGGAGCTACGGACTGTAATACCGGGGAGGAAGCATGCGGAATCTCGCCCTCTTTCTGAAATATGACGGAACGGCCTATCACGGCTGGCAGGTGCAGAAAAACGCCTGCTCCGTCGCGCAGACGCTGGAGGAGGCCGCGGCGGATGTCGTCGGCCATCCGGTGCATATGACCGGCTGCGGCCGGACGGACGCCGGGGTCCACGCGCGCACCTATGTGGCCAATTTCCGCACGGAGTCCCGCATCCCCGTCGACCGCGTGGCCTATGCGCTCAACACGCATCTGCCCGCCGACATCGTCGTGACCGGCGCGCGGGAGGTCCCGCTGGGCTTCAACGCCATCGGCTCCTGCGTGCGGAAGGAATATACCTATCAGATCTATAACTCCCGCATCCGCGACCCGTTCTTTGTGAACCGGGCATGGTTCTATCCCAAGCATCTGGACGAAGCCGTCATGCAGGAGGCCGCCGCGCAGTTCGTCGGAACGCATGATTTCGCTGCCGTCCGCTCCGTCGGAACGGACGTGAAGTCCACGGTCCGCACGGTGTATTATTTCGACGTGGAGCGCAGGGGAGAGCTGATCCTCCTGCGCGTGTGCGCAAACGGATTTCTCTACAATATGGTGCGCGCCATGACCGGAACGGTCGTCTATGCGGCGGAGGGCAAAATCCGCCCGCAGGACATCGGCCGCATTCTGGAGAGCGGCAACCGTACCGCTGCCGGTCCGACCGTGCCGCCCGGCGGCCTGTACATGACGCACCTTTGGTATGACGACGGGGGGGTGGCGTTCGATGCCTGACCATATCAAGCCTGTCCCGGATCCGGAGCCGCAGAAGCCGCGCCGCCGCTGGCCGCTCTATCTGCTGGCTGTGCTGATCGTTCTGGCGCTTCTCGCAGGCTTCCTGCTGACGAAGACCCATGTGCTCGACGGGCTGAAGCGCTCGCTGCGCTACCTTGGGAAAAACGGGGAAAACTACGGCTCCGTCAGCTTTGAAACCCTTGGCAACACGGCCTATGGCCAGCTGAACGGTGGCCTCGGCGTTGCCACTGGAAGCAGCGTGACCCTGTTTTCCGAGGAGGGCAAGCAGCTCGGCTCCGAGCAGCATGCCATGACCGCTCCCGTCATCTGCACAGGGCAGGACCGCCTGCTGTGCTATGACGCGGGCGGGAACTACCTGACCGTTCTGGACAAGAGCGGCAGCGCCGTCTTTTCGCAGACCCCGGAACAGACGATCTTTGATGCCGACCTGTCCTCCGGCGGCTACAGCGCCATGCTGACGGCAGGGGACAGCGGCCGCTCGCTGCTGCAGGTCTATGACCCGAACGGCAGCCTGCTGTATAAGCGCAGCACAAAGTCGCATTATCTCAGCGCCTGCGCCGTCTCGCCGGACGGCAGCCATGCAGCGGCGGTCGCGCTCGGGCAGGCGGACATCACATTTTCTGCCTCGCTGCAGCTCTATCGCACAGACAGCGAGGAAATTGCCGCCGAGTGCGCACTCGGCTCGGAGATGCCCTATGATATCGCCTTCGTGACGGACAGCGTCGTCTGCGCCGTTTCGGAGGGCAGGGTCCGGTTCTTTGCGGCAGACGGCACGGAGCGCGGCGCTTATGTCGCGGAGAACGGCCGCATCGCCGACTATCACTTTGGCGGAGACGGCTTTGTGACCGTGCTGGTCGATCCCTATGAGACCTCCAGCCGCGCAGAGCTCATCACGCTGCAGCCGGACGGCAGCGTTCTGGCGCAGTTGTCGCTGAGCTTCATGCCGGTCAGCCTTTCGGCCTGCGGCAGCTATGTCGGCATTCTGACGGCCGAAAAAGCGCTGCTCTACACGAGCGCGCTGGAGCCCGTCGCCCAGACGGAGCAGGACGGCACGGCCGTCTGCATTCTTGCCCGTTCGGACGGAACGGCCCTGCTGGCCGGTACCGGAACGGCAAGCCTGTTCCTGCCGTAAGCAGGAAAACGCCCGCAATGCGGGACTTTTACGGAGGCGCGACTGCTTCCGGGAGGAGTGAGCTTATGAAACCTACCATCTGCAGCCGATGCAAGAAGAACATCGCTGTGATTTTTATTACGAAGGTCGAAAACGGCGTGAGCACGAACGAGGGCCTGTGCCTGAAGTGCGCCCGCGAGCTGAAGATCAAGCAGGTCGACGACATCGTCGAGCGCATGGGCATCACGGATGAGGATCTGGACAATCTCAACGGCGAGATGATGGCCATGATGCAGCCGGAGCCGGACGAGACCGACGAGGACGACATCGGCAGCCGCACGGCGACATTCCCGCACATGAACCGCCTGTTCGGCAATCAGGGCGAGGTCGCCCCGCGCGAGGAGCCGAAGGAGACGCAGAACGGCAAGACGGAAAAGCCCAAGGTGAAGAAACACAAGTTCCTCGACACTTACTGTCTGAGCCTCACGGGCCGTGCCCGCGCCGGTGAGCTGGACAAGGTCGTCGGCCGCGAGGTCGAAACGGAGCGCGTCGTGCAGATCCTCAACCGCCGTCAGAAGAACAATCCCTGCCTCATCGGTGAGCCGGGCGTCGGCAAGACGGCCATCGCCGAGGGTCTGGCGCAGCGCATCGTCGCGGGCGATGTCCCGTTCAAGCTGCGCGACAAAGAGGTCTATCTGCTCGACCTGACGTCGCTCGTCGCCGGAACGCAGTTCCGCGGCCAGTTTGAGAGCCGCATGAAGGGCCTGATCGACGAAGTAAAGCGTATCGGCAACATCATCCTTGTCATCGACGAGGTGCACAACATTGTCGGCACCGGCGATTCCGAAGGCTCGATGAATGCCGCAAACATTCTCAAGCCTGCCCTTGCCCGCGGAGACATTCAGGTCATCGGCGCGACCACGCTCAAGGAGTACCGCAAGTATATCGAGAAGGACGCTGCGCTCGAGCGCCGTTTCCAGCCGGTCTACATCGGTGAGCCGTCGGTTGCCGAGACCACCGAGATTTTGAAGGGCATCCGCTCGTACTACGAGACCTTCCACGGCGTTACTGTTTCCGATGAGATGTGCCGCCGTGCCGCTGAGATGAGCGAACGCTATATCACCGACCGTTTTCTGCCGGATAAGGCCATCGACTTGATCGACGAAGCCTGCTCGCGGCTCAATCTGGATTCTCCGCAGCTGTCCGAGATTCCCGAGCTGCAGAACGAGCTTGAGCGCCTGCAGGCACAGCTTGACGAGCTGACCCAGTCCTCTGCCCGCGCCGAGGAGGATGTTTTTGTGCTGGCCCTTCACAGCGGCCTGCTGCTCGACCGGCACGGCGTAAGC
>OGWV01002279.1_pt1 | contig 11874 bp, 10 predicted proteins | sample 1576081 | NCBI WGS metagenome assembly OGWV01 (sample SAMEA3541541, study PRJEB24748) | human gut metagenome | biome: human gut; feature: human-associated habitat; material: faeces | place: China | collected 2012 | reverse complement strand
ACCTTAAGAAAAATGCCGAGGTCCTGCGAAAATGTTATCTCCAAGAACCATAGCAACTGTATCATCACCGATAAACTCCTCGCCAATGATAAATGCCTGGGCAAGCCCGTCCGGGCTTGGCTGTACTGCATAAGAAAGATGTACACCAAACTGATGTCCGTCCCCTAACAGTTCTTTGAATCTCGGTGTATCCTGCGGTGTAGAGATAATCAAGATATCACGGATACCTGCATTCATCAGCACAGACATCGGATAATAAATCATCGGTTTATCATAAATAGGTAATAACTGTTTTGATGTTACCATAGTCAGAGGATAAAGACGTGTTCCAGATCCTCCTGCCAAAATAATTCCTTTCATATAGGAACCTCCTTGTAATAGATACAATACATAGTTTTACCATATCTTCTAAAGTTATGGCATGTTCATGATTGCATTATAAAAGGTGACCCTAGGTCACCTTCAAGTACTTTTTATAAAAAATATAACTTTTTTGTAATATTTAAGAAAATCTTCAGGAATTAGTGAATCTAAATCCGCTCTTCCATCTTTTCAGTAGCATATTGTAATTTTGTCCCATACTTATCTTGAAACTTCCTGACCGTATTAGATTTCAATTCATGTGTTCGCATTTTTTTAGCTATAATTCTATAAAACATTGCATATCCTTTTAATTCTGGTCTGAATCTTCTTTCTGTAACTTCTAATTGAGAAACGGCCGTCCTAATATCACTACCTTTAAGTTCTATAAAATACGCCGACTTAGCTGTATCATTCAAAACTAGATAATCGCAACACGTCTCATCAACTACCAACTTCCCATCTAATTGATATTGCCGTACATCAGATTTCCCTTTATCATTAATTGCCCGATGCTGACAACTGCTTCCTTTATCACGAGACACAATAATTTTCTGATTTTTTTCACATTCCGACTTTTCTGCCGTAAGTAACATATTGCCTCCTTATCTTTCTGTGCTTAACCTTTCAACTCTAACATCTTATCATAATCCTCATTAATCTGTTCTGAAGCCCCATCAATTACTTCATTTTCAATAGATTTGAACTCTTTATCAAGACAGGATTTTATTTTTCCATTTTGTACAAATATTGCATTTACTTTATCAAAATTAAGCCATTTATTTTTACTGATAATCCGATTCAATTCACTTTTATCAACATTTCTTGAAACCTTATCAGCATATAACAAGTTATTAATTGTTCCTAATATATACGGGCTATGTGTTGTCAAAAATAGTTGATTACCATTACCATTGCACACTAGAGCAATAAATTCCATTACCAGTTTCTGTGAATTTGGAAATAGATGAGATTCCGGTTCTTCAATAATGAAATAAGTGCTCTCTCCATTCAGCAAATAGTAGAATAAAACATTTAATATCCACACAACTTCCTGTTGACCAGAAGAAGCATAATTCAACTTCACATATCGATTCTTGGATACCTGCAATCGTTCCTCTCCATCTTTGTTAATATATTCTCCCCGTAGCAATTGTTTCATCAAAGAAATAGATTCTTTTGCTCTTTCCTCATCAATTTTTATATATGTCATTGCTATTACATCATTCAGCATCTCAACCGGACTGATTGTAAATACTGATTTCATCTGCAATATCTTTTCCAGATAACTTCTTGTGCAATAATCCATATTGCGTTTTTGAATATCATCCATGGAACTGTAAATATAATTCATCTGATTACTCAAAAGTGTAATCATACTTCTTCCAGCCGGGATATAAACAACATCCGTCTTATCATTAAAAAATTCTTTGATTTCACGTTCTGTTAATTCTAATATCGGATCTGGGTGATTGTGAATTTCTTTACTTCGATTTTCAAGCATTTCAAATAACTCATTAAAATCTTTGCTAAAATCCACTTTAACTTCATACAATCCTTCTTTGTTCTTTTCAAGAAAAACTTTCAATATCTTCTTTTCCGTATATTGATATTGTAAAAACATATCTCCATCCAAGCTTCCTGTTATTCCAAAAATCTGCAAGAAATTAGCCCGGACTTCTTTCATAAAACGTTGCTTAACCGTTACATTTCTTGACTCTGCTACGTGTCTGTTCAACAAATATTTCTTCTTATACTCCACAAACAAAATATTCTTTATATTTTTGAAAAAGAAAATACTTTTGGCAACTGTACTTTTACCAGATGCCTGTGGACCTGTACACACCATAAATTCATCAATATTAATTTCGCATTCCTCTATCGGTCCTAGATGCTTTATATATAATTTCTGCATTCACATAATCCCTTCGCGCTACAAATATTAATATAGTCAATATCTATATTATAATTATACATCAACTACTCTTACTTCTCAACATATTTCCGCTATAAACACTCCCGCATCTTTTGTAATCCGGAAGCCTTTTTCCGTCTTTTTCTGCACATAAGTCTGGAACTCTTTGTATCGCTCCAATATATACTGACTCTGGTTTCCATGACAGGACAGTATATACGATATCAACGGTTCCGGATCTGGAATTACGAGTTCATCTTCGTATGTCCTCCAATGAACATTCGAAAAATATTGCTCCAGTATCTCAGCCCCATTCTCTCTTCCAAATCTTTCATACAGTTTTTCTGCCGAAAGAACAATTCTGTCATCAAAGCTCTGTACCAATTCACTGACTTCTTTCATATGCTCGCCACCATAAGTACTGCACACAAATCTTCCACCTGGTTTCAGCACCCGTCTTACCTCCCGACATACCTGTGGTATATCCTCACAGTAAAACAATACATGTCCGGCAACTACCAGCTCAAAGCTCTGATCCTCATACGGAATCCTGTGGCAGTCAAAATGCCGGAACCGGAACCTATGGTCTCCGATTCCAACATTACGTCTCGCATCCCTTAACATTCCTTCTGATGTATCAGACACGGTAATCTCTATATTCTCCGGAAGTTTTTCTTTATTCTCCTTCCAGAGTGTTCCATCACCGCAGCCGATTTCCAACACCTTTATTCCCTCATTCATACAAAGCTGCTCATAAATCCACGGGAACCACCCCTCTTTATTCACAGAATAAAGACTGTGAAGATTAATTCTGGCCGATATATTGGACGCATCCTGATACTGGTTCTTCATACTCTTCTCCATCCCCGTCAGATGGATCAGATTCAGCATCTGGCTCCAGTCAATGGTATGTTCCTTCTGAATAAGTTCCGATGTATCCTGTATTGCTTTTTCTACAAGCTGCATCTGCTCAATCTTATCTCTCACAAGCTTCAATTGAATATTCAAAGAATTCAACATAAAATGATAATCCGCATCATCAATGGTCATCTCTCTGATATCATCCAGCGTAAATCCCAGATACTTCAAAAGAAGAATCTGCTGCAATCTGGCAAAATCTTCATCTGTATAGAATCTTGCCCCTGAATCCGACACATACGATGGTTTTAAAATATTCTGTTTATCATAATACCTGATTGTCCGAAGTGTCACATGCGCCATCCGCGCAAACTCTCCGGACGAATAATAACCTGGCTTTTTCATTCTACCTTTGTTACACCTTTATTCTTCACATCTGCCAATCAGACAACTCTTCCGATAAAATACCGCACTATACTTTAGCACTTTTTGATGCCCCTGAGCATAAATGCTGTCTGCATAACGCATCTCCTCTATCTGATTCATTGCCCTTTCGCCCGCTTTCTTCATATTTTCCAAGCTGTCAGCAATCTTCATTTCCATAATAACTGCCCGACGCTTTTTCTTATCCTTTATTACAAGATCTGGTCTTCCTAGTCCACTTTCATAATTAGACTCCACAATATAACCTGCATTTGCAAATAATCCTGCTAAAAATGCATGGTAAAAACTCTCCGCATAATCATGGTAACTGATAGTCTCAAACAACAACTCCGATATCAAATCTGACAATCTGCCAGTATCTGCATTCCACAAAACGTCGAACAACTTGCTTCTGTCACGAACGGCTATTTTCTCATCAAACCAACGCACTACACTTTTCCTGAAAATATCCATAATCTCTGCATTTGGGATTTTCAAAAATGCTTTCGTCTTTCCAGACACTGGATTTTTAATATCCTTGGTCAGATATCCAGTCAGATACAACACGCTCCACAGATTTTCTTCCGAATCTGTCAGATTCTCATATGTCAGGTTTTCTGTAATGTTGACCTCTATTGTATCGCCTGCAAGAAGCTTCTCAAAAGAATCCGTCACATCCATGCCCTCGCATGATAAAAATGTACGAATAATATCATTATGACTGGTATTTTCCCAAAAATTCTCTGGTTCACTTCCTGATTCGAATGCCAGTTTATTTAAATAGCATAATACATCCCATGGGCAATAAATCTCCGTCTTTCCAAAACAGTATCCATCATACCACTTTTTGATCCGATCGAAATATTCAAGATTACCAGTATTCTCTAAAAGTATTCGTACTTCCTCATCCGTAAAGCCAAAAAATTTACTAAATCTCTCATCTGCGATGGTATCTGCCACAAAATTGTTAGTACCTGTAAAAATACTCTCTTTCGAAATACGCAGACAGCCTGTGATTACTGAAAATTTAAGTGATGTATTATCCTTTAACGCCTGACTCATCATTGTACCGATTACATCCAGCATCTCGTCATAATATGCCCTGGCTCCTGCCTTTGCCATCGGCACATCATATTCATCAATCAGCAGAATCACCTGTTTTCCATAGTATATCTGCATCATACGCATTAATATCCTAAGCGAAATCTGCACATCCGTTTTATTTCCCTGACGACGCTTCAGTCTGACAAAAATTTCTTTATATGATTCATCAATTTCAGTACATTTTTCTAAATATGCATGTTCTACATATAGCTATGAAATAATTGATTGCAATAATCCATATGCATCTTTAAAGGATTCCCCACCTGCATCTTTAAAACTAAGAAAAATCACAGGTCATTGATTCATCCACAATTCACACAGTTTCTGATCTTCAGCAATCTTCAAACCTTCAAACAAATCTCTACTATCTCTGCGAATATCAAAGAAAGAAGCCAGCATACTCATGACAAATGTCTTTCCAAATCTGTGAGGTCTTGTAAAAAGTGTAATCTCCGCAGGTTCTGTCTTCACCAAAGCACGAATCAGTTCTGTCTTATCCACATAGTAATAATCATTTTTCCTCATCTTCTCAAATTTAGAAATACCAATCGGGATATTATATCGAATCACTTTTCCACCTCCATGCCAAATCTATTTTTATTATAAAGCAACTCCCGGCTTTCCACAACGGAAAACCGGGAATTCATATTTTTACCATGTTTTTATATATTCTTATTCAAAACGATTCATATATCCAGGATATTCTGCATGTCCTGTCTCTAAAGTATTTCCTTCCACCGTAATCTTGACTTTCTCACAACCATACGCATTTAAAAATGTATTTACAACGCTTCCGATTGTATAATACTCACCGGTTGTTCCCATACTGCAAACATATGCACCAAATGCTTCATTGAAATCAACATCCAGACATTCCACACCGTCTACTGTCTGCTTATCACATTCTAAAGCTTGAACGTCTGAAGAAAGCACCGATTTCTGAACTAATGCATTCACAATATTCTCTGGTGTCAGTTCATCTATCTTTACACTCTCAGATACAAATGCAGTTGCATCATCATTACTAGTATAAATAGTAATTTCTGCTGATTCATCTTCCTGTACTGCCTGATTATCATTTTTATTAGAATCATCTGTCACCTGATCAGCTTTGTTCTCTTCATCTTTGTTTTCATTCTTCCCATTATTGCTATCTGAGTCCTGCTGCTCATTTTTCTGGTTATCAGACTGCGATGCATCTGTACTTGAAGAATTGCTACAAGCTGAAACTGACAATAAAACTCCTGTTAATAAAACAATAAACATTTTCCTTTTCATTACGTTATCTTTCCTTTCTAACCACGGATTCCGCCCATGGTGTATATACCAATAATAAATCATTCCCACGAATTTGGGTACATATTTCTACATCTCTTTGCAAACTTTTAGATTTTGATATTCCATTTTTTATTTTTTCCCACAAACTTTTCTTGAACATAATGTCATCAAATGTTATCGCCTGCATATTTTGTTGCATAGATTGTCGGTTCATATACCCCACACATAATCGAGGTAGTTTTTTAAATACTTCTTCAATAGTTCCGTCTTTTTTTATAAATAAACCTGCATTTTTGATTGTTCCATTAGAAAAATACATTTTCCCACCAACTGCTCCCACATTTTTTCTCATAGTATTGGAAACAAATGTTTCAATATAATTATCTGACACTTTTATTATATAGGAAGACAAAACTAATATATATTCATTTTTCGTTTTTTCAATCCCGTAATTTAACATCTCCGTATTATTACATTCCTTTTTCCATGGTAGAGTATTGATTGAGATTCCATCAAATTCGATATCCCCTTTGTAGTTTCCATCTACAACATCGAACTCTACCCTATCTCTTCCATAATCATCAGCAATTTTTATCAATGTATCTTTAGGAATCATATTTTTTGTCTCTTTGACTATCACAACAGACACTCTTGGCTTTTCCTTTATTGCATATTTTACCCTATAGAATCCTGGATATTCTGTCATCTGTACTTCTGCACTTTCTTCACAACGTTTCAAATGATCCTCAATGACTTTCTTGCCAGCATCGAATGCATACCTTTTACTTTCAGGATTTTCTGCTGTAGATTGCTCATGCATTCTCCAATGATATAATACTTTAGGAATTCTAACAATATTATCTGCTCGCTCTGTACATCGAAATATCATATCATAATCTTGAGCCCCGTTATATTCACCTCTAAATCCACCAATCTCCTTCATTAAAGATGCCTTGGCTATAAAAAAATGACAAATATAGTTATTAGATCTTAGCATATCTAAATTATACTCCGGTTTAAAATTCGGTTGAAAATGTTTTTCTCCAGACATGGTTATTTTATCTTCATTTGTATAAATAACATCTGCATTTTTGTCATTGATAGTTTTTGCCACTTCAAACAATGCGTCCGCAGCAAGCATATCATCATGATCCAAAAGCCCAATATAATCTCCTTTTGCAATACTTAAAGCTTTATTGGTATTTTGTGCTATTCCCAGATTTTCAGGCACATTTACAACTTGAATTCTTATATCCATTTCTATATATTGGTTTAAAATTCGGGCAACGTCTTCATTCTCCGGATTTGCATTTGCAATACACAATTGCCATTTTTGATAAGTTTGATTTCGAACTGAATCAAGCATTTCCCGCAAATAAGGGATTGGTGTATTATATACTGGAACTAAAATGCTAAATAGCGGCATATATGGAAATTCTTTATTTCGCTGTTCCTTCAGTTCCTCCTCACTAACTTTATTCTTTTCATACCACACAGCGTAATTTTTATCCTTTATCTGACCTTGTCCTGTTAAAGTAGCAATTCCACCACGTATTCCATATCTTTTATAAAACTGAATTCCCTTTTTTATAATTCCTTTTTTCATTTTTTCACCTATGCAAAACAAGGGCAGAATTACTTCTGCCCTCTTCCTTATTCAAATAATTTATAAAGCCATCTCATAAATAATATTATATATGCTGCAAAACATAATGTCACAATAAATGTTTCTAAATCGAATCGATGTGTTAATGACCTAATAACACCAACACCTTCTATTGTTTGACCAGCATAGATAAGTGTTGCATTCTCATTGGAACCTGGTGTATAAAATACTCGAATACTTCCTGTCGGACATTCCTGCACTGACATCTCCAACATATACTTTTTATCTTTAGTTGCATCAATTCTATCAAATTTAATTTTAAAAAATTTACCATTTCGCACTTTCTTTAAATCTGTTTTTCCTTGTGCAACTACTTCTTTTGAATCCTTTTCTATTATTTTATACGCCATTACCACCTGGCTCTTATCCAAAACTCCATCTGCCGCAACTTTCAACGAAATGCCATCCATATGATTCTCTTTACATACAAATGATTGTTCTAACTTTTTCCCTTGTTCTAAGGTAATTGATTGGAATGCACTTGTATCACAAGATGTATCATAAATAGATACTGCTTTATCAATAATTGCATATACACCTGCCAGACAAAGAATAATCAAACCAATCACAATAACTTTTATTTTTGATTTCATCTTTTTAACTCCTATCCTATGAAGCACTGTATATCTCAGCAATGTTCTTTGATTCACCAAACATCTTCACTACACCTTTATCCAGCCACACTACTTTATTGCACAGTTCTTCTACCTGCTGAATGCTATGTGAAACAAATAATAATGTTGTGCCCGCATCCAACATACGTTTTATACGGTTTTGGCATTTTTCCTGAAATCTAAAATCACCTACTGATAAAACTTCATCTACAATTAAAATATCTGGCGTACCAATTGTTGCAATTGAAAATCCTAGTCTTGAAACCATTCCTGAAGAAAAATTCTTAACAGGTACATTCATAAAATCATGAAGCTCTGAAAATTCAACGATATCATCGTAATACTGCTCCATCATTTGTCTTGAATATCCAAGCAATGCTCCATTCAAAAAAACATTCTCTTCTGCAGTAAGATTCATGTCAAATCCTGCACCCAATTCAATTAGCGGCGCAACAGTTCCATTCACAGATACGCTTCCTTTTGTTGGTTTTAGCACTCCGGCTATAACTTTTAACATTGTACTTTTTCCGCTACCATTTAAGCCAATTAATCCTAATGCATCTCCACGATTAATACTAAAGCTTACATCTTTCAAAGCCCAGAATTCTCCATACGATAATTGTCGCTTTATCGTTTTAATAACATATTCTTTAAAATTATCTACTCTTTCTGATGCAAGACTAAAACGCATCGATACATGATCAACACGAATCACTTCTTGATTCTCCATACTTTCTCTCCTTATATATACAATATAAAGTCATCTTGATTTTTGTAAAACACATATAGTCCAAATACCAGCATAATCGAACATTCAACAATGGCAATTATCATTGATGCAATACTTGGTAATGAATTATATATCATAACATTTCTAAACATTTGCAATATGTTCGTTATAGGATTCAATTTTACAATCGGTGTTAACCATGCCGGTAAAATTGACATTGGATAAATAACTGGTGTTAAATACATAAGTGCTGTCACAAACACAGAATATAAATGCATAATATCTCTGAATTTCACAGTAATCGCTGATAATATTAATCCTACTCCCAATGAAAATAACACAATAAATATCAGTGGAATAGATACTAAAAGTACTGTATAATGCAATTCTACTCTCATTGCAAGCATCACTAAAATCAAAGCTGTAAATGATGCCAACAAGTTAATTGTACTTGAAAATACTCGAGATAATACAAACAAATATTTCGGTACATATATTTTTTTCAACAATGATCCATTGTCCATAATTGCTGACATAGATGCCGTTGTGGCTTCTGAATAAAAATTAAATATCAATTGTCCGCTTAATAAATAAACCGGGAAATATTCCACATCAAATTTAAACAAATTAGAAAACACTACTGACAAAATAATCATCATAAACAGTGGATTTAACAATGTCCATAATACTCCTAACACTGATTTTCTGTATTTTGTTTTTATATCACGTGCAATAAGTTCTCCCAGCAATGGACGAAACTTCTTAAAATTCTGTATATATATTGACACTTTCTTTCCTCCACTTTTTCTTAATATGGTCAAACAATCTTTTTTAGTATATCATTATTCCTCTCATTTAACAAGTTCTCAATTTAATTAACACGATACATACTTAAAATATTATTTTCAATATTCTCCCATTTTCGCTCTTGCGCCGTTTTTTGACCGTTTTCGTATAATACTTCTTGTAATACTCGATTCTCCTGCAGCTCTTGTAATAACAGTTTTGCTTTTTCTATATTCCCAGCATCGTATAATAAACAATTTTCTCTATCTTTTAAATATTCGACATTTCCACCATTCGGCACAGCAATAACATATCCACCTGTAGCCATCATTTCAAGCGGAGGATAAGAAAAGCTTTCTAATAAGCTCGTTTTTAAAAGCACATCACATTGGGTATATATCTCCGGAACTTTTTCATATGGAATCTTGTGCAGAAATCGTTCTACTTTATACCATGATTTAGGCTCTGCATTATAAGACATATACCATACTTCATATTGATTTCGGTCTAATTCATTTGTTATTTCAAAAGCCTCGTCCACATTTTTATAATCTACCGCACAATCCCCTTCAATAAGTATCCTGATTTTTCCGGTCATCTCTCTTTTATGACATGCAAATCGTTCCGTCTCCAGACCATTCTGAGCATAGCTTGATTCATGTCCATACTGCTCTTTTAACCACTGCTGACACCATTTTGAAATAGTTAAAAAATTCATATCTTTCCCTGGCATATAGGATTGATTTGCTCTTATTCTTAACGGATCTCCTTCGGTATAAAATCCTGTTTCCCAATTTTGCACAAGATACATCTTGATTTCTGCTCCAATACATTGCTCTACAATATCTACCGTTGTCCACATCGTAGCTATCATATATCTTATTTTCCCACGTATCTCTGTATCTTCCAAATTAATTACTGGAATTTTATATCCTTCAAATTCGCACCACTTCTGTTCTCCACTTAATAAAAATAATCCAACATCTTTTCCAGCTTTTTTTAACATAGTGGCATGTTTCAGTGCTACTTTTATTCCACCACTGATTTCCAGCCCCGGCAATACAAATATATAGTTATCATTCAATTCATTCCCCATGATTCTTGTCAAATAGCTGCCGCTACGAACAGTTGAAGAATGTGTAATACAATATTGATATGCTTGTTCTCCCAATTTTTTTCGATATAACGAATCTGTAATCAAACGCTCTAACTCTACTTTCCATTCGTCATTATCTTTACATAAAACTCCTGTCTCGCCATTCTTGATACAATCATGAAATGCTCCGATATCACTAGCTATTGTCACAACCTTTACCAGTGCAGCTTCCGTCCATTTATTTTCCGACTTTGCTTTATTAAAAATTGTATCTTCCAATGGTGCAAGATTAATATCCATCTCTGCTAATATCTCAGGAAGTTTTTTCCAGTCTCCAAATGGATATTTTTTTATTCTTTCTTTCCATGGATTTAACTCTACCGGCAAATCCAGTTCTCCTGCCAAGCATAACTCAACATTTTCATACTTTTTCAAGACTTCTATAAGAACCGGTTTTATCATTTCAAAATCTGCATTATGAGTAATACTTCCACTAAAATAACCTATTTTTACTTTTGTATTATCTTTTTTAATCTTAACAATTGCTTCTTTTGATAATTGAATCATTTTTTCAGAAGCGACATTACGATTAATATATACCTTCGGAATATATTTTCTCAACTCTTCTGCCAGACAATCTGTCGATGTAATTGCAAAATCACACTTTCTAAGTAGCTTCTGCATATTCATAACATTATTATCATATGCCTTTTTATCTTCTTCTGGCATTGCCATCACATATTTTATCTGATCTGTATATTGAGTATCTATTACCAGGTCATCTATATCATAAATGATTGTTTTATTTAACTGTTTTGCCAAATCAACAAATGTGCCTATTGTCTCTGTCATTGGGCATCTAAAAAATACAAATGCCCGATAATATCTGATTTGATCAATATCTAATTGTGTAAAATATACCTCGTCTGTGGAATAATTGTATGCTTCCAATTGTTCTCTCTGATGCTTTACACGATAACGCCATGGATGTGGCAAATCTTCTCCGCAGCCACTTATAAATAATATGTCCTTGTATTTTTTTTC